>JACCDG011257702.1_pt1 | contig 15033 bp, 17 predicted proteins | sample 7442471 | NCBI WGS metagenome assembly JACCDG01 (sample SAMN15323444, study PRJNA562643) | freshwater metagenome | isolation source: river surface water | place: USA:Blue River Watershed | collected 2017-08-17
CCACCATTTCAAAGTTGGGCTCCATTGCGCGGATCACTTCTCCCAGACAAATCGCTTGGGAATCTCTTGCCAGTTGAATGCCGCCCCCCTTGCCGCGAGTGGTTTTTATAAAACCCGCTTTCCCCAGGCGATGAACTACCTTCACTAAGTGATTATTTGAAATCTTAAAGGCCTCGGAAATTTTAGGGATCGACGCCTGCGGCTCAATGGCAAGATAGATTAGCACTCTGCAGGCATAGTCGGCATGTAGTGAAAGCTGCACAAACTCCTCTTTCCGCCTAACTCCATGATGGATCTCTTTTCAATTTGACAAAAACACCCGTTAAAGATGTATTTATAATACATCTTTAACTCATTGAGAAGGAGTTTCCAGTGAATACCCTCTTTGAACGCATCGCAAGCCGAGCCACGGTGGACTCTTTAGTAGAGTCCTTTTACCGGAAGGTGCTTTCTGATGAACGAATTTCCCGATTTTTCGATGATGCTGACATGGAGCGTCAAATGGCAAAGCAAAAGGCGTTTCTCACGATGGCCTTCGGTGGTCCTAATGAGTACACCGGTAAGGATATGAGAACAGGCCATCAGCATCTTTTGGAGCGGGGGCTAAACGATAGCCACGTCGATGCGGTTATCGAGCTTCTGGGAAAGACACTTCGCGAGCATGAAGTCGCTGAAACCGACATCGTGCAGGTTGCGGCCATTGCGGAATCGGTTCGTAGTGATGTGCTCAGCCGGTGACCCCCATGGATACTGTGACTGTAATTTTCGAGGATAAGACTTATCGGGTTCCAATCGGTGTCTCCCTGCTAGATTCATTACAAGATGCTGGGGCAAAAATACCCGCATCCTGCCGATCTGGCGTCTGCCAAAGCTGTTTGATGCAATCGGATGGATTCGCCCCACCGGAACAATCTCAAAAGGAGTTGAGCGTAGAAAAACGTAGGCAAGGTTTTTTTCTAGCCTGTCAGTGCCTCCCCACTCAGCCAATGACTATTCGCCTAGCCGACGAGGCCACCCCAAAGTTCGAAGCAAGAGTTATTGAAATCCGCGACCTCTCGCCCGACATTAAGTTAGTGCGATTCGAACGCCCACTTTCGTTTGAGTTCCACGCCGGTCAGTACGTGAACTTACACGCGAGTAACGGCGTCATTCGCAGTTATTCGGTTGCGAGTCTCCCCAGTGATGAAGCCCACTTGGACATTCACGTACGCCGCATTCCAGGCGGGGCCATGACCGAGTGGCTTTTTACCCAATGCGCCCCCGGTGATTCACTTCGGATGACGCCGGCCAAGGGAGATTGTTGCTACTTCGAGGGCACCGAAGATGTGCCATTCCTTCTAGTCGGAATCGGCACCGGGGTAGCTCCACTTCAGGCGATTGCAAGACAAGCCCTCCTAACCGGCAAAAAGAGTCCTCTCTTTTTCTATCAAGGCGCTTTGTCGCCGGAGCGGCTGTATTTTCGGAAAGAGCTGCGAGATCTGGAGCAAGTTGCGCCGCAGTTCTCCTACCGTGAAGTCGTCTTAAAAGGGGATGCGAATGAATACCGCGTTGGAGATGTGGCCGATGTCTTGACGCAGGACTTTGATCAACTAAAGAACTGCAAAGCCTACCTATGTGGTGATGCCAAATTGGTCAGCGCGATCAGAAAGAAATTATTCATTGCAGGCATCCCAATGAGACAGATCCAAGCGGATGCCTTTGTAACGGCCAAACCACTTCCGAAAGGTTCTAACCATGAACTTCGATCCTAAATTACCATTGGGCACTCTAGTTGCTGAAAACTACCGTCTAGCTGCGGTCCTCTCCTCCTATGGATTGGACTTTTGTTGTCATGGCAATCGAACGCTCAAGGAAGCCTGCGATCAAAAAGGAATCAGCTTCGAGGACGTTCATAGATCCCTGCAAACGGCTGCCGACGAGGGGCAAGGACAGCCCCTAATCAATCGGTTTTCCGAATGGCCTGTGAGCTTTCTGGTCGAGTATATCTACACGAACCACCACGTTTATCTTCACCGGATGCTTCCTATTGTGCGGGCTGGGCTTGAAAAAATTGCCCGCGTTCATGGAGAGCGCCATCCCGAACTTCTTGAGTGTTCCCGTCTGTTCAATGAGATTTCCGATGATCTCCACCAACACCTGTGGAAGGAAGAAAACGTACTTTTCCCGTACATTAAGGCGCTGGATGGTCAGGGCAAACTCCCGTGGCCCAAGGTTCCTTTTGATTCCGTGGCGACTCCCATTAACGCCATGCGTACCGAGCATGAACGAGAAGGTGGGCATCTTTTTCAATTGCGAGACCTAAGTAAGAACTACGAAGTTCCCTCCGATGGCTGCAATACTTATCGGGCCACTTATGGCCAACTCGCAGATCTCGACGCTGACCTTATCCAGCACATTCATTTGGAGAACAATATCTTGTTCCCCCGTGTACTGGCGCTGGAAGATGCAACGAGGAAGAAGTAGATATGCTCCCCTCGATTGAATTGCTGCTGTCCAATGACCATGAGGCGATAGATGGCCTCTATGAGAAATACCTCGAATCAAAAACTGCGAAGTCGAATCACGCTTTGAGGGCATTTCAGAGCTATACCAGCGCGCTCTTACATCACATTAAATGCGAAGAGGAACTCATCTTTCCGGCTTTGTCCCGAACGCCAATGGAGCGCGCCGCACAGGAGGTTCCCAATTTGCTCGAGGAACATCAGATCATCTTTCCATTGTTGAGTTTGGTGGAGTCGCAGTTAGCCCAAGGTATTGACTCAACGTCCGCTGAGCGAAAACTCTTTGAGGAGCTTCACGAGCACAATGCGCGTGAGGAAATGCACGTGTACAGTCCTTTGGACAGGCTACTTAGCGAAAGTGAAAAGAAGTCTGTGATGAACTTTATGGAAACGAGAAATAACTGATGTGGAAGAAACTTACTTTTCTATCGTTTGGGCTCTGGGCACTTAGTGTTAGCGCGTTCCTGTATCTGTTCATTGTGGGAACAGGAACGAAAGTCGACAACCGCACCGAAATTCTTCTCCTCCCGAGCGAGCGTGAACTTGTACTGGGCGAGATGAGGCAACTGCTAGAAGGGGTTCGCGGTATCATTGGCGGCGTTGCAGCGGAGGACAAGTCTGTAATCGCTAGCTCGGCGCGGGCCGTCGGGATGCAAATGGCTGTAGACGTAAACCCGGCCCTGATGGCCAAGCTCCCAAAGGCCTTTAAGGAACTTGGAATGGGAACCCACCGAAGGTTTGACGAGCTCGCGGATCGAGTCCATTCGCTTTCCGGAAAAGAGGTTTTGCAAGAGACCCACGCCATAATGGGCTCCTGCATCGGGTGTCACGTGACCTACAAGATCAATGAAGCCCGCACTAAAGCTTCTTCGCCCACCTTTTGAAGACCCTCTTGATTCGGGCACGATCCCACTTCTTGGCAGTACGACTGCGAATATCGCTGCCGTTCAAATGGGCAACAATTGCCTCCCATCCCAACTTTTCCTTTTCTCGTAATCTCACAATGAGTCGGACGATTTTCATTTCGGGTGGACTGATGACAAGGCGTCCATTTACCACACGGAATCCAAACGGCGGGTTGGGGTAGCGATAGTTGTCTTTTCGACGCCCGTGTCCGGGCTCCGAACGAATACCGTTCCCTCTAAGGCGGGCCAAAACGGCTTGCTTTGAAAGTCCCGTTTGCTCTCCCATCTGGCTCGCGGTCAGTCCTTTTCGAGCGAGATCGGCAAAAGTTTGAGAAGGAATTCGGCGGGGCGAATGATAGTAATTAACGAAATCAGTTAGATAAAGGTGTTCGGGTATTGTCCCGGTCGGTCCATTTAGCGGGTTCATTCCGGAGACATCGTTAACACTTCATTCCGGGCACATCGTTTACACTGAATGATCTGTAAACGATGTCCCGGGAAGAACATCTGGACAATACCCGAACACGTCCGGAAGTGTTTCACATTGCTAGCGTTTCTAAACGCAGACAAAAAGACAAAGGAATTTCTCCAAGGGGGAACCGAACCGGAATCGAACACCGCCGCCACAGGCGTATCCCTTCATTTTTGGTGGTGAATTCCGATATAGATAGCGTATGCGTCTGTCCAAGTTCTTGATGAGCGTTGCGCTGATGCTGAGCAGCTTGCTTAGCGTTTCTCTGTTTGCAGCGAATGAAACGGAGGTTATCGCAAAACTTGCCTCGGAAAACCCTGGAATTAGAAAAGTAGCCGCCGAAGAAGCAAGGCTATTGCCTCCTTCCGACTTGCTTCTACGCGCTCTGATTGAAGCGGCCAGTAAGCCCATCTCGCGGAAAGAAGAAAATGCACAATTGCTCTTGGAAGTTTTGTCCCCGACGCCATCGACCCAGAGTGCCGACTGGCTGGCAAAAGAGGCCGCAGGAAGGGCTTTGGTTTCCATTGGTAGGAATTCCATTGCTGTAGGAGAGTTCTTTGTTTCAGACAAAATTAACAATAAGGTGCTTTATCAACTGGGCAGACAATACCTCGAAGGGGCTGGTGCACCGGTCCTTTCTGCTCTTGCCAAAAGGGCCCTCACATCCGAGGACTTGGAATATGGAACTCGAATCGTTTGTCTCTTGGCAAATGCCGGACATCGGCTGGATACAAAATCTGCTCAGAAGCTATTGAATAGGCTTTCCCAGGGGCTTCCGATTTTGGACGCGCAGCTCTCTTCTCTACCCGAAGAATGGGAAAGGTATCTCAGAGCTGCCTCTATTCTGAGACAGTCAGGCGCCCGGGACGAGGGTGCTGCTCAAAAGCTTCGCCTCTACTTGGAGTCTGTTACTTTCCCCATTGAGCCACAAGATCCATACTCCATTAAGCGACTTATTATTGGGCAACTGTCTGAATGTTTGGCCGAAGTTGATCCACAAACTCAAGAAGCCCTAAAAACGTTACAGGCACTTACTCAAAAAGCGGCGTCTGCCGGACAGCTTGAAGTCCGGGATGACTTACTGCGGGCTCAGGGTTTGGCAAGGACAGGCACGCTTACAGATCAAGAACTGGCGAATGCCCGTCGATTTCTTGATACGCTTGCTACTCGCCTGAAAAACCATGACTCTCCCCCGGAAACCCTTCCACCTTTCTTTGTGGTGAAGAATCTTAAGGTGATTGAGGACCCTCAAGAAAGGGTAAGCTACTTGAAGAAAATAGTTACCCGCATGATGAAAAGCGCGGACCCATCGTGGCGTAAGATAGCCCACGAGACTGTTTACAGACTCTGGGAGGACGAGGAATCGAAATTCAGGGAAGAATTGAGGCAATCGAGAACGTGTACAGCCCTCCTAAAAAGGCTCAGCGAAAAAGGACTCATTCATTTACCGGGAACGCAGTGAATTGATCAGAGCTTGTTCGTCCACCTTCTAAAGATTCTTCTGACCCGAGCACGATCCCACTTTCGCCCAGTGCGACTAAGAATCCCTTTTTCGTTCAGATGAACGACAATCGATTCCCAATCGTGCATGTTCTTTGTCCGCAATCGTACGATGAGTCGGATGACTTTCATTTCAGAACGGCTTACGGTAAGTCGGCCATTTCGAACTCGAAATCCGAACGGTGGGTTGGGATAACGGTAGTTATTCTCCCGACGCCCATGTCCGGCCGCCGGACGAACCCCTTCCGTTCTAAGGCGTGCGAGGACTGCTTGCTTGGAAAGTCCGGTTTGGTCCCCAATCTGACTCGCTGTTAGTCCCTTTTGAGCAAAATCGGCAAAGACTCCGGAAGGAATTCGGCGCGGAGAATGGTAGTAGTTAAGAAAATCAGATAGATAAAGGTGTTCGGGTATTGTCCCGCTAGGTCCACCAAATGTGTTGTCCTGCTAATTGCAGTAGGACATCGAACGGTTTTTCGTAGTGAAATTGAAGGGTTCGGTTGGTTAAAGTTGGGTTCGATAGGACCCATTTAGCTAACCGAGCTTTTTCAAGTTCTTTTCCAGGTTTTTGCATGAAGTTCCAAACACTTATGAAAAGTTCGATAACCCTCAGACCTTCCTTGAAAGTTTGGTGGTCAGCTTCATTGTGAGCGTCTATTTCAATCTTGGTTTCCACTAAAGCTGCTTCTTTCACTACTAAGAACTCTTTGTGTTCGGATTCAGAAAGGATTCCATCAGCTCGAAGTTGATCCAATTTTTTTATGCTGTCCTTTATCTGAAGTCTTTTTTCTGCGAGCTCACCGGTTTTCTTTTGAGTGTAGAGATCCAACTCTGACATTCGTTGGTGAAGTGAATCTATGAATGCCCGTGTTGCTTTGGGAGTGAACTTAGCAAAGGGTTCAAACGCAGCTACTATTTGTTCAAGTAGCTTCTCTTGAGAAATGACTTTTCTTTTTTCTTCGCAGCCTTGGTTTGCGCAGCGGTAATAGATATAGGTTCTGCCACTTGCTTTGACTTTTGATTCACCGGTGATTTGATGACCACAGATACCGCAGTTCAAAAGTCCCATGAAAGGTTTGTGAATGGTCCCTTTTCTCGTGGTGTTATGGGTAGCTGCACGGATTCCGCGGATCTTCTGACAGTTCTCCCACAGCTTCTTTTCAATCAAGGGTTCATGTACTCCTGGGATCAACTGGTTCTTCACCCTCATGACTCCATAGTAAAATGGATTGTAGAGCATCTCTTCAATCACACGTTTGGTAACCTTCTTACCAGTTTTCTTTTGGATGAGGTCAACAAAGAACAACAGTGGATAGTTGCCCGTTGAATAGAGTTGGAAGATTTCTTTGACCAGTGGAGCTGCGTTTTCATCTTGAACCACGATAGCTTTCTTGTCTGAACCTGTACGAATGTTTTTGTAACCAAATGGTGCTTTGCAGTTCCACAACCCAACCAATCTACGAGCTTCAAGACCCTTGTTTATTTCGGTCTTCAGATTATCAATGTAGTATTTGCCCAAGATTGTACCAAGATAAAATCTTAGCTTCTCTTGTGGGGGTGAAGAACTGTCAATGACAAGGTGGTCACGAGTGAAATGGAACTTCACCCCATCTTCAATGAGGTCTTCAATCATAGTTGCTGATTTGAAGCCCCTGCAAGCGCGATCGATCTTGTCAAAGATGATATCTTTTATTCCATTAGCCTTGATGTATTCAATCATTTCAAAAAAATGCTTCCGGTCATCTTCTTTGGATGCTGATTCATCAACAGACCAATGCCTTACAATTCTGAGTTTCTTTTCCGCAGCATATTTTTCTCCAAGAGTTTTCTGAGCATCCAAAGAAAATCCATCCCTCTGATCTCTGGAAGATACTCGGTCAAATATTACTGCATGGTTCTTAGTTCGCACTTTTCTATCAACTCCTGTAACTTCTCCTGTTGTTGATTCAAAAGCTGAAGCTCTGAATCAAATATTATATCGGTCATTTTCATCAAAATATTGATGCCACCTCTAGTCTGGGAAGGAACATACTTTTCCTTCCTCTTGGCTCTTTTGCAGGACTTGCACCAACTGTCGAGCCGGTTAGGTCCCAAGGTGTAGTACTCTGAAAGAGGTTGAATCTCATGACACTTTGTACATTGCTTATGGTCCACTCATAAGACAACTCCTTCCACCACAGATTTCAACCAGACCATGGATTTTTATTTGCCGTGCCCTCAGAGATTCGTTCAGCCTATGGGGTTGTGATTTGTCCATATAAATACCCATTCCACCCATAAACATTTACTGCCCTCGATTCTCTGTTGTGTAAGTTTGATTTAATAATGACTCATGGAACTCAATAACTTCTGGATCAGCAATGATTGAACTCTTGTCCCAATTTTCAATGAAGATGCCTTCTGCTGTCTTTGCCCTGCTGAGTGCAACATATGCTTGTCCAGGTTCCCACAGTCCACTGATGTCCATAGAAACTCGGTCTATGGTTGCTCCCTGTGATTTGTGGATTGTGGTTGCATAAGCAAGCGTGAAGGGGAAGTTTGTTGCCACTCCTACCGGAGTACCCTTGCCGTCGTAGAATTTGAATCCATGCTCTCTGAACCTGACTCCAAAACCGTTCAGAAGAGTGACAAGAACTTCATCCTCTTCATCGTTGACTTCCTCGACATGACCAAGGCTTCCATTTGCAAACATCCCTTCTGGATCATTGATCCTGACCATGACCAAAGCACCAATTTTGATGTGAAGTTCTTCGGGTATGGGTGCTTGCTTTTTTAAAGCATCAATTGCAAATCCTAACCCTTGATATTTAGTTTTGAACGTAAGCAGCCCACCAGGAAGTGCTTTCACTTTTTGAAAGTTGAATGAGTCCACTGTGTGACGGTGTGGAAAGAGCCGAGTACCATTGAAATCATCGGATACATTTTGTTTTCTACTTTCCAAAAAATCTACTACGTTTTTTACGACGACTCCAGTTCTGACATGATTCAATGTTTTCAGAAGATTTTGATCACCAGTTCTCACAACTTCTCGAAGCACTATTGGTACAAAATTAGAAACTGACCAAGCTTTTGATTTAAAAGCCCAGTCCTTACTGCTTGTTTCTTTATTGACTGGTGGAAGCTGTGCAAAGTCACCAACGGCAATGACTCTCAACCCACCCCACGGTTCTTGAGATCGTCTGGCTAACCGCGACAGTCTCTCAGCTACATTGAGTGCAACACCCGGTATCATTGATATTTCGTCGATAATAATCCCAGCAGCACTCTTTAATCTTGTTCGTAAAAACCCATCATTCTTTTCTTTTATTCGCTGATATGTTGCTTCAGCTCCACCTTCCATGATCCCAAGACCAAAGAAGCTGTGAAAAGTACGTCCACCAACAAGGATTGCAGCAGCACCGGTGCTTGCTAAAACAGGGTATTGGTTGTCCTGCCTGAAGTGGTCAATGAGAAAACTCTTTCCACTACCAGCAACACCCGTAAGAAACACATTGTCTTTGCCATTCAACATATCCAGAGCTTTCTTCTGTGATACAGTGAGTACAACTTTGGACCTTGCCTTCTTCGGTTTTACATCCTTACCAATTCCTAAGAAGGGTTTACTCAGGTCAATGGTGATATCCTTGGTTGAGGGTTTCTTTGTCTTCACTTTTTACCCCCATCCAAACGTTCCTGATGACTTTCAAAAATTCTTAGAAGCTTTGCTCTGGCTCCCTTGTTTCCAAATGAATCAAGTACCATTTTTCTGAAGCTGTTAAACGCAGCCCAAGGTATGATGTTTTCACCCTTATCCAGCAGCTCCTTTTGTGTTTCTTCGATGACCTCAAAGATCTCCTGCTTAAGATGGGTTTCAATTTCCATTGGGACACTAGGACATCTAGGACAAAGGTTAGATTTCTCCATCTTGCCCCCCATCATTACTAATTGTTGAGGGAGCAATAGAAATCCCTAGATAATACCATTGACGTGGTTTTGTAGATGTTCGCTTCCGTTCTATGCTTGGGTAGTGAGTAGCTAAGCACCAATGGAAATTCGCCCTTGAACTTCTTGTTGGATCTTAATGCTGTTTTCTTTTTTAAGAATTGCTGTCCGCCCATCAGTCAGAATTATTATTTTAGAGTTCGTTCTTGTACATCGACTGTCGTGGAATTTTATGGACAATCGGGTGACTGTTTAGGGATCTTTGGGTGACTAAGTGGTGGGAGTTTCTGCGGGTTCTTTGTCTGTAGACTCTACATGATCTAGATTCTCGTTTCTGTTTTGCCTTACAGCCGTTGAAAGAATGGCAATTCTTCCATGGAGAATTTCGGGTTAGTTGCGCGGTTATTTCCTTAAAACTGAAGTCTGTGGATTCGTGAATGCATGGCCGTCGTATGATCAGGGGCTCTATTCGGCGTCAGGTGGGGCTTGCGGGCTCAGCCTTGAGACTTGGTGCAGAATAAATGGAAACAAAAATAGCGTCTTCACTGCCTTCATTTAGTGCCCCATGAATTTGGTGATGCTCAGCAACGTCAATGTTGCCAGAAGCAATGGATCGACGCTGACCATTTCCCATGTAGTAGGTCAGCTCGCCTTTGATCATGATCCATGTGTCTTGACCGTCAGGGTGAATGTGGGTGGGCACCTTCTGGCCCGGCCTTACACCCCATACCGCGATGCTTTGAGCCTCAGTAACTGCAAGTTCTACAACCATCACCTTTTCATCCGACGGGGATGAAAACTGAACAAGTTGCCTCACATCAAAAGTTCTCCCGCTAGCCATTGCCCCTCCTTTTTTTTTCAAATTGTAGCTCAAGAAAACTGGTTGATCAAAATCTTTAAAACAACTCTTCAGGTATTTAAACATTGGCAAACCGACCAGACTCATCACGAAATAACTCCGAATTCCCAGACCTCGCCCTTCTTTGGAATAAGTGCCATTATTCTAAGTTGTGTCCATTGACCATGTTGGTCAAAACCATGAATTCAATTAGAACGTAGAGAATACGATTCTAGTCGTTGTCATTGGTTCCGAAGGTGAATCCATGGACCGACGTTGGTTCTTCGAGCTGAGTCGAAGCTAGAGCGTAATCTGACCGGTCTGAATGGTTTGTCACCGGGAAGCTTCTGGTTTTTTGAGAATTGTCCTGGATGTCCCAATGTCCTAATGGAAATTGAACTCCGTCTCCACTAGTTGACCTATCCTCGCTTCGAAGGAAAACGAGAAACCTGGAGCCTTGCTTTTTCGCACCATTGCCGAGTCTTCAATTGCCTCACACGAGAATAGAGAGGCCGAAGGATTAGCCCTCGCTAATATGGCTGAAAAACTGCTCCTCGATTCTGGGCTTAAAACGGATCTCCTAGGGTCTATTTTTTACCAGCATGTGGGTGATGTCCTTTTCGCCTCCAAATCATATCCCGATGCGATTGCAGCCTATAGGCGGTCCAGTTCTCTCGAAGTGGAAGACGACGATTTTGTGATTGCCTGGAATCACTACAAGGTCGGGTTGGTAAGCTCGGAAACGGATGAAACTCAGGATTCGTTATTGATCGCGAGCCAGCGATTTGTTCAAATTGGCAATTACGGACATGCAGCGCGAGCGCTTGGTGCGCTAGCAGCACACTTTCTCGTGTTGAAGGACTTTCAAAAGGCAATTGAACTCGCGTCGAAACTCGCTAACTGGTACCACCACGAAAAACGTGTCGACGTCGGACCGGCGCTTCGTTTCCTTCTCGCACAATTTATCCGGTCTACGCTCGACCTCTCTGGTAAGCCATTGAATGCTCCAATTGAGAATTTTCCAATTCCTGATCGTAAACCTTTCTTGGATCTTCCGAAGACGTTGCGACCGGAGGCGGGCGCTGTAAGCAGTTACCAAGTAATTTCACAACTGGCTCACGCAGCCGGTTTAAAGAAGATTGAGATCGAGACCCTTAAGAAAGGTATTTATTCAGATGTTGAACGAGACGTTGATCGGGGCGCTTTATCAGTCCAATGGTTTCAACTGTTCCAGAATGCGGACATAAGCGATGTAAATGAACATGAAATCACATTGATGCTGAAAAAACTCTGTCAGTATCAACCGGCGCCTGGTGCCGATTCGGAAAAGTTCTTCATTCAATCAATTTTCAGGCCGTTTGAAGATCGCGCAAAGGTGGAACCGGAGAAATGGGGTCCTATCCTTTTAATGCTCGTTAGTGTCGCAAATCAGGTCACTTCAAGCCTCTCCCCATCGCTTGCTGTACGCTGGGACCTCTACTTGGACTTTGCTGAAGGTACCGCGCACCATCTAGCGGGAAATGAGCCTAAAGCGTATACCCTCCTAGCCCGGGCTGCGGATAGGGCCATGAGCGAAAAGAATTGGGGGGTGGCAGAAGAGGCAGCGTTTCTGACGTCATTTGCTTTGTGGGAGCAGAATCCATCCCTGCTTAAAGCAGCGGAAGCGAACTACCATCTATTCATAAGTAGACAGAAGATTGGCCTCACAGCTCAGTTTTGCGAGACTTTAGGAATAAATATGTATCGATTCTGGGGGGCAATGACCTGGCGGCGGCTTGCCGCAACTGATCTCAAGGTTAAAGAATTTCTGCATGATTCGGCAAAGGAATTAAAGAAAGACGGCTTTGACGAAAAGTCCGCTGCTCCGATAATGGTAGCACTTCTTCTTAAAGCATTTGACCATGACTTGCCTCAGAAAGGCATGCTTGATTTTGTTCGTACACCTCCCTCCGGGATTAGCGCTCTCCTGAACATTTAGATCCGCTCGTCAAAAAGAGAAATAGCTTCCCCAAAATGCCGGGGAAGAAAGGAGAATGACTCGGTTCTTACGAATTACGAGCGTGGCCCGAGCGGGGGAATGGCGATCAAACCTGCTTAACGATGCTCACAAGCGCTCAGGGGAAGTGACTCTGATATCGTCGACAAAGTCATTCGTGGCGTGATTTTGTTAGTGTTTCGGGAAACCAACTTTCGATTTCGATTCCCCCCACCTCCATTTTCAAGACAATACCCGAACACTTCCGGAAGTGTTCCATATCAAAAAGATTTTCGTTTTCTGTACACCGGACAAGACGCCAACGCTTAGGCAGGAGCCGAAAGGGAATTGAACACCTGAACCCTTTACTCGCCTCCATCCGTGGTCGTTTAGGCGATTCCTACCTACTTCGGGGCACGCCGAAGTGCTCGGCAAGCTGGTTCACTATCGGAAGATAGCGCTCGCTCACACCCTCGGAATCGACCTTTGCGAAGGCCTGCAACAGTGACGACTGGTCTTCATCGGTCAGGCTCCGGTTCGCCGCGGGAAACAAACAATGATCCTCTTTCTTGATGTGCTCGCGCAGGAGCCGCATATAGCTTTTTGCATTTTCAATAAACCACCGAAGCCCATCCGCATCGCCCTGGGCCGCTCCTGCAATGTGCGACTCCATTCCACCCACGTAGAGGCGTCCAAGTTCATGCTCTCGAATCATCACCATGACTGGGCTACACCCGCCAGAAAAGCCCTTCTTTGTCTTCATTAACGGGAAGAGCTGCGCCTCCTCTTTCCCATGGTGGTACTTGTCAGCGTAAGCTCTCAGAAAATCGCACACTTTTCTGGCGGCTTCAGCGTCTAGTTTGCCCGCCGCTTCGGATTGCTCGATGAGTTTCATCAGGCAATCTAGACCGCACTCAATCACTCGATGTTCTTTAATTAGAATTTCAGTAGGCTTCATAGATCGTCTTCCTTAAGCAAGTGGCATGCCATTTGGGTGCGACTTGGAATGCCCCGTGATAAGACGCCGACCCTTACGCGCTAGGCACAAATGCCGTTTAAAGCCATCGGAAACTAGAGAAAGCCAAGCCCCGCAATGGCCGCTCTGGTCCTTCGCGTAATCTCCTCGTCTGTTTCGGGCTTTATCTTTTTAGCCGCTCCGCGGTTGTACACTTCAAGCAAGATATTAGGTATTCCCACCGCCCCAACCAAATATCTAACAACGTGGTGATGGTTTTCGATTTGGCGCCCTTGCTCTCTCAAGTGCTTCTGCGCCGAATGACCCAACAACTCAAAGTGCTTTGAAAAATGTTTGCGAAGGAACTGACTAACTACCTCTTCGTTAGCAAGCATGTCCGAAAGTATCGAGGTGAGAATTTCACGGTTATCGCGGGAAAACTTAGCCAACTGAAAGAGGACATGCTCTAGATCCGAGTCTGACTCCACCGTATCAGTAAGCTCAACGATGAACTTGTCGTAAACCTCTCTTAAAGCGCGTAAAAGAAATTTTTCTTTAGTGCCGAAGTGATAGTTGAACATTCCAAGATTGGCGCCGGCAAGTTCTGCCACTTCCCTTACTGACAGCTTTGCCGCTCCCCGCTTCTTGATCAGGGTGATGCCCGCCTCGACCATTTTCTTGTCTAAGTCGTTAGATTTCCTTCCCATTTCCGGCCCTTTCGAAATAACTATACGCCAGTGTAAGTATTTCAGTTATTATTATACATGAGTGTAGTAATGATCAAGAAAAGGCGGTTGAGAATGAAACCCAAGATGCTCCGTTTCGCGATTCTGGTTTATTCACTGGCTACGTCGGCCGTTGGGGCACAAGGAGAGAAAATGAGTAGTTCCTTAGTAGATGCTATTAAGCTCAGCAAAGAAGCCAAGTCCGTCACTCCCGTATTTAGCGACCGATTCAAGGTGCTGGGAATTGGGCTCTCGACGGGGCAGAAGTTAGAAAAGCACGAAACTCCTGAACCGGCGTTTTTATTGGTCCACAGCGGAAAGATTCTTTTCTCCATGGAAGGAAAGAGTCACACGTTGCAATCGGGGGAGTTCTTCTCTATCCCGGCCAAGAAAATTCACGAGGTCGAAGCTTTACAAGACTCTCGACTATTGCTCATCAAGTAATGCTTCTACGAAGCAACAATGGAGACGAACCGATGATCTGGAAGAAACTTACCTTTCTATCGTTTGGCCTCTGGGCACTTAGTGTTGGCGCGTTCCTGTATATGTTCATTGTGGGAACAGGAACGAAAGTCGACAACCGCACCGAGATTCTTCTCCTCCCGAGCGAGCGTGAACTTGTACTTGGCGAGATGAGGCAACTGCTTGAAGGGGTTCGCGGTATCATTGGCGGCGTGGCAGCGGAGGATAAGTCTGTAATCGCTAGCTCGGCCCGAGCCGTCGGGATGCAAATGGCTGTAGACGTAAACCCGGCCCTAATGGCCAAGCTCCCTAAGGCCTTTAAGGAACTTGGGATGGGGACCCACCGAAGGTTTGACGAGCTCGCGGATCGCGTTCACTCACTGTCCGGAAAGGAGGTTTTGCAAGAGACTCACGCCATAATGGGTTCCTGTATCGGGTGCCACGTAACCTATAAGATTAATGAAGCCCGCACTAAAGCTTCTTCGCCCACCTTTTAAAGATCCTCTTAATTCGGGCACGATCCCACTTCTTGCCAGTGCGACTGCAAATATTGCTGCTGTTCAAGTGGGCCACAATTGCCTCCCACCCCAGCGCTTCCTTTTCTCGTAGCCTTACAATGAGCCGGACGATTTTCATCTCGTGTGGACTGACGACGAGGCGCCCGTTTGTCACACGGAATCCGAACGGTGGGTTGGGGTAACGATAGTTGTCTTTCTGGCGCCCGTGTCCGGGCTCCGGACGAATACCCTTCTCCCTAAGGCGGGCCAAAATAGCTTGCTTAG
>JACCDG010984210.1_pt1 | contig 15032 bp, 14 predicted proteins | sample 7442471 | NCBI WGS metagenome assembly JACCDG01 (sample SAMN15323444, study PRJNA562643) | freshwater metagenome | isolation source: river surface water | place: USA:Blue River Watershed | collected 2017-08-17
AAACATTGCCAAAGGCTTCGACTCCGTCACCTGGGGCTTTGTGGCTGTAGCCGCCTTCATGTGTGTGTACTACATGCTGTTTGGCGTGTTCTCCAGCGTGGCCTTGGGTGTCAACCTGGTGCTGCTGGTGTCTGTGCTGTCGATGCTGCAAGCCACCCTGACACTGCCTGGTATTGCGGCCATGGCGTTGGCGCTGGGCATGGCGATCGATGCCAACGTGTTGATCAACGAACGTGTGCGTGAAGAATTGCGCAATGGTGCCTCGCCACAAGCGGCCATCTTTGCCGGATACGAGCGCGCTTGGGCGACGATCTTGGATTCGAACATCACGACACTGATCGCCGGTGTGGCGCTGTTGCTGTTTGGCTCTGGTCCCGTCCGTGGTTTTGCGGTGGTGCATTGCATCGGCATTTTGACCAGCATGTTCTCGGCTGTTCTGGTGTCGCGTGCCATGGTCAATCTTTGGTACGGTGGTCAGAAAAAGCTCAAGTCGGTGTCCATCGGTACGGTGTGGACCTCAAATCGCGAAGCCGCTGCAGATTGATCGGGAAACGCCATGGAATTTTTTCGCATTCGCAAAGACATCCCGTTCATGCGCCACGCGCTGGTGCTCAACGCGGTGTCGTTCGTCACGTTTGTGGCGGCCGTGTTTTTTCTCGTCACCCGGGGTTTGAACCTGTCGGTGGAGTTCACCGGTGGCACCGTCATGGAGGTGGCGTACGAGCAGCCCGCCGATTTGGAGGCGGTGCGCAAGGTGATCACGGACTTGGGCTATGCCGAGGTGCCGGTACAGAACTTTGGCACCTCGCGCGATGTGTTGCTGCGTTTGCCGGTGCAAGCCGGTCAAACCTCAGGCCAGCAAAGCGAGGCCGTGATGGCTGCCCTGAAAGCGCAGAACCCCGCAGTGGAGCTGCGTCGCACCGAGTTTGTGGGTCCACAAGTGGGACGTGAGCTGGTGGAGCACGGCTTGACCGCGCTGGGCTTGGTGATCGTCGGCATCATGATCTACTTGGCGTTTCGCTTTGAGTGGAAATACGCGGTCTCTGCCATCATCGCCAACTTGCACGACGTGGTGATCATTCTGGGCTTCTTTGCCTTCTTTCAGTGGGAGTTTTCGCTGGCCGTGTTGGCGGCAGTGCTCGCGGTGCTGGGCTACTCGGTCAACGAATCGGTGGTGATTTTTGACCGCATTCGTGAGAGCTTTCGCCGCTACCGCAAGAAGACCACGGTCGAGATCATCGACAACGCCATCACCTCCACCATCAGCCGCACCATCATCACCCACGGATCGACCCAGATCATGGTGCTGTCGATGCTGTTGTTTGGTGGTCCGACGCTGCACTACTTCGCGATGGCGCTGACCATCGGTATCCTGTTTGGTATTTATTCGTCTGTGTTTGTGGCCGCCGCCATTGCGATGTGGCTGGGCATCAAACGCGAAGACCTGATCAAGAGCGACGCCCGCAAAGAAGGCGATCCCAACGATCCGAACAGTGGCGCCGTGGTGTAAAACAACAGGGAGCCGGGAGGCTATCTCGCAGTGAGCAACGATCCGCACTCGTCCGTGTTGGCCCGACAGGCTCGGGAGCGCTTTGCCAAGCAGTTGGCAGAGGGCTTGCCTGCGGTGGTCACGGTGGTGAACGAGCGGTTTGAAGCCTTGCTCGATGAGGCCGGGTCGCCCAATCAAATTCAGGACCGGCGCGACGCGCGCACCATGTGGAAGCAGCTCCACAACGCATGGGTGGCCGCTTGCGGCAAGGGCCTGGCCAGTGCGGTGTATCCCAAGTTTTCGCCCTCGGGTCATTGGATTCCCGGGCAATTTGAGTTGGTGGCCGATGGCGATATCGACGACCAGATCATGGCGTCTCGCTTGGCCATGCGGGTGCTCGACGATGCCGCCGCCGAGCTCAACGAGTTGCGTTTGCGCATTCAACACTTGGAGCAGCGCAGCGAGCTGGAGCGTTCGGACGTGTTGCTGCCAGAGGTGGCCACGCGGGTGCTGGTGGACCAATGGGTGGAGTGTGGCTTGCCTCGCAACGGTTGGGGCATGGTGCAGGACGCAGCGGCCCCCGTGGTGGCCAAAGCCATGTTGCAGGCCTATCAGGCGGCCAACCGTTTTCTGGTGGACAGCGGTGTGTTGCGCAGCATCAATCTGCAGTCCCTGGTCAAGCGATCCAGTGGCAACACACAAGCGGGTGCGTTGATGCCCGCCTCTGGGCCCGGCACCGGTTATGGCACCGGCGGCGGCAGCGGCCCGGCCAGCATGCGCAGCGGCGCAGACTTGTCCACCGGGCGAGGTGGCTACGGCCAGACTTTTGGCGCCGCTTCTGGTGCCCATGACGGTGCATCGCCGTGGGCCGAGGGCCAGCGCACGGGCGGCGGCGCCCCATCCAGCCGCCGCGCCGATGTGGACGCCGAAACCCGCTTGTTGACCCATGCCACTCCGCTGGCCCGGGCGCGCATGCGCGCTCAGGGCGTGATGGGCCGATTGCGCCGCCTCTTGGGCGACAAAGCCGGGTTCGAATTTGAGGATCGACCGACCCAGATGTCGGCCGGGTCCACTGAGTTGCAGCAGGCCTTGCGCCGATTTGATGTGGGGACTTCGCAAGAGTCGACCGCACGCATCAACCTGTACGACGGCATGACCGGCGCCATGGAGGAGATCCATGTCAGCAAGGCAGCCGACGATGTGCGCGAGCGCACCGGGGCACTGAAGCAGGCCGCCAAAACCCCGGTGGAAAAAGCCACCGTCGAGATGGTGGCACTGATGTTCCTGAGCATCTTGGCTGAAGAGCGCATTCCGCCGAGCGTGCGGGTGTGGTTTGCCCGTCTGCAGATGCCGGTGTTGCGTTTGGCTTTGTCCGAGCCGACTTTTTTTGGCGCCTTGCACCACCCGGCCCGCAAGCTGATCGATCGCATGGGATCGTGCGTGATGGGTTTTGAGTCGAGCGCCAGTCCGCAGGAGCTGGAAGCCGAGATTCGCCGCGTGGTGCAGGTGATTGAGCAGTACCCCGAGACGGGACGTCGGGTGTTTGAGCTGATGAGCGAGGAGTTTGAGAAATTCCTTGCCGGCTTCCTCACCGGCAAGGACCACACCCGCAAGGTGGTGGGGGTGGCGCAGCAGGTCGAGCACAAGGAAACACTGGCCATTCAATACACGATTGAATTGCGCAAGTGGCTCACCGATTTGCCGGTGGATGAGGCCTTGCGAGATTTCATTTACAAGGTCTGGGTGGAGGTGCTGGCGGTGTCGGCGGTGAAGCACGGACCCAAAGACAGCAAGACGCTGCGCCACAAACAAACGGCGCACGATTTGTTGTGGGCGGCCAGCGCCAAACCCAGCCGGGCCGAGCGCGCCCGCGTGATCGAGCAAATGCCCGCTTTGTTGCAGCAGTTGCGCGATGGCATGGGCCTGTTGGGCTTGGATGCCCAAGACCAGGACGCCCACATTGTGGTGGTGCGGCAGCACCTGACCGATGCCTTTATGTCCCGTGGGCCCACGATTCCACAGGACCGTCTCGACGAGTTGGCGGCGCAGCTGGCCAATTTGGAAGACATGCTGCCCGAAGGCGATCTGATCGACTTGTCGCTCGACCCCGAAAGCGTGGCGCTGTTGGTGGGCGAAGAACTGGGCGACTTTGAGTGGGTGGAACGCGGAGGCAGCATGCCCACCGAGGCGATGATGGACTGGGCCAGCGAGCTGCCGGTGGGCGAGTGGTTTGAACTGGACCACAACGGTCAGATGGGCCAAGTGCAGTTGGCGTGGCGCAGCCAGCGGGGGCAGTTGCTGTTGTTTGTGGATGTGCAGCAGCGGTGCTTGCTCTTCCCTTTGCAGCGGGTGGGCGCTTACTTGCAGGCGGGCTTGCTCTTGCCTGCCGAAGACGAAGCGCTCACGGTGCGCGCCACCCGCGACGCATTGGCCAAACTCGACGCCAATCCGGAGCGCCTGCTGACCTGAGCGACTGCTGGGGGCTCAGGCCACCACGCGGCGCTGCAACAGCCCGCCAGGCAGGCGGTGCACGTGGCCGTCAAGTTCCAGTGTCAGCAATTCGGCTTGCAGGGCAGCGGTGGGCCAACCACAACGGGCTTGTAGGGCGTCCAGACTCACGGGGTCGTGACCCAAATGCGCCAACAGGCCACTGTTGTTGTCTTCGCCGGTGGGTTCGTCGGGGGGCTGGGTGGATGGGTGAGCGGGCCAGTGCAGATCTTCCATCACGTCTTGCGCGGACTCGACCAACTTGGCGCCTTGGCGGATCAGCGCGTGACACCCCCGCGATTGGGGCGAGTGGATGGAGCCGGGAATGGCGAATACCTCGCGTCCTTGTTCCAGCGCCATGCGCGCGGTGATCAGCGATCCCGATTGCAAGGCGGCCTCGACCACCAAGGTGCCCTGCGACAAGGCCGAAATGATGCGGTTGCGTTGCGGGAAGTGGTGGGCCAGTGGGGGTGTGCCGAGGGGGTATTCGCTGATCACGGCGCCCTGCTGGCGAATGCGGTGGGCCAGATCGCGGTGCCGTGCGGGGTAGACCCGGTCCAAGCCGGTGCCCACCACGGCCAGGGTGGGCGCACCGGCGCGCAGCGCGCCTTCGTGCGCGGCGCCGTCGATGCCCAGCGCCAAACCCGAGACAATCGCCACCCCTTGCGCGCCCAGGTTGTGGGCAAAGGCGAGTGAGTTGTCGGCGCCTTGGGGGGTGGGGTTGCGGCTGCCCACCATGGCCAGTCGGCGCGGCCAGCGCAGGGCCGAGAGTTGCCCCACCACCGACAGCACCAGCGGTGGATCGTCGGTCTGCAGCAGCTCGGCCGGGTAGTCGGGGTGGCCCAAGGGCAGCCAGTGGTGGTCGGGGGCGGAATCGAGCCAGCGCATGAGTGCGCTTGTGGCCTCGTCCAAGTCGTCGGGTGGGCTGTGAAGCCTGTTGGCCAGTTTTTTGCCCACCACCGCTTCCCAGGCCGATGGGGCCTGGCGCCATATCGCCTGTGGCACGCCAAAGGCGCTGAGCAAGGCTCGAGCGGTGTCGCGTCCCACACCCGCGGTGAGCAACAGGCGCAGCCAAGCGTGGGCTTCGTCAGGCGATGGGCGCAGGCTGGGCGACACGGTCTCAGCGCGAGGTGATGCGATCACCCACCTTGATGGCTTCGGTGTTTTGCAGCACGAGGGCGTAAGACACCTTGTCGAAGCTGCGGAATACGATCAGACGGCCATTGGTCTCGCCGTTGATTTCGAGTGCGGTGGCTTTGCTGTCGGTGCGGTCCACCAGTTGGCGCGAATCTTTGAGTGTGGACAACACGTTCCCGGCTTCCAAGCCGTGGGCGGTGCCTCGGTTGAGCACCACCACCTGGTTTTGGCCAGCGAAGGTGACCGCGTTGCCGTACACCCCCAGCACCTGCCCTTGCACGGCTTGGGTGGGTTGCGTGGGCTTGAGTGGCTGGAAGGGGTTGGTCGAGCCAGGAAACAAGCGGTCACCGGTGCGAATTTCTTCTTTCACCGCCGTGATGCGCAGCACCGCCGGCACCACGGGGGCGCCGCTGCTGCCGTCGGCGCGCACGCTCAGCCGCTCGTCGTCGATCAGGTCGGCTTTGCCGACAAACTGCACCTCGTGTCCCAGCACTTCACCGGTGGCGGGATCGAGCAAAGGGCGGGTGGTCCGCCCCACGCGAAACTCTGTGCCTTGGGCCCGCGTCAGCCAAGGCCCTTCGGTGCCCACACTGGCGCGCGCAAAAGCCCGGTCGCCTTGGCCAAGGATGAGGCGGTTTTCTGGTGTGGCCACGATGCGAGCAAAGCGTTCGAGGTCCGCCGGTGCCACCACCTCCACCTCGGCCAGAAAAGCGTCCAAGCCGGAACGGCTCACCAGCGCGGCCAAATCGGTGGGCACGGCCTCCACGCGGGCGCGGGGCGACAGTTTCACCGTGGGCGGCTCAGCACCCGCGTTGGACTGGCCCCACGCGCTTGAGCCGGCAAGAAGGGTCAGGCTGCAAAGGCCCCACAGCAGGGCGGACGTGTGGGTGTGGGCAAGACGGATCATGGGTGATGGCTGGAGGATCAAGAGGGACCGGCTGCGGCAGGCTCATTGGGGCCTGACCAGCGCTAACGCTCTACGATACCACCCCTGTTGCCGGCGGGCGAAGCCAAAAAACGGGAAAATATGCGCATTTCCCGCCTTTGCACCCTCTTGCCGCCATGAGTGACACCGCCACCCCCGCCTTGCTGAGCATCTTGCGCTACCCCGACCCACGCCTGCACACCGTGGCCAAGCCGGTGGCCGCGGTGGACGATCGCGTCCGCGCTTTGGTCGACCGCATGTTTGCCACCATGTACGATGCCAATGGCATTGGCCTAGCGGCGACCCAGGTGGACGTGCACGAGCGCCTGATCGTGATCGACGTGAGCGAGGAGCGCAACCAACGCCTGGTGTTGATCAACCCCGAGGTGGAGTGGGCCAGCCCCGAGAAACAAAAAGGCGACGAAGGCTGTTTGTCGGTGCCCGGCATTTACGACGGCGTGGAGCGCTCGGTGGCCATTCGCGTGCGCGCGCTGGATGAACAAGGCCAGAGCCGGGTGATCGAGGCTGAGGGCCTGTTGGCGGTGTGCATCCAGCACGAGATGGACCACCTGCTGGGCAAGGTGTTTGTGGAATACCTGTCGCCGCTCAAGCGCAACCGCATCAAATCGAAACTGGTCAAGGCCGAGCGCGACGCGCGACGCTGACCGACCGGTTGCCGGCCCCACCACCAGCCCAAGAGGCGGGGCGGTAGGTCTTACAAGGACAGAACATGAGAGTGGTTTTTGCGGGCACACCTGAGTTTGCCCGCGTGGCGTTGGACGCCTTGGTGCGCGCCGGCTTCACCGTGCCGCTGGTGCTGACCCAGCCCGATAGGCCGGCTGGGCGGGGCATGAAGCTGCAGGCCTCGGCGGTCAAACAAGCGGCGCTGGCGCACGGCATCCCGGTGGCGCAGCCGCGCAGCCTCAAACTCGACGGCAAATACCCCGAGGACGCGGCCGCCGCGCGCCAAGCCCTGATCGACGCGCGCGCCGATGTGATGGTGGTGGCCGCCTACGGGCTGATCCTACCGCAGTGGGTGTTGGACCTGATGAGCGCCGCTGGGCCGCCACAAGGCGCAAACGCCCCCGTGGGGGGCAGCGACCCAGCGCAGCGGCGGAGCGTGGGGGCCAAGGGTTTGGGGTGTATCAACATCCACGGCTCGCTGCTGCCGCGCTGGCGTGGCGCCGCGCCCATTCACCGCGCCATCGAGGCGGGCGACACCGAGACCGGCATCACCATCATGCAAATGGACGCGGGGCTGGATACTGGCGACATGCTGCTGATTGAGCGCTTGCCGATCGCCGCCACCGACACCACCGCGACGCTGCACGACAAGCTGGCCGACTTGGGCGCCCGCTTGGTGGTGGAGGCGCTGGAGCTGGCCGCCTGCGGTGGCTTCACGCCGGTGCGCCAACCCGAAGAGGGCGTGACCTATGCGCACAAGATTGAGAAGGCCGAGGCGCTGATCGACTGGCAGCAGGACGCGGCCACGCTGGCGCGCCGGGTGCGGGCCTTTGACCCATTCCCCGGTGTGCAGGCCCTGTGGGCCGGTGAGCCACTCAAGATCTGGGGCACACAGGCGCTGCCCGATGGACTGGCGGGTGTGCTGCCCGGCACGGTGCTGGCGGTTGACGACACCGGGGTGCGGGTGCAGACGGGTGTGGGCAGCTTGCTGCTGACCGAGTTGCAGCGCGCCGGCAGCAAGCGCTTGAGCGCGCGCGAATTCCTGCGCGGCCATCCCATCGCCGTGGGTGAGCGGCTGGGCCCCCAACCCGACGGTGTGGCGCTCTGATGTTTTGGCAAGCGCATCTGCGCGCCCACAGCGAGTTTCGCCAGGGCTGGCGCGACCAGACCAGCGTGGCGCTGGGCATCGCCGCCTGGGGGCTGATGACCGGTGTGGCCATGGTCAAGTCGGGCCTGAGTCCGCTGGAGGCCACGCTGATGACACTGATCGTCTACGCCGGCAGCGCCCAGCTGGCCGCGGTGCCGCTGATGGCGGCGGGCGCCCCGCTGTGGGTGATTTTGGCGGCGGCGTTTTGTGTGAACCTGCGCTTTGTGGTGTTCTCGGCCCACTTGCGGCCGCACCTGATGCACCTGCCGCGCTGGCAGCGCGCCATCAGCGGTTATGTGACCGGCGATTTGTCCTATGTGTTTTTTGCCAAGCGCTACCACCAGCCGGGCGCGAACGACGGTGAGTGCACCGCGCAGATGGCCTATCTGATGGGCAATTGCGCGGTCAATTACGGCGCGTGGATGAGCTGCAGCCTGATCGGCATTGCGCTGGCCAATGTGATCCCCACCGCTTGGGGGCTGGGCTTTGCCGGCATTCTGGCCTTGGTGGGCGTGCTGTGTTCGCTGGCCAGCAGCCCGCTGCGGGTGGTGTCGGCCACGGTAGCGGGCGCGGCAGCGGTGGCGGCGTTTGCGCTGCCGCTCAAGCTCAACATCTTGGTCGCCATTGCGAGCGCGGTGGCGATCTGCCTGGTGATTGAGCAAGCGCTGGGCAAGGCGGAGCCGCACCATGTTTGAGATCGACGCTTGGACGCTGATCACCATCGTGGCGCTGGGGGTGGTGACGGTCGTCACACGCAGCTTCTTTTTGTTCTCCAGCCGGCCTTGGACCTTGCCGCACTGGGCGCAGCGGGGCTTGCAGTACGCGCCGATCGCCGCGTTGGCGGCGGTGGTGGTGCCCGAGGTGGTGACGAGCCAGGGCCAGCTGATCACCACTTGGCAAGACGCGCGCATTTTTGCTGCGGTGGCCGGTGCGGCCTGGTTTTTTTGGCAGCGCGGTGTGCTGGGCACCATTGTGTGTGGCATGGCGGTCTACCTGCCGCTGCGCTTGGCGCTGGGTTGGTGACCAAGCGCTGCGCTTAAGCGGCGCTTCAGCCATCCTTAATGGGCGCTTCATGTGCGCGCGGTGCAATCCTTCTTGTCAGCATGTGCTGTCGATGTTTCAGGAAGGCTTTGCCATGACCACTCTCTCGTTCAAATCCGTCGCTTTGGCCATCACCGCTGTGGCCCTGTCGGGCGCCGCCATCGCCGGCCCCAAGTGCAGCCAGCCCAAAGAAAAGTGGATGCCCGAAGCCACCTTCAAGTCGCAGTTGGAGCAGCAAGGCTACAAGATCAAGACCTTCAAGGTCAGCGGCGGCCAGTGCTACGAAATCTATGGCTTCGACAAGGCGGGCAAAAAGGTCGAGATCTACTTCGACCCCGTGACCGCCGCCGTGCTCGAAAGCAAGTGAGCCACAGGCCATGAGCCGCTCTCTGCCCAGTGCGCCGCTTGAGCAGGACGCTCGGCCGGTGTGGGACCGCTTTGTGCGCGTGTTTCACTGGACCCTGGTGGGCTGTGTGCTCACCAACGGCCTGCTGATGGACGACGGCGAAGACTGGCACCGCTGGTTGGGCTATCTGGCCAGCGCGCTGGTGCTGGGGCGGGTGGTGTGGGGCTTTGTGGGCTCCCGCCACGCGCGCTTTGCCGACTTCTGGCCCACCCCGGCGCGGGTGGTGGCCCACCTGCGTGGGCTGTGGTCAGGACAAGCGCCACACCATTGGGGCCACAACCCCTTGGGGGCGCTGATGGTGCTGTGGCTGATGGCCTTGGTGTTGTCGCTGGGTGTCACCGGTTGGATGCAAGGGCTCGACGCTTTTTGGGGCGAAGAGTGGCTGCAAGACCTGCACGAGGTGTTGGCCGATGCGCTGCTCTTGTCGGCCGGTTTGCACGCGGTGGCCGCCATCGGCATGGGTTACTTGGAGCGCACCCGCTTGCTCAAGGCCATGTTCACTGGCGTCAAAGAGCGCTGGTGAATCAGCTTCCCAAACGCCGTTGTTGGCGCCACTGCCACAGACTCCAGCCCAACAGGGTGATGCCACAGCAGATGATCGCGGTCCAGGCGGTGTGGCTCGGGTAGTGGGCGCCGCGCAGGGTCTGGGTGCCGCCCGTCACCAGCACCGCCACCAGCCACAAGCCCAATGCCCAGTGCGCGGCGCGTGGCGACGGTGTGTGGCCACCCGGAGTGGGCCACCACGGCGCCAGCACCCAAGGGGCAAACGCCAGCGCCGCTGAGGCGTGGCCACCGGGAAAACAGCGACCAGGACCACCGTCGCTCACGCCCCAGCGCCAGTGCGACACCACCTCTGCGCGGCCGCCCCACAGCGCCATGTCCCAGGGGCAGCTGGTGAGGCTGTTGTTTTTGATCAGGTTCACCGCCATCAGGTTGAGGGTCACCAAGGTGGCGATCCACAGGCGGTCGGTGCGCCAGCGCGGGCGGGTAGAGGCCGGCCACAGGGCCCAGACCCACAGCGCCACAAACACCAGCGTGCCCAGGGTGCGGGCGCGGTCGTGCAGCCAGCGCTCCAGCAGCCAGTGATTGCGCAGGGCAAAACCGTCGGCGCTGCCGATCAGGTGCATGGCGCTGACGTCGAGCCCGCTCCAGTCCCAGAGCAGGGTGAGCGCCAGCAGCGCGCACCAGATCGCCCACAGCGTGCGCCCGATGGGCGCTATGGATGTGTTGTGCATACCGGCACTGTGCGGCGCACCCATTAACGCTTGCTTAAGCGCCGGTTAAGTGCAGGCCCGGGATAATGGCAAGCAGCTCCATCAGACGAAACCGACACCGCATGCGCGCCTTGGTGATTGAAGACGACGCTGGCATCGCCAGCGGATTGCGCCACGCGCTCACGCAGGCGGGTTACGCCACCGATGTGTGCGACACCGTGGCCGGCGCCGTAGGTCTGTTGCGCGCCGAGCGCTACGATTTGGTGTTACTGGATTTGGGCCTGCCCGACGGCGACGGCCGCACCGTGTTGCAGCGCTTGCGTGCCACCCACACCACCAACAAAGACGGCACTCCGGCGCAAACACCGGTGATCATCATGACCGCACGCGACGCGGTGGGCGACCGCATCGCAGGGCTCGACAGCGGCGCCGACGATTACCTGGTCAAACCGTTTGATGTGAACGAGCTGCTGGCGCGCCTGCGCGCGGTGCAGCGACGCATGTCTGGGCGTGCGCAGCCCACGCTGTGCCACGGCGCGCTGGAACTGGACCCCGCCGCTCGTGTGGTGACCCTGTTGGGCACCCCAGTGGCGTTGGGCGTGCGCGAATTTGACCTCTTGCACACCCTGTTGCAAGCCAGCCCCCGGGTGATGAGCAAGGCCCAGCTGGAAGCGGCGCTTTACCCGCTGGGCGAGGGCTTGGAGAGCAATGCGATTGAGGTGCATGTGCACCACTTGCGCCGCAAGTTGGGCGACGGTGTGATTCGCACTTTGCGCGGCGTGGGCTATTTTGTGCCACGTGCGGAGGCCGCTGCGTGACCCGGCCGATGCGCTCTTTGCAGCGCTACTTGCTGTTGTGGTTGGCGGGGGTGCTGCTGCTCGTGTGGGGGGTGCAGTTGGTGGCGGCTTGGCAAACCGGGCACCACGAGGCAGAGGAAATCACCGACGGCCAATTGATAGCGGTGGCGCGTCTGTGGCTCGGGACGTCTGCTCAAAGCCCTGCCGGTTTGGCGCCGCTGATCGCTCCCGAGCGCGTGCGCGAGTACGTGCAAGACGTGGCGGTGATGCGTTGGGTAGAGGGGCAATTGCTCACCGACACCCACGCACTGGCGAAGCAATGGCCGGCGCAACTGCCCTTGGGTTTTTCGGTTGTTCGCTTGCAGCACGCGGGCGAGACCGACGATTGGCGGGTGTATCAAACGGAACAGCTGGGCCCTTCGGGCGTGGACCGGCTGGCGGTGTTGATGAACATGGATCACCGCGTCGATCTCGGCAGCGACATGGCCGAGCACCTGATGGTGCCATCGCTGGTGCTCTTGCCGCTGGCGTTGGCTTTGCTGGCCTTGGCGCTGCGCCGGGGCTTGGCGCCGCTGCGTGATCTGTCGGACGACATCGACGGCTTGCAGGGTTTGCCTGGTGAGCGTCTGCACCGGCCGCACCGCTTCACCGAGTTCGAAAGCACGGTGCGGGCGCTGCACGGTCTGATGGACCGGCTCGAAGCCCAGCGCGCCAATGAGCGGGCCTTCGCGTCCGATTTGGCCCATGAATTGCGCACCCCACTGGCGGCGCTCGCCTTGCAGGCGCGGGCGGTGGCCGATGGTGCACCCCCCGAGCACGCCAAGGCGCTGGAGGCTGAAGCCCTGCGCGCCGGCGCCATCCTCAGCCAGCTGCTGGCCTTGGCCCGCTTGGAGTCGGGGCGGGCGCCGGCGGCCACCACCGTGGGCTTGCGCGCCTGTGCCGCGCAGGTCTTGTCCGAGCGCGCACAGGCCGCGCTCGACAGCGGGCACGAATTGGGCTTGCAGGAGGGCGGCGACGAGGTCACGGTGCAGGCCCAGGCCTTGGCGGTGGAGTTGGCCGTGCGCAACCTGGTGGACAACGCGCTGCGCCACACGCCTGCGGGCAGCCGTGTCGAGGTGTCGCTGTTGAGAGACATGCAAGGCTGTGGTCTGCAAGTGGAAGACTGGCCCGCCAGCGGAAGCCCAGCGCTGGGCGGCGATGGTTTGGGGCTGGGCTTGCGTTTGGTGGAGCGGCTGTTGGCCAGCCAAGGCGCTGCACTGGTGGTGGCACACAAGCCTCTGGGCGGGCGTGTCGCTACCATCCGCTGGCCGTGCCCAGATGGCGTCTCTGCTCCGATCGGTGTGAACGGGGGGTGATGGCGTTTTCTCGCCCACCCCAATCCATGGTTTTGTTTTGTCTCTGCTCATGACCCTCACAACATCTTCTCCGTCAAAGAACGTTTATCCCCTGTGGGCGATTGCTTTGGCCACCGGTCTGTGGGTGGTGGTTGCTGGCAACCTCGCGTTGTGGGAGTCGGTCTTGGGTGTGGGCTCCTGGACGGCTGCGCTGGGTCTGGGCGGCGTGCTCTGGATGGTGTGGCTGGCGCTGATGCAGCTGCTGGGCTGGCCTTGGACCTTCAAACCCTTGGTGGTGATGGCGGTGCTGGTGTGTGCGTTCAACACCCATTTCATGCGCACCTACGGCGTGGTGATTGACTCCAGCATGATGGCCAATGTGCTGGCCACCGACGCGCGCGAGGTGCGCGATCTGCTGTCGTGGTCGCTGGTGGGCACCGTCCTGTTGGTGGCGGCACCGGCCTTGTGGCTCATGTGGCGTGTGCCGGTGCGTTATCCGACGGGTTGGCGCGGCGCCGGCCAGCGTGTGTCGCTGCTGGTGGCGGCGGTGTTGGGGCTGACGGTGGTGCTGTGGCTGAGCTACGCCGATCTGGCCTCGTTGATGCGCAACCACAAGCCGGTCCGCTATCAGATCAACCCCTTCAACACGGTGTACGGCTTGGCGCGTCTGGCCACCCAGCAAGCACCGGGTGTGGCCCAGCCGCTGGAGCCAGTGGGCACCGACGCCCGTGTGGTGCGTGCACCGGGTCACAAGCCGCCGCTGTTGGTGCTGGTGGTGGGCGAAACCGCGCGGGCTGCCAACTTTGGTCTGTCGGGTTACGAACGCGCCACCACACCCGCCTTGCAGCGCTGGATGCAACAGGGTCAAATGGTCTACTGGCAGCAGGCCAGCTCGTGTGGCACGAACACCCACGTGTCCGTGCCGTGCATGTTTTCGCCCTTGACCGGGGACGAAGGCGGCGACGACCGACCACGCCACGAAAACCTGCTCGATGTGTTGCAACGCGCTGGCCTGGCGGTGCTGTGGCTGGACAACCAGTCGGGCTGCAAGGGGGTGTGTGACCGGGTGCCCAACGCCCATGTGGCCCAAGACGCCGACCCCCGCTGGTGCAAGGGCGGCGAATGCTTTGACGAGGCTTTGCTGCAAGGCCTAGACGAGCGCCTGCAAGCGCTCGACCCGGCGCGCCGGGCCCAAGGCGTGGTGGTGGTGCTGCACCAAATGGGCAGTCACGGCCCAGCGTATTTCAAACGCACACCGTCCGACCGCAAACCCTTCATGCCCGAGTGCACCAACGTCACGTTGGCCGAGTGCCCACCCGACCAGCTGCGCAATGCCTACGACAACACCATCGCTTACACCGACCATGTGCTCGACCAGGCGCTGTTGTGGCTGCAGGCGCGCGAGCGCGATGGCCAGTACGCCACCGGCTTGGTGTACGCGTCTGATCATGGTGAATCGCTGGGTGAAAAAGGCTTGTATCTGCACGGCGCGCCACGCGCGTTTGCCCCGAGTGAGCAAATCCATGTGCCCATGCTGGCCTGGTACTCGCCCACGCTGGCCAAGCAACTGCGCTTGGATGTGGGCTGCTTGCGCCAGCGCGCGCAAGAACCGGTGTCGCACGACCACCTGTTCCACACCACTTTGGGTGTGATGGGCGTGCAGACACAAGCGCACCGCCCTGAGCTGGATTGGCAGACGCCCTGCATGGCGCGGTAATCTGGCTGTAACCGCGTTTCCTACAATCGGCGCGTTTGTTCCCGCTGCCGCTGTGGCAGCGACTCACCACGCCCACACCATGCAATTCATCCGCTTCTCCGATCTCTGCGCCCAAGGCCAAGCCACCGGCCGCCGTGTGTTCATCCGCGCCGACCTCAACGTGCCGCAAAACGATGCCGGTGAGATCACCGAGGACACCCGCATCCGCGCCAGCATTCCCGCCATTCGCATGGCGTTGGACGCTGGTGCGGCGGTGATGGTCACCAGCCACCTGGGCCGCCCGACCGAAGGCGAATTCAAAGCCGAAGATTCGCTGGCACCCGTGGCCAAGCGCTTGGGTGAACTGCTGGGCCGCGAGGTGCCGCTCATTCCCAACTGGGTCAACGGCGTACAGGTCGAGCCCGGCCAGGTGGTGCTGCTGGAAAACTGCCGCGTCAACAAAGGCGAGAAGAAGAACGACGAAGCACTGGCTCGCAAGATGGCCGCGCTGTGCGACATTTTTGTCAACGATGCTTTTGGCACCGCCCACCGCGCTGAGGGCACCACCTATGGCATTGCCCAGTTTGCGCCCATCGCTTGCGCAGGCCCCTTGTTGGCGGCCGAGATCGACGCCATTGGCAAGGCCTTGGCCAACCCCAAGCGCCCGCTGGCGGC
>JACCDG011893792.1_pt1 | contig 15032 bp, 12 predicted proteins | sample 7442471 | NCBI WGS metagenome assembly JACCDG01 (sample SAMN15323444, study PRJNA562643) | freshwater metagenome | isolation source: river surface water | place: USA:Blue River Watershed | collected 2017-08-17
AGACCGGGTCCTTCTCATCCCATGCGTAGAGCGTCACGGTGCCGTCATATGCATCGACCGTCGCCTTGACGGAGTTACGGATGTAATTGACGGTACGGCTAGCACTCGTTGCGAAGAGTGAGGTCTGCGTGAAGTCCTCTGTCGCAGCGGTTGCGAGAGTGCTTCGACGTGAATATGGATAACCAGCGCTCGTCGTGTAGCCATCGAGGAGCCAGACCACCTTGCCGTCGATCACCGCTGGATATGGATCGCCATCGAGGGTGAGCCATGGCGCGACCTTCTCGACGCGTTCGCGTGGGCTGCGGTTATAGAGGATCTTCGAATCAGGGCGGATCAAATTGGAGAGCAGGATGCGCTGCTCTTGGTAGTTGATCGCAAAGAGGAGACGGCTGAAGATCGATCCGACGGGGACACCACCTTTGCCGGTGTAGGTGTAATTCGCCTGTCCATTCGGAGAGTTGTCATCTGGATAGTCGAATTCGATCGGTTCGGTACTGGTGCTACCCACGATCGAATAGGCCGGGACATTCTCACCGAAATAGATACGTGGCTGGAACTCACCAAGCCCCTTGGTCGGTGGGATGTCACCGAGGATGAAGTTCGGCTTGCCATCTGGGTCGCGTGAATTTCCATAGGCGGCAACGAATCCAAAGCCATGGGTATAGACGAGATGGTCGTTGATCCAGTTTCGCTGTGGGTTACCGAGGATGTTGAGTTCGCGTACGGCAACGACAGCATCACGCTGTACACCATCGATGGTGTAGCGATCGATATCGAGCGAGGAAGGGAAGGTGTAGTAAGGCTTGATCTGCTGCAACTGCCTGAAAGTGGCAGAGAGGACGTTCGGATCCATCAATCGGATGTTGTTGATCGTCGATGCATCATCGGAGAGCTGACCCGCAGAGGTCTGGATCGTGGCGTTGTAATCCTTGAACTCGATTCCATCCAAACCATACGCAGCCCTCGTCGCTTGGAGGTTACGTTCGATGAAAGGTGCTTCCTTCGACGACTCCGAAGGACGGACTTGGAACTGTTGGATCAAGGCGGGATAGATGCCGGAGATCAAGAGTGAGGAGATGAGAAGGAGCGCAGTACCAGCCGCCGGCAAGACCCAGGAGCGGCGGAAGATGTTTGCGAAGAAGAGCAAAGCGCAGATCACCGCGACGCCGGAGAGGATCGCCTTCGCAGGTAGGACCGCGTTGACATCGGTGAAGGTGAGTCCTGTGATCAATCGGCTCTCTTTGAGCGCAAGCGCGTAGCGATCGAACCAGTATGCGACTGCCTTGAGGAGGACGAAGATCCCTAGCAGGACGGAGAGTTGGACTCGTGCTGAGACCGTGGTCCGATCCTCTTTCACCTGTGGCCGGATTCCGCCATAGAGGTAGTGGACGATCGCGGTCGCGATCAGGGTCAAGACCATGGTGGAGATCGCCCAACCGATCAGCGCTTGATAGAAGGGCAACTTGAAGACGAAGAAGGAGACATCCATATTGAACTGTGGGTCGGTGACTCCGAACTCCTCGCCATTGCGGAAGAGGAGCCAATCCGACCAGAGATTTGTCGCTGAGGAACCAGCGAAGTAGAAGAAGGCTACGAAGATACCGAGTGTGATCAACTTCTTGATCGGCTCGATCTGCGAGCGATAGCGCTCGAGGTTATCCGCTTCGACCGAGAGCGGGACATAGATCGGACGCTTGCGATATGCGATGACGACATTGATGGTAAGGATCAGCGCGGTAAGAAGTCCGAAGAGGACGAAGAGCGCGGCCTTCGTGAGTAAGACAGTCGACCAGACTGCGGTGTACTCCACCGACTTGAACCAGAGGTAATCGGTATAGAAGCCGCTCAACGAGACAAGCACAGTAGCGAGGACTGCAAAGACGATGAAGGTGATCGCAAGTGGACCGGGCCTCCTCCGTCCGCCACCTAGGCGCCCTGCACCTCGGAAAGGATTGTTGAAACCGCTATTGGAGAAGTCGCCGAAGGTCATGGGCGTAACTTACCCAAACATCCTGAGCCCGCTACCGCAGCTTTCGGCAGCTCGGTCGCTCTGAAAGGTCGCTATCACGGAGGACTTCAACCGCTTCCTTGAGAGTTGCGACCGGAATCACCTGCAGGCCGTCAGGTACGTGAGAGATGTCATCACAATTATCGACAGGTGCCAAGAAGATCGTCGCACCACTTCGTCGCGCACCTATCAACTTGCTCTCGATCCCACCGATCGCACCGATCCGACCTTGGATGTCGATCGTGCCAGTACCTGCGATGCGCCTGCCACGGACCAGATCCTCACCAGTCATCTTCTCGATGATGCCAAGGGTGAAGATCATCCCAGCAGAGGGACCGCCGGTGTCCTTGATGTCGATCTCTATATCGACAGGTGAATCGAAGTCCACGGTCAAGAAGATGCCGATTGCACTTCCTTGATCATTCGCGATCAATTCGATCTTCGGGAAGGTAAGGATCGCATCATCGCGCTCGACTTCCATCGAGATCTGCTCCCCTGGGGATTTCGCACGGACCAGATCGACGATCTCTGATGCGGATGAGACGCTCTTTCCGTCGACACGCAGGATCACATCACCGATCTTGAGCTGACCTGCAGCATCGGATTGTTCGAGGATCTCTACGATCCGCGCCCGAGTCGCCACTTCGTAACCAAGGAATGTGAGTGCGTTATAGATCGCAGACTGTTGCGAGGTCGTCATCTCCAACTTCTCTTGGCTCTTGATCTTCCTCGGATTGGAACCCTCGGGATAGATCGAAGTACGCGGATAGACGCTCTGATCCCCACGGATCCATGCATAGAGGATCTCCGCACCAAGGACCTTTGTCCGCGGTGTGGTCACGTAGACCGTGGTCAAGAAGAGACGACCATCCTTGTCACGTGTCGCCAGATCTTCAGATGCGAAGGTCGATGGCACCGAGATCATCTTGCCAAGGACATTGTCAGGCGTACCTGGTCTGAAGATCACATATGGAAGTGGGAGGACGAGCGCCGCTATCAAAACAAGTACGAGGAAGGTGCCGGCAATCCGAGATCTAGGAGAACGAATCGCTCTCATCTCATAGCCATACGGCGCAGTGGTGAAGGGAATCACGATCTACCGATCTCAGCGATGAATATTCTCTGAGTCCGTCATCTTCCTGCGGTCTGAGTCATCACCGGAGTGAATCTTCTCCGTGGTGGAAGAGAAACTTCGATCCTTCTCGAGACTCTGTTGGAATTTCTGGAACCTACCAACAGAGCGATTGGTCTCGTTCTCGTACTTGGTCTGGAACTTCGATACCCAGATGACATAACCGATCGCACCGATGAAGGCGAAGAGAGGGATCAACCACCAAACCAAGGCGGAGAGTGGGGCAGCCTCCTCAGCGGCCACGGGACGAGTCGCATGAAAGATGAGCTGAGGCATCAAGAGCGCGTGTGCGGATGCGAACATGCGGCAAGGCTATGGGATTGAGGCCCTCCATGAGCTCCAGAGATCCTGCTACGGAGGTCACAGTCTGAGAATGTGATGATCACGGAATACTCACCACTTCTCATGGGTTGAGGCATCTAGGGTGCAGGCTGATCCCAAGGTCCCAAGGAGGCAATTCGATGGCTAATGGCTTCGGCTTCGGACCGTATGACTCCGAGGATGATTCCGAGAAAGAGAAGCAGGATGGCGGCGATAACCCGTCCAACCCCGTCAACTTCGATCTCAACCAGATCTTCGAACAGATGAGAGCCATGGGACTTCCCACCCCAGAGCTTCCCGATCACGTCAAAGATCAGCTCAATGCCCTCACTGCGATGGCTCAGGGAATGATCAACAACAGCCAGAATCCTGATGGCTCTAACGCTCCATTCAATCTCCCTGTCAATGTCATTCGAGATATCTCGAAGCGGACCCTGGCAGCGAGCGGTGAACGTCCGGTCGGACACCTCGATAACGATGCGATGAAGGGTGCGCTTCGCCTCGCGGATCTATGGATCGATAGCGTTACCGCACTTCCGAAGTCGAGCATCGCAGAGGATGAATCGTTGGCGGCATCGCGAAGCGATTGGATCAACTACTCGATCGATGGTTGGCAATCCTTCACCACTCCACTCGTGGAAGGGATCGCAGAGGCGATGCAGCGGATGATCTCCTCCGCGAGTGAGAACCAACCCGTCGCAGCGCCGATCAACATCTCGCAGTTGATGGCAGGTTTCATGGGAACGATGATTCGAACTCAACTCGGTCGCTCGATCGGCAAATTCGCAACTACGGTGACGAGCGCGCATGATGCGGCGATCCCACTCTCGGCCACAACCTCCACTTTCTTGATCCCAGAGAATGTCCGTGCCTGGGGAGAGGGGCTCGGCATCGACGAGCGAGAGGTAGAGATCTATCTCGCCCTACGTGAGGCCGCAGCAGCGCGACTCTTCACGGCGACGCCCTGGCTACGCGGACATCTCCATGCTCTTGTCAGTCGATATGGCAAGGGAATCAATATCGATGTCGAATCGATGCAACGTCAGGCAGAGGATGCGCTCTCACGCGGAACGATCGACCCTAGCGATCCTGCTTCGATGCAGAATGCGATCGCAGAGGGAATGTTCACTCCCGAAGAGAGTGAGGCGCAACGGATCGCACTCGCACAATTGGAGTTGATCCTCGCGCTGATCGAAGGATGGATCGATCTCATCGTGGTCGACGCTGCTGGCGAGAGACTTCCATCGCTACCGCGACTTCAAGAGACGCAACGACGTCGCCGTGCGACTCAATCCCCCACACAAGAACTCTTCGCATCGTTGATCGGTCTCGAAGTATCACCACGCACGATTCGAGAGTGTTCGAACTTCTGGCGAGAGGTGACTACTTCACTCTCACTCGAGGAGCGCGACCGGCTCTGGGAGGACCCTTTTGCACTTCCTACCGTCGAAGAAGCATCAGACCCAGAGAGCTTCCTGAGGACTCGGCGTGCGCCGGATGATCTCTCCGGACTTGAAGGCTGAGATCCTGCCTTCGATCTAACCCCAAACAAAAAGCGAAGTCCCCGGGCGCATGTTCCCTATCTGCCTTCCCCTTGCAGAGAGTGAACCGTTATCCGGGGACTTCGTAGGCGGAAAGTAAAACACTTCCTGAGAAATAGCAATTAGCCACCTGCTCTTCATTGGCGCTCCGAGGAATGGTTGACGGAATCCGAAGACCTCGAGGTCGGTGTGACCTTTAGTTCTACCTCATCCGACACGCCCGACCCTTGCGAAACAACTCAACCCAAGGTTCAGACTTTTCGTAGGTCGATAATTCTCGATGGCGCGAAGTGGATCTCGCTCTTGCAGTGATAAGGCAGATCGAGAAGTTGCAGTAGCCAATAGCGAGGAAGTAGTTCGACGGAGGTGTGGATGACAGGAGAGAGTGCTCGAGAGGTGGAGAATTTCCTTCAGGGTGAACTCTTCGACCCTACTCTCCTGGCCATGCCAACGACGAGAACCCATTCACGAACCAGATCCGACTCCACCGCCCAGTCTCACCATTCCGAGCGGGGTCCGCAACGTCCAGCTCGAAGCGAGCCCCTTCGCCTTGACCTTCCGCACGATCCACTCGTTCGCATCGTCAAGAGCAAACGCCGTAAGCGCCACATCGCCGCCTATCGCCAGAGCGGAGAGATCGTCATCAGCGTCCCTTTCCGCACCACGCGTGCTGAGATCAGCGCCTTGATCCCTGAGATGGTGGCGCGAGTGATTGCCGGTGAGGAGCGGAACCGAAAGAGTGAAGCGGAGTTGGAGGAGCGGGCTCGAATCCTTCTTCGCACTCACTTACCTGAACTCAACCTTCGACCGGCATCGATCACATGGCGACCCATGAGCGAGCGCTGGGGTTCTTGCACCACGGTCGATCGGACGATCCGCATCTCAGAACGGCTCCAAAGTTCGCCTGATTACGTAATCGACTATGTCCTCTTCCACGAACTGATCCACCTTGAGATCCCCGGTCATGGTGATGACTTCCACACGCTTCTCTCACGCTTTCCAGACTCGCTTCGGGCGGAGGCCTTCCTCGAAGGGTATGAAGCGGGCGAGCGCGGCTGCTAAATCGGACATTTGGGGCAGAAAGTCCCATCTCTCGTCTATCTCACGCGTGAAATCCCCGAGTAAGCGCGCATGCGGGGGTATGGTGAGGCATTCGCCGACTGGCGACGATAGGAGGAAATAACTATGGCTGAGACCTACAAGGGTGAGGCTTACTGCGTGAAGTGCAAAGAGAAGCGTCAGTTCGAAGGAACTGTGAAAGTCTCTGACTCTGGTCGTCGCATGGCACAGGGCATCTGCCCCACATGTGGCACCAAGGTCAACCGCATTCTCGGCAAGGCATAAGCCCACCGACTAACGCTTTACGAGAGAGCCGTCCCGCTTAGCGGGGCGGCTCTTTTGCTTTGCCCACCCGGAATCGAGCGCTATCCACAAAAGGTGACCTTGGGTCAGCGGCGAAGATCGATGCCAGACCAGAATCCCGCGCTATGGGTCCGCACCACTCTCGTAAAGTCCTTCCACCCTCCCCGCTGCGTTCCACACGGATCGAGCCGACTGCGGCCAACGCGACCTCATTCCCCGCCACTGCCATCGGCGTGGAAGTCATCACGATCGGTGAGGAGCGGCCGGGCGAACGGATCTGGGTCGGTGGCAGCACACGAGGGGTCGAGGTCACTCGCCATCTCCGATTCTTCTCCCTCGACGCCACCGCGCTTCGCTCATCTCTCTTCACTGCGCTTCGCGCTCTCGATGGCTCACGCTCCATCGGTGAGTTGAGCTCATCGCTTGAGCTTCCGATCTCAGAGTTCTCGCGCCTGCTCTTCTACCTAGAGGGTGAGGGCTTGATCCACTTCCACTCCGAGCGGATCCCGAAGAAGTACGACTCGAGAGCGACCCCACAGAGGAAGAACACTCTTGGAAGAGGAGAAGTGAACGGTGAACTCACTCGTCGTGAGATCGAACGGGCGCATCTTCCTCGCGGGACCTCCTTTCTCAAACGAAGCGAACAATCGATCATCATCGTCTCTGACCAAGCGACTTCCATCTCGCCGATCGCGACGACTCTCGCCTCGCTTCTCTTCGGCGCAGGACTGACTCGCATCAGATTCTTCACACCGGACTCAGCGACGCGAACTCGATTCCACTGCGATGAGAAGATCTCTGATCGAGATCTAGGGATCTCGATCTTCGATGGTGCAGATATCGGTGCGAGCAAAGTGGAGAAGCTCACCGAGCTCGCCCACCGAAGCGCCATATTGCCGCTGGAAGAGTCGCGCTCGGTGCTCACAGATGACTTCGATGGTTCTTCAGTCGACCTAATCATCTCGGTTGGATTCCCACGACCAGATCACCATCAAAGGTGGCTCTCTGAAGATAAGACATTCCTTCTGGTCCCGGGCTATCTACAAGGTGAGTTGAGAATCGGTCCGCTCGTGATCCCTGGCAAGACACCCTGCTTACGTTGCTATGAACTCAACCAGATGGAGAACGACTTCTGGCGGGAGCAATCACGCCAACTGCAACTCTTGCAACCCTGCATCGATCCACCGAAGATCGCATCGCATCTCATCGCATCCCTCGCCGCTCACTTCGCTCTCCGCTGGCTCGATGCAGACGATGAGGGCAAGGCCGCACATCCACTCCTAGGAGCGCACCAAAGCCTCTTGCTCGATCGGAACCCCACTCGAAACGAGGAGGGTGATGGCCTCCTTCGCACCATCAGATGGCAGAACCATCCTGAATGCGGCTGTCTCTGGATGCCGGTAGCGCGGACTACTTCCCCATCATGAACTCGCGAGCATGAGCCATCTCGGTAAGCGCCTCTTCTTCGCTTGAGGCGAAGAGGGAGATCGAGATCCACACGGTTGTAGCGTCACTGCTACCGAGATCAGTGAGATATCGGACCTTCAATCTGGGATTTCGGGCGAAGAGGTGAAGGAAGGGACGGGTCGGATCCATCACGAGTGCGGAATCGATCTCTAATTCCTCCTTCAGGAAGTACTCCTCAAAGTCGATCATCCGAGTATCGCCAAGGGGTAAGTCCAAGATCGCACGCACCATCTGCTCTGCGACAGTGGTGTAACTGGCGCTCTCACTCCAAAAGGTGAAGGTCGATGCTCCGAACTCACGACGAACGAGGGAACCATCATCGGGATCGATCACGTAATTGATCACACCTACCAGCGAACACTTCCCTGCCTCAATCAGGGCTCGATCGATTGCAAGGTCGATACGGGGATCATCTTCTTGCTCTCCCTCACTTCCGCCTCCACTCAAGACTTGACTGGAATTGATGCCAGCCACTTCAACGACCGTCCCACGCCTTGTAAGAGTGATGATCGGCCAGATCGCGACTTGATTATGGGGCGAGCGCGCGATGGAGAGAAGATGAAGAGAGTCGCTATCAGATCGCTGACTCCCCTCGGTACTCGTAGAGGTCATTGCTTCAAGCATCTCTGGCGTAGTGCGCGGCGAGATCCCGGTGATACCAGCGCTCTTCAAGGCAGAGATGAAGGAACGTAGCGTCGATGGTGCGATGCTGCTGTCGATCACTGCAAGGAGAAGCGTGTGATCCTTCGGTAGTCGAGCGAACCAGGCTTTGATTCTGGTTGGATCATGGAGTAGCTCGGAGACTTCGTAGCCCTCCACCCCCTGGTATTCGACACCGAGGGAACGTGCATGAGTCGCGAGGAGAGCGTGATTGTCACTTCGTCCAAGTGCGATGATCAGAGCTCTCACGAGGCGAGAATCTACGCGCTTGATCAAGAGAGCAACCGAATATCGCGCCCCGAGACTTAGACTTCGCTCATGTTGAGACGACTCATCAACGCTCGATTCGAGTTGATGAAGTTCGGTGCCGTCGGTGGCATCGCCTACATCGTCAATCTCCTCCTCTTCAATCTCCTGGTCCACTTCCCCTTCTCGCCACTGGATGACCGTCCGGTCACCGGATCCCTGATCGCTGGGATCGTCTCGATCCTGATTGCCTACTTCGGGAACCGCTTCTGGACCTGGCGCGAGCGCCCTCGCCGCGCGATGTCTCGAGAGATCTCACTCTTCTTCATTATCAATGGGATCGGTATCGCCATCGCCTCCGGCGTCCTCTATATCTCCAGATACGTCCTAGGTTTCGAATCTGCCTTCGCAGACAACATCGCAGCCAATGTCATCGGCGTCGGAATCGGCACCATCTTCCGATTCTTGAGTTATCGCATCTGGGTATTCCCCAAGGCTCTTCCTGCGGCGAAGGCTGCCGGCTAGAGGGCAGATCAATGACATGCCTCGGATAGTCCTCGCCTCCGCATCACCGTCCCGACTTCGACTCCTTCGAATGGTCGGTATCGAACCGGAGATCATGGTCAGTGGTGTCGATGAGGAGAGTGATGAGTATCGCTCACTCTCCCCGAGTGAACTCGTGGTCGCTCTCGCAATCGTCAAGGCACATACCGTCGCCAACTCCCTACTTGCCCAAGGAAGAATCGATGATGATCTGATTGTCATCGGATGCGACTCCACCTTCGAATTCGAAGGGAAGTCACTCGGTAAGCCAGGTACGGCAGAACGCTCGATCGAGCGCTCTCGCCTGGTTCAAGGAAGGTCCGGGATCCTTCACACCGGTCATTGCCTCATCGACCTTCGCATTGACTCGGCATCTGACACCGATGCGATGCGCGAGTATTCCGACATCGCATCGACTCGAGTTCACTTCGCGATGATGAGTGAGGACGAGATCTCCGCTTATGCAGCAACTGGTGAACCACTCAACGTCGCTGGTGGCTTCACCCTCGATGGCCTAAGCGCCCCCTTCATCCGAGCCATCGAAGGGGACTGGTCAAATGTCATCGGCTTATCACTCCCCTTGATCAAGTCTGCGATCGATTCCTTCGGCTATCGATGGTTTGAGATCGCAACCAACGCGAACCCGCATGAGATGGGATCGCCATGACCCTCTATGCCGCCTATGGATCCAATCTCGATCCAGAGCAGATGAGGATGCGCGCTCCACACTCGCCTCATCGTGGAACCGGCTGGCTTCGCGGCTGGCGGATCACATTCGGTGGTCATGAGTTCGGATGGGAAGGATCGATCGCGACGATCGTCGAGGATCCGACGAGAGAAGTCTTCGTAGCGATCTACGACCTGACCGAAGAGGATGAACTCGCCCTCGATCGATGGGAGGGCGCTGAACTCGGGCTCTACTCGAAAGTGAAGTTGCGCGTCGAGACGCTCTGGGGAAGTGAAATCTGTTGGTTCTACGTGCTCAACTCCTATGAAGGTGGTTTCCCAAGTTATCGCTACCTGCGGATCATGGCCGATGCCGCGGAAATTGCAGGGGCGCCGATCGACTATGTGGATGAACTTCGCTCTCGAACTGCTATTGACGACGAAGGGTCATAGCGCTACGGGACGAATCGCATGACGCAGGACAGTCTTGGGCTGTGACTCTTCGGTCTTGAGATCCTTTCGGCCATTGACGCCGAGTTTTCGGTAGATGGAAACAGTCTCCTGTCGGATCAATGATTCGCTATAGCCCAACTCAAATGCGATCTGTGCATTTGTCTTACCCTCACGGATCAGGGTGAGAACTCGCTCCTCTCTATTGGAGAGTAACCTGGTCTTCTCATCAAACCAGAAATTACGTTTCCCGCCTGACTTCTCGCTTAGTTGCACTTCGAAAGAAGTGAGAAGTGAACCAATGAGATGGATGAATCCTTCGAACTCTGGGATTGATGTGACATCCTCGCGAAAGTTGAGGAAGTAGAGTGACTGAAGTCCGATGGGAATCGCAACTGAAGAGGACCAATGATTCCTCAGTTCTCTTGGAAGGTCGCTTGGTTGGCTTCGTCGTTGCTTGAGAGTGAAGATTCGCAGCCGTCCGCCCCTCAAGGTTTCACTGGCCGCTCGATCAGAGTCGATGTCGAGATGAGAGATCTTCCCTGGATCGAAATGTGCGAAACCTTCATGTGAGACCACATGCAAAGTGCCGTCTCTCGAGAGCTGGAGGAATGCAACCGCTATCGCTTCGCCCGACGAGCCCAATTCACGACTGAGATAAGTCATAACGTGAGCACGCAGCGGATCCTGTGCCAACAATTCAATCAAGCCTTGGGCCCTCTGAAAGAGCGATTGAGTCACGACCCCCCCGGTAGTTGTTCGCAAATCGCACACTGACTCTAACGCCGTGCTCCGACACGGGGGTGAAGACTTGCGGGGCTAGATTTCCGACATGAGTGATGCGATTGACCCCACTCTTCGGGGCGAGGTCGAGGCCTGGATCGCAGATGACCCGGATCCGAAGACGGCGGCGGAGCTCACCGCAATGCTTTCGACCAATGACCTCGCTGGCATCAAGAAGTGCTTCAACGGATTCCTCGAATTCGGCACCGCAGGACTTCGCGGGCGAATGGGGCCAGGTCCATCACAGATGAATCGAGCGGTGGTCACGCGAACCGCAGCTGGCATTGCTCGTTACATGAAGGATCGTGGCCTTACGTCGGTAGTGATCGGACGAGATGCGAGACATGGATCCGAGGCTTTCGCTCGCGACAGCGCCGAGGTCTTTGCTGGCGCCGGCATTGAGGTCTATCTCCTTCCTAGGCCGTTGCCGACTCCAGTCCTTGCCTTTGCTCTGCGCGACCTCCAACTCGATCTTGGCGTCATGGTGACCGCAAGTCACAACCCGCCAGAGGACAACGGCTACAAGGTCTACCTTGGCGGCGAGGTGGATGGCATCAGATATCACGGCTCGCAGATCATCCCACCAGCCGATCGCCAGATCTTCGATGAGATCAAATCGATTCCAACGATCAAGGATCTACCGCGTGGCAATCGATGGACCACTCTCGATGAGTCGGTGATCCGTCGCTACATCCACACCACAGCAAGAGTGGCGACGAAGGCACGGGATATCACCGTCGTCTACACCGCGCTCCATGGCGTCGGTACCGAGACTTTGCGTTCGGTGTTCCATGCCGCCGGTTACGCAGAACCGATCTTGGTCAGTGAGCAGGCAAAGCCCGACCCAGACTTTCCAACCGTTGCATTCCCTAATCCAGAAGAGAAGGGAGCGATCGACCTAGCCCTTGAGCGAGCACGCGACTTCGATGCTGACCTTGTCATCGCAAACGACCCTGATGCTGATCGTTGCGCGGCTGCGATCAAGGAGAGTCGTTCAGGTCGGTGGCGGATGCTCCGCGGCGATGAGGTTGGAATCCTGCTCGGCAATCACATCGCAGAGATGCTCACGCCCGAGGCGCGAAAGGGAGCCATTTTCGCCAATTCCATCGTCTCCTCCTCGGCTCTCTCCAAAGTCGCACATCACTTCGGCCTGCGTTTCACGGAGACCCTCACTGGATTCAAGTGGTTGGCGAAGGTCGAAGGACTGACATTCGGGTATGAGGAAGCGCTTGGCTATTGCGTCGATTCTGCTTCAGTCAATGACAAGGACGGGATCAGCGCTGCACTGATGATCACTGACCTTGCTGCGCGACTCAAGGAAGAGGGCTCCTCGCTCTCCGAGTATCTCGACGGAATCTGGCGACGAATCGGCTATCACGCGACGAAACAAGTGTCACTGCGCTTCGACGATCTCTCACTCATCCCGCCATTGATGGAGACTTTACGCGCACACCCACTCCAGGAGATCGACGTCACCGGATCTCAAGAGGCTTCGCCGATGAGATATCGGTTCCACTCGCTCGATGATCTGGCTCAGCCACGCGATGGCCTTCCTCCGACAGAGGGTCTTCGCCTCTGGTACGAGAGAGAAGGAAGTGGGAATTCGAATGACAAGATTCGAATGATCATCAGACCGAGTGGCACTGAACCCAAACTCAAGTGCTATATCGAGGTAGTTGGTGATGTCGACGAACGAGAGGGCATCGAGAGGATCGCAACCGCGAGCGGAGAATTCATCTCAAAATTCCTTACCGAGGCGCTCGGATAGGCTTGCCACTCTCATGACTACCTCGACTCCGCTACAGCCACGATTTCCTGATGTAGCGCAACGCCTTGGTGTCACGGATGAACAATCCCTCCTGCGCTTCTTAGAGACGCTTCCTGGCGTCGATCAAGTGGGGCTGGAAGCACGAGTCGCAGAACTTGGAACACGGAGTATCAAGAAGGCGAGCAAGTCCTTCGCAATCGATCTGGCGATCGCGATGGTCGATCTCACCACTCTTGAAGGTGCCGACACCGAAGGCAAGGTCCGCTCCCTCTGCAACAAGGCCCATCGCCCCGATCCGAGTGATCCCACCGTTCCTCATGTCGGTGCGATCTGCGTCTACAACGACATGGTCAAGGTCGCACGGGAACATCTCGATCTCATCGGTGGGCGTGAGATCCCTGTTGCAGCAGTCTCGACGGCATTTCCCTCAGGAAGAGCATCGCGCGAAGTAAAGCTGCAAGACACCAGGGATGCGATCGAACCAGGTGCTGGCGAGATCGACATGGTGATCGATCGTGGCGCATTCCTCTCCGGACGTTACCTCGAGGTCTTCGACGAGATCGTCGCGATCAAGAGTGAGTGTGGTGAGAAGGCTCATCTCAAGGTGATCCTCGAAACCGGTGAACTCGTCACCTACGACAACGTCCGACGCGCCTCCTACCTTGCGATGCTCGCGGGCGCTGATTTCATCAAGACCAGTACCGGAAAGGTGACACCTGCTGCGACTCCACCAGTCGTCGCACTGATGCTTCAAGCTGTGCGCGACTTCTATGACCGAACCGGCCTGCGGATCGGTGTGAAACCAGCAGGAGGAATCCGGACCACGAAGGATGCGATCAAGCAATTGGTCTTGGTCAATGAGATCGCTGGTAGCGCGTGGCTCGATCCGAAGTACTTCCGGATCGGGGCGAGCGCGCTCCTCAATGACTTGTTGATGCAACGTATGAAGCAACGCGATGGCTACTATCAGAGCAGTGACTATGTCAGTATCGAGTGAGTCGACCTTGCTTGAAGTGTCCGAAGTGATTGAGATGGGGGAATGCGGATGAGCATCTTCGAATACGCCCCGGCCCCTGAATCGCGCGACGTCGTCTCGATCGCGCCGACCTACGATCACTTCATCGGTGGGAAATTCGTCGCATCAAAATCGGGTAAGCGCTTCGCCACGATCAATCCTGCAACCGAAGAGGTGTTGAGCAAGGTAGCGATGGGTAATGCAGCCGATATCGATGCCGCTGTGAAGGCTGCGCGTAACGCCTACACAAGAGTCTGGTCGAAGATGCCCGCGAAAGAGCGAGGTAAGTACCTCTACCGCATCGCTCGCTTGATGCAAGAGCGTGCACGTGAGTTCGCAGTCCTAGAGACTCTCGACAACGGTAAGCCGATCCGCGAGACCCGCGATACCGATGTTCCGCTTGCGATCCAACACTTCTTCTATCACGCCGGGTGGGCAGACAAACTCGAGTACGCAGGACTTGGTGAGAATCCGCAACCACATGGCGTCGCAGGACAGATCATCCCGTGGAATTTCCCACTCTTGATGCTCGCGTGGAAAGTGGCACCCGCTCTCGCCACCGGGAACACCGTCGTCCTCAAACCTGCAGAGACGACCCCGTTGACCGCTCTCCTTTTCGCTCAAGTCTGTATCGATGCAGGACTACCTGCTGGCATCGTCAACATCGTCACTGGAGATGGAAAGACCGGCGCTGCACTCGTCTCTCACCCTGGCATCGACAAGGTTGCCTTCACCGGATCGACAGAAGTCGGAAAGGCGATCGCTCGCGCGCTCTCCGGTACCGATAAGGCGCTCTCGCTCGAACTCGGTGGCAAAGGCGCGAATATCGTCTATGAAGATGCGCCGCTTGATCAAGCTGTCGATGGCATCGTCAATGGCATCTTCTTCAATCAGGGCCATGTCTGTTGCGCCGGATCTCGTCTCTTGGTCCAAGAGAGCATCCACGATCTCTTGATCGAGAAGTTGCAGCGTCGCATGGAACAGATCCGGATCGGCGATCCGATGGATAAGAACACCGATCTCGGTGCAATCAACTCCAAGGCACAGCTCGAGAAGATCGAGGAGTTGAC
>JACCDG010124389.1_pt1 | contig 15031 bp, 15 predicted proteins | sample 7442471 | NCBI WGS metagenome assembly JACCDG01 (sample SAMN15323444, study PRJNA562643) | freshwater metagenome | isolation source: river surface water | place: USA:Blue River Watershed | collected 2017-08-17
AAATTTTTGGCATTCCCTCGCAAGCCCTGTTCGGGCAATTGCTGATCGGACTGATCAACGGTTCGTTTTATGCGCTGCTCTCACTGGGCCTGGCGGTGATCTTCGGCTTGCTGAACATCATCAACTTTACCCATGGTGCCCAGTACATGCTGGGTGCCTTTGTGGCCTACCTCGGGCTGACCAAGCTGGGCATCAATTACTGGGTGGCCCTGGTGATCACGCCCTTCCTGGTCGGTGCCACCGGGGTGGTCATCGAGCGCACCATGCTCAAGCAGCTCTACAAACTCGACCACCTTTACGGTCTGCTGCTGACGTTTGGACTGGCGCTCATCATCCAGGGCCTGTTCCGTAACGAGTATGGTTCTTCGGGCATGCCTTATCCGGTCCCCGAGGCCTTTCGGGGCGGCTTCAACCTGGGCTTCATGTTTTTGCCCAAGTACCGTGCCTGGGTGATCGTGGCATCTCTCGTGGTGTGTCTGGCCACCTGGTACGTGATCGAGCGAACCAAGCTGGGTGCATACCTCCGCGCTGCTACCGAGAACCCAAGTCTCGTGCAGGCCTTCGGCATCAATGTGCCGCGCATGATCACGCTCACCTACGGTTTTGGTGTTGCCCTGGCCGCACTGGCTGGCGTCATGGCCGCACCCATCTACCAGGTCAACCCGACCATGGGCGCCGACCTGATCATTGTGGTGTTTGCCGTGGTGGTGATCGGAGGCATGGGTTCGATCATGGGCGCCATCGTGACCGGCTTTGGCCTGGGCCTGATCGAAGGCCTGACCAAGGTGTTCTACCCTGAAGCCTCGGCCACCGTGATCTTCGTGATCATGGCCATCGTCCTGCTCATCAAGCCCGCCGGCCTGTTCGGCACCCAGAAGTAATGCCATGACGAACTCTGCTACTGCCTCGCTGTCGACCGAATCGACCAAGTCCCTTTGGCTGGCCTTTGCCATCATGGCGGCGGTCTTTGCCATTGCACCGATCTGGGTGTACCCGGTGTTCCTGATGAAGGTGATGTGCTTTGCACTCTTTGCCTGCGCCTTCAACCTGCTGCTGGGTTTTGGCGGGCTGCTTTCTTTCGGACACGCCATGTTTCTGGGCCTGGCCGGATACACCTCGGCCCATGCCGCCAAGGTTTGGGGCTGGAACCCGGAGCTGGCCGTCGTGTTCGGTACGCTTTCATCCATGGTCCTGGCCTATGTGGTGGGCTCCCTGGCCATCCGCCGCCAGGGCATCTATTTCGCCATGATCACTCTGGCGCTGGCCCAGATGATCTTCTTCTTTTCGCTGCAGGCACCTTTCACCGGTGGCGAAGACGGCATCCAGGCCGTGCCACGCGGCAAGCTCTTTGGCGTCATCGATCTGGCCGACAACAACAACATGTATGTGTTCGTGCTGGCGATTTTCCTGGCCACTTTCCTGTTCATCTGGCGTGTGGTGCATTCTCCTTTTGGTCAGATCCTCAAGGCCATACGCGAGCATCAGGACAGGGCCACTTCGCTGGGCTACGACACTGACAAATACAAGCTGCTGGCTTTCGTCATTTCCGGTGCATTGGCCGGTACGGCAGGCGCCACCAAGGCGCTGGTCTTCCAGCTTGCTTCGCTCACCGATGTTCACTGGAGCATGTCAGGCGAGGTGGTGTTGATGACGCTGGTCGGCGGCATGGGCACGCTCTTCGGCCCGGTGGCAGGCGCGGCAGTGATCGTGAGCATGCAGAACTACCTGGCCGAGCTGGGAGCCTGGGTGACGATCGTGCAGGGCGTGATCTTCGTGATTTGCGTGCTGGCCTTCCGCCGCGGCATCATTGGCGAGATCGCCAACCTGATCAAGAAGCCGCTCTGACGAGCGCCCGGACAAAACAAAAGGCCCGCTGCAGCGGGCCTTTTGTTTTCAGCGCATGAAGCGTTTGACGTAGTCCTCGCCCAGGCCCACGGCCTGGAAGTGTGCGCGGTATTTGTCGATGCGGGTGAACACGTCGTCGTAGCCGGTGGCGTTGCCCTGGGTGTCCACATACATCAGCGCGCCATGGACGGTGAACAGGGTGACCATGTCCTGGCAGTCGTCGGGCACCACCAGGGTATGGGTTTCACCGGGCGGCTCAAACACATAGCTGCCTTCGTGGGCCACCCAGTCGTGCTCCAGGTACAGCCATTTGCCCTTGATCACGTAGGCGTGCACCTGGCCGGAGTGGCGGTGGCGCTGCAGCAGGCCTGAGCGCTTGACCTTGAGCAGGTGAACATAAAAACCGCCGGTCACGTTCAGGTGGATCGGACGCGACCAGATGCCGTCGGCCACTGGCGCCCACAGCAGCGGGTCGTCGGTGAGCACATCGGGGATCACCATGTCGGGCGCCATGCCCCAGGGCTGGGGTTTGGCATAGGGCACGCGGTCGTCAGCGCGCTGGGCGGGGGTGCTGCTCATGGGCAATCTCCTGTTTCGAAGCCGTCAGACTACCGGCGAGTCGCGCAGCTGTCTGCCGGCTGCGCGACAGCGGCCGCAATTGGCTAGACTGCACAGTCCTGCTCCCTCTCCGTCTGCACCCATGTCTGCCCACCGCGTCCCCGGCCTCTGGCTCATCAGCCTGGCGGCTTTCAGTTCCATGGCTTCGATGCGGGTGTGTGATCCGATGCTGGTGGCGTTGGCCTCCGAGTTTCAGGTCAGTGTGGGCGAGGCGTCGAAAGTGGTGTCTGCCTTTGCGCTGGCCTATGGCACCTTGCAGCTTTTTTATGGCCCGCTGGGCGACCGCGTCGGCAAGCTGCGCGTGATCAACGCGGCCGTGCTGGTCTGTGCGATTTTCAGCGCCTTCACCGCCCTGGCCACCGACCTGCACTGGCTGGTGCTGGCGCGCGCGGCCATGGGGGCCAGTGCGGCCGGCATCATCCCGCTGTCCATGGCCTGGCTCGGCGACCAGGTCAGTTACGAGCGGCGCCAGGAAGCCCTGGCACGCCTGATGAGCGCCACCGTCACCGGCATGATGGCCGGCCAGTGGTTTGGCGGCTGGGCGGCCGAATCGCTGGGCTGGCGCAGCGCGTTTGCGTTGCTGTCCCTGCTGTTTGCTACGGCCTGTGGCTTGCTGTTCTTTCGCACCGCCAAGCAGCGCCGCGCAGTGCCCATTCAGACCGAAGGCTCCTACTGGCAGCAGGCGCTGGCCAGCCTGGGCCTGCTGCGGGACACCCGTGTGCGCTGGGTGCTCACGGTCACAGCACTCGAGGGTGCCATGGCGTTTGGCACGCTGGCCTTTGTGCCCAGCCAGGTGGAGCAGCACTTTCATTTGAGCGCGGCGCTGGCCGGGGGCATGATGGCTCTCTACGGCATCGGGGGCCTCGTCTACAGCCAGATGGCGCGGCGCTGGCTCGGCTGGTTTGGCGAGCAAGGGCTGGCGCGGCTGGGCAGCAGCCTGGTGGCCGCCGGTCTGCTGCTGCTGGCCTGGGGCATGCATCCGCTGCTGGCGGCGCTGGGCTGCCTGGCGGCAGGGCTGGGGTTTTACATGCTGCACAACACGCTGCAGACCCAGGCCACGCAGATGGCGCCCCACGCGCGCGGCAGCGCCGTCACCCTGTTTGCCTGTCTGCTGTTCTTTGGCCAGTCCACCGGCGTGCTGCTGGTGGCGCAGACGGTGGACCATGGCGGCCTGGAGTGGGCCTACACCGTCTCGGCGCTGGGCATGGTGGTGCTGGGCGCCGTCATTGCCCGTCGGGTCAAGGCCAAGGCCTGAAGGCCGTTGGACTCAATGCCCCTCGAACTCCACCAGCGTGAACAGCGGCAGGCCCGAGGCCTGGATGCGGCCTGAGCCGCCGAGTTCGGGCAAGTCAACGATGGCAGCGCCCTCCATCACGGTGGCGCCGAGTTTTTCGAGCAGCTTCTTGCCGGCCAGCATGGTGCCGCCGGTGGCGATCAGGTCGTCGATCAGCAGCACGCGCTGACCGGGCCTGACCGCATCGGTGTGCAGCTCCACCGTGGCGCTGCCGTATTCGAGCTCGTAGGTTTCCTCCACCGTGGTGAAAGGCAGCTTGCCTTTCTTGCGGATCGGTACAAAGCCCACGCCCAGCTCGTAGGCCACCACCGAGCCCAGGATGAAGCCGCGCGCATCCAGCCCTGCCACCACATCGGGGCGCAGGGCCGGGTCCATGTAGCGGTGCACGAAGGCATCGATCAACACGCGGAACACGCGCGGGTCCTGCAGCAGCGGCGTGATGTCGCGGAACTGCACACCCGGTGCGGGCCAGTCGGGCACGGTGCGGATGTGGTTCTTGAGGAAGTCGTGGACGTTCAATGCGGTCATGGCGTCAGCCCTTGAGCAGTTTTTCTTCGGCGATGGCCAGGGTGCGCGGGGTGCCCGAGATCACCAGCGTGTCGTTCACCTGCAGCATGGTCTGGTCCTGCACGGCTTCGGTCTTGCCATTGGCGCGGCGCAGGTTGACCAGGCGCACCCCCATGGCATGGAAGTTCAGGTCGGCCACCGGTTTGCCCAACCAGGGCGAGGCCAGTGGCAGGCTCAGGGTGCTCAGGCGCTCGTACTCGATCTCGTCGATGGTGTCGTCGTCGGCACCATGGAAGTAGCCCTTGAGCAGGTTGTAGCGCGCATCGCGCTGGTCCTGCACCGCACGGATCACGCGGCGCATGGGCACGCCCACCAGCGCCAGGGCGTGGCTGGCCAGCATGAGCGAGCCCTCGAGCGCTTCGGGCACCACTTCGGTGGCACCGGCCTGCTGGAGCTTGTCCAGGTCCAGGTCGTCTTTGGTGCGCACGATCACAGGCACCTGCGGGGCGTGGCTTTGCGTGTGGCCCAGCACCTTCAGGGCGGCGGGGGAGTCCAGGTAGGTCACCACCACCGCGCTGGCGCGGGCGAGGCCGGCGGCCATCAGTGACTGCAGCCGGCCAGCGTCGCCAAACACCACCGAGTCGCCGGCGGCAGCGGCCTGACGCACCCGGTCGGGGTCGAGGTCGAGCGCCATGTAGGGGATGCCTTCCTGCTCGAGCATGTGCGCCAGGCTCTGACCGGTGCGGCCATAGCCGCAGATGATGACGTGCTTGCTGGTGTTGATCGATTTGCGGGCAATCGTCGTCATCTGCAGCGACTGCTGCAGCCATTCGCTGGCCACCAGCTTCATCACCAGGGTGTTGCTGTGCATGATGATGAAGGGCGTGGCCAGCATCGACAGCACCATGCTGGCCAGCACCGGATTGAGCAGCTGCGGCGGAATCACCTCGCTTTGGGAGCCCAGGGTGAGCAGCACAAAGCCGAATTCACCGGCTTGCGCCAGGTACAGGCCGGTGCGCAGCGCCACACCGTTGCTGGCGCCATAGGCCTTGGCCAGGCCAGCCACCAGGACCAGCTTGAAGAGCACCGGCAACACCAGCAACACCAGCACCAGCGGCCAGCGCTCGAACACGATGTGCCAGTCGAGCATCATGCCGATGGTGATGAAGAACAGCCCCAGCAGCACATCGTGGAAAGGCCGGATGTCCAGCTCCACCTGGTGCTTGTATTCGGTTTCCGAAATCAGCATGCCGGCGATGAAGGCGCCCAGCGCCAGGCTCAGACCGGCCAGCTCGGTCAGCCAGGCCAGGCCCAGCGTGACCAGCAGCAGATTGAGCACGAAGAGTTCTTCGCTCTTGCGCCGCGCCACCAGCGTGAGCCACCAGCGCATCAGGCGTTGCCCGCCTGTGAGCAGCAGGGTGATCAGCACGGTGGCCTTGAGACCAGCCAGCAGCAGCGCAGTGAACAGCTCTTCGGGAGGCGAGCCCAGCGCCGGGATCAGCACCAGCAGCGGCACCACGGCCAGATCCTGGAACAGCAGCACGCCCATGACGCGTTTGCCGTGTTCGGATTCGAGCTCCAGCCGATCGGCCATCAGCTTGACCACAATGGCCGTGCTGCTCATCGCCATCGCGCCCGACAGGGCCAGCGCCGTCTGCCACTCCATCTTCCACAGGCTCGGGGCCAGCGTAGCCAGAAACAGCGAGGCGAAGGTCACGATGACCAGGGTAAGCACCACCTGCAGCATGCCCAGGCCGAACACGTGGCGGCGCATGGCGCGCAGCTTTGGCAGGTTGAATTCGAGCCCGATGACGAACATCAGGAAGACCACGCCGAATTCGGCCAGGTGCTGGATGCCGGCCGAGTTTTGCGCCAACGCCAGCGCATTGGGCCCGATCACCACGCCCACGGCCAGGTAGCCCAGCATGGGCGGCAGGCGCAGCATGCGGCAGCCGACCACGCCAAGCACGGCGGCCAGAAGGTACAGCAGCGTCAGTTCTAGGGCGTTCATGGCCTGATCCTACCAACGGATGGCGACGCTTTCGCAGGGCCTCTCGCAGCCCCCGCCGATAAAATGGCCACATGACCCTTTCTGCCCCCACCTTGCTGCAGCTGGCCCGCGACACGCTCGACATCGAGGCCGCCGCCCTGCAGGGCCTCAAGGCCCGTCTGGACCAGCGTTTTGTCCGTGCCGTGGAGATGATGCTCCATGTCAGGGGTCGTGTGGTCGTGACCGGCATGGGCAAGAGCGGTCACATCGGCCGCAAGATCGCCGCCACCCTGGCGTCTACCGGCACCCCGGCCATGTTTGTGCACCCGGCCGAGGCCAGCCATGGCGATCTGGGCATGATCAAGCCGGTCGATGTGGTGCTGGCGATTTCCAACAGCGGCGAAAGCGACGAGCTGGTCGCCATCCTGCCGGTGCTCAAGCGCCAGGGCGTGCCCCTGATCGCCATGACCGGCGGCCTGCAGTCCTCGCTGGCACGCCACGCCGAGGTGGTGCTCGACAGCTCGGTCGAAAAGGAAGCCTGTCCTCTCAACCTGGCCCCGACCGCCAGCACCACCGCGCAACTGGCGCTGGGCGACGCGCTGGCCGTGGCCCTGCTGGACGCCCGGGGCTTCAAGCCCGAGGACTTTGCGCGTTCGCACCCCGGCGGTTCGCTGGGCCGGCGCCTGCTTACCCATGTGAGCGACGTGATGCGCAGCGGTGATGCGGTGCCGCGCGTGGGCCCCGAGGCCAGCTTCAGCGAACTGATGCAGGAAATGAGCCGCAAAGGCCTGGGTGCGTCGGCGGTGGTCGACGCGGCAGGCCGCCCGGTGGGTGTTTTCACCGACGGCGACCTGCGTCGCCTGATCGAAAAAGGCCAGGACCTGCGCGCCCTCAAGGCCGGCGAGGTGATGCATGCCCAGCCCCGCACCGTCCTGCGCGACGCGCTGGCGGTGGAGGCAGCGGACATGATGGAGCAGTACCGCATCACCAGCATCCTGGTGGTGGACAGCGAGGGCGTGCTGTGTGGCGCGCTCAACAGCAACGACCTCATGCGCGCCAAGGTGATCTGATGCAGCCTCTCGTGCCCGCGCTCGACTTTCCCCCCGAACTGCTGCTCCAGGCCCAAGGCATCCGGGTGGCCTTTTTTGACGTCGACGGTGTGCTGACCGATGGGGGCCTGTATTTCTCCGAGTCGGGCGAATCGCTCAAGCGTTTTTCGGTGCTCGACGGCCAGGGCCTCAAGCTGCTGCAGCAGGCGGGCATCACGCCGGTGGTCATCACCGGGCGCGATTCGGCGCCGCTGCGCCTGCGCATGAAGGCGCTGGGCATCACGCACGCCCGCTTCGGCACCGAAGACAAGCGTCCGGCTGCTGAAGCCTTTCTGGCCGAGCTGGGCCTGGACTGGACACAGGCGGCCGCCATGGGCGACGACTGGCCCGATCTGCCGGTGATGCAGCGTGTGGCCTTCGCCTGCGCACCGGCCAATGCCCACGCGCAAAACAAAGCCATTGCCCACCATGTCACGGCCCAGTGCGGTGGCGAGGGCGCGGCGCGCGCCTTCTGTGACCTGCTGCTGATCGCAGGTGGTCACTATGCGCGTTTGCTGGCGCAGGTGGGCGTTTCCGATCACAAGGGCCCTTCGGCATGACTTCCTGGCTGGCGCTGCGCCGCGCCCTCGACCGCCTGACGCTGTACCTGCCGCTGGCGGTCATGGCCCTGCTGGCCATGGGCAGCTGGTGGCTGGTGCGCAGCATGCCCGATGTCTGGGGTGGTGGTGCGCAAAAGACCGTGCGTAAGGACCCGGATTACCACCTCGAGCATTTCTCCACCCAGGTCTTTGATGCCCAGGGCCGCCGCATACGTCAGGTCAGCGGCGACAAGGCGCGCCATTACCCCGAGAGCGACGAGTTGCACATTGATGCAGTGCGTTTTTCTGCGATCAACGAAGAGGGGGTGGAAGTGCAAGCCACCGCACGGTACGGTGTGGCCACCGGCGACGGCGAACGCGTGACCTTGGTGGGGCAGGTGCATGTGGTGCGTCCGGCGCATGGGCAGACACCCAGGCTCGAATTGACTGGTGAGCGGCTGGAAGCCCTGCCAAAACAGGAAAAACTGTTGTCCGATCAACCGGTGGAGATCTTGCGCGATCGCGACCGCTTCACCGCCAGTGGGCTGGATTTCAGCACCCGCACAGGCCAGTACCAGCTCAGCGGGCGCGTGCAGGGCACGCTGCAGCCCCGAACACCATGAACACAGACCGCCTTGTCTTCATCACCGGCGCTTCCAGCGGCATCGGCCTGGCGCTGGCGACCGCCTGCCTGCAGCGCGGCTGGCGTGTGGCCCTGGTGGCCCGGCGGGTGGAGCCCATGGCGCAGGCACTGGCCGCATGGCCGCAAGCGCGCTGGCGGGCGTGGTCGGCCGATGTGTGCGACGCCACGGCCATGCAGGCGGTGGCGCAATCGTGCATCGACGAGATGGGTTTGCCCGACACCGTCGTGGCCAATGCCGGCATCAGCCTCGGGGTCGATCTGGCCGATGCCGAAGACCTGCCTGTTTTTGCCCAGGTGATGGACACCAATGTGCAGGGTCTGGTCCACACCTTCCAGCCCTTCATCGCCCCGATGCGCGCACGCCGAAGTGGCCAGCTCGTGGGCATCGCCAGTGTGGCGGGCGTGCGTGGTCTGCCGGGCCACGCAGCCTACTGCGCGAGCAAGGCGGCCGTGATCGCCTGCTGTGAAAGCCTGCGCGGTGAGCTGCGGCCCCACGGGCTGCAGGTGACGACGATCGCGCCGGGCTATGTGGCCACACCGCTGACCTCGCGCAACCGTCACCCGATGCCTTTTTTGATGCAGCCGGATGATTTTGCCCGGCAGGCCTTGCGTGCCATCGATGTCGGTGCAAGCTTTCGCGTGATCCCCTGGCCGATGGGCCTGGTGGCCAAGGTCCTGCGCTTCTTGCCCGATGCGCTGTTTGACCGCCTCCTGCGCGGGCAACCCCGCAAGCACCGCCACACCGAAGGCTGAAAAAAACAAAGGGTCCCGAAGGACCCTTGTTGTGCAGTCAGGCTGCTGTGCGATCAGTAGCTGTTACCACCGCCGTAGCCGCCACCGCCGCCTTCACGGCGACCGCCACCGCGCGGGCCGGTGCCGTAGGGGCTGCGGAAACCGCCGCCGCCACCTTCGCCGCCGCCGTAGCCACCGCCGCCTTCACGGCGACCACCGCCGTAGCCGCCACCACCACCGCCGCCGTAGCCGCCACCACCGTAGCCGCCACCACCGCCACGGGGGCCGCCGAAACCACCACCGCCGGTGCGGGGGGGGCGTGCTTCCATCGGACGGGCTTCGTTGACCACGACGTTACGGCCGCCCAGCGACTGGCCGTTCATGCCTTCGATGGCGGCTTGCGCTTCGGCATCGCTGCCCATCTCGACAAAGCCGAAACCTTTGGAGCGACCGGTGTCGCGCTCCATCATGACCTTGGCGCTGGTGACTGCACCGAAAGCGCCGAAGGCCTGTTCCAGATCGCCGTCACGCACCGAGTAGGGCAGGTTGCCGACGTAAAGTTTGTTGCCCATGAAGGGACTCCTCAAAACAATAAAACACGCGATGGAGTTCCGAAAGCGCCTTCAACAAACCTGAGAACACCCGGATGGGAAGCGAAACTGACCTGGTCACCGCAAACAATGCCCCGCGATTGGCACGAAGCAGGACCATTATGCGCGATAAATGCGGTTTGCCAAGTGCGGGCTATCCCTGCAAGGCGCATGACTGCTGGGCTGCGTGAGGCAGCCCACAGCATCACCAGCTGACTTCGCGGTCTGGCGTGGCGCTGATCTTGTGCACCGACAGATCGGCGCCCTCGTATTCCTCTTCGGCGCTGAGCTTCAGACCCACAGTGGCCTTGAGCGTGCCGTACACCACCGCGCCACCGAGCACGGCCCAGGCCACGCCCATGGCGGTGCCGATCAGCTGGGCAGACAGGCTCACGCCGCCCAGGCCGCCCAAAGATGTCGAACCGAAGATGCCGGCCGCAATGCCGCCCCAGGTGCCGCACAGGCCATGCAGGGGCCAGACGCCCAGCACATCGTCGATCTTCCACTTGTTCTGCGTGAGCGTGAACATCACCACGAACAAGGCGCCAGCCACTGCACCCACTGCCAATGCACCAAAGGGGTGCATCAGGTCGGAGCCGGCGCACACCGCCACCAGACCGGCCAAGGGGCCGTTGTGCACGAAACCGGGGTCGTTCTTGCCCAGCACCAGCGCGGCCAGCGTACCGCCGACCATGGCCATGAGCGAGTTGACAGCCACCAGGCCGGAGATCTTGTCCAGGGTCTGCGCGCTCATCACGTTGAAGCCGAACCAGCCCACGATCAGGATCCAGGCGCCCAGCGCCAGAAAAGGAATGCTGGAGGGCGGGTGCGCCGACATGGCGCCGTCCTTGCGGTAACGGTTGTAACGGGCGCCGAGCAGCAGCACGGCGGGCAGCGCAATCCAGCCGCCCACGGCGTGCACCACCACCGAGCCGGCAAAGTCGTGGAACTCTTCGCCGGTCAGGCCCTTGATCCAGGCCTGCACGCCAAAGTGCTGGTTCCAGGCGATGCCCTCAAAGAAGGGATAGACAAAGCCCACGATCACGGCGGTGGCGATCAGCTGGGGCCAGAAGCGGGCGCGCTCGGCAATGCCGCCCGAGATGATGGCCGGGATCGCGGCGGCGAAGGTCAGCAGGAAGAAGAACTTGACGAGGTCGTAGCCGTTCTTGGCCGTCAGCTGCTCGGCCCCGACAAAAAAGCCGGTGCCGTAAGCCACGCTGTAGCCCACCACGAAATAGACCACGGTGGAGACCGAGAAGTCGACCAGGATCTTGACCAGGGCATTGACCTGGTTTTTCTTGCGGACGGTGCCCAGCTCGAGAAAGGCAAAGCCGGCGTGCATGGCAAGGACCATGATGCCGCCCAGCAAGATGAAAAGCGCATCCGCGCCCTGTTTCAGTGCATCCATGTGAGTAAACGGTTCTTTTTGATACGAAGTGGTGCGCGAGACCCGCTAAAACGCTGCCCGCACCAGATTCAAGCAAAACTCGTTCCAATTTGATGCGTGTCATGTCCGAGGTGGGGCGCTCGGAATGGCGTTGGCATCGATGGGCCTCTTATGATCGATGGATCATGGAAGCATTTCTGATCTCTACCGGCATCGTCGCCCTGGCTGAAATCGGCGACAAGACGCAGCTTTTGTCACTGGTGCTGGCGGCGCGTTTTCGCAAACCCTGGCCCATCGTGCTGGGCATACTGGTGGCCACACTGGCCAACCATGCCCTGGCCGGTGCCGTGGGCAGTTGGGTGACCACGCTGCTGGGCCCGACCGTGCTGCGCTGGGTGCTGGGCCTGTCATTTATCGCCATGGCGGTCTGGATGCTGGTTCCCGACAAGCTCGACGACGAGGAAGGCGACGCCGCCCCACGCATGGGCGTGTTCATGACCACGGTCGTGGCCTTCTTCCTGGCCGAGATGGGCGACAAGACCCAGATCGCCACCGTCATGCTGGCCGCGCAGTACAACGCCTGGGCCTGGGTGGTGGCGGGCACCACGCTGGGTATGATGCTGGCCAATGCGCCGGTGGTCTGGCTGGGCGATGCCATCACCAGGCGCGTGCCGATCCGGCTGGTGCACATCGTCTCGGCGGTGATCTTTGCGGTGCTGGGCGCCCTGGCGCTGTCGGGTTGGGCTTGACGACCGCTTTTCAGACCCTGGGCTGGCGCAGGTAGATCACCCAGTACACCAGCCCCACCAGCCCTGCGCCCCCAAGCAGGTTCCCCAGAATCACGGGCACCAGATTGCCCAGCAGGCCGGCCCAGGTGACGAGGGCGCCGTCGGCCGCCACACCCGCACTTTGCAGCAGCATGGCCAGTGGCAGGATGTACATGTTGGCGATGCTGTGCTCGAAGCCCGCAGCCACGAAGGCCATGATCGGGAAGACCACGGCCACCGCCTTGTCCACCACGCTGCGCCCGGCCAGCGCCATCCAGACAGCCATGCACACCAGGATGTTGCACAACACGCCGCGCACCAGCGCCGTCCAGAAGGGCAGGTCCTGCTTGGCCAGCGCAATTTGAACCACTTTGTGCCCGACCGCGCCCCCGTTCATCTGGGCCTGGCCACTCCAGAACACCAGCAGCGCCAGCCCGGCCGCGCCCACGAAGTTGGCGGCGCAGACCACCGCCCAGTTGCGCAACACCTGTGCGGTGCGGATGCGACCGTCGGCCCAGGCCATGACCAGCAGGTTGTTGCCGGTGAACAGCTCGGCACCGGCCACCACCACCATCAACAGGCCCAGTGAAAACACCAGCCCGCCCGCAAACGTGCTGGCAGCAAAACCCAGCGAGGCGTCCGATCGGACCAGGATGAACAGCATGGCCCCCAGCCCGATGAAGGCGCCGGCCAGCACACCCAGCAGGCTCAGGGGCAGCAGGGCCATGCGGGCCTTGGTTTCACCCACGGCCTGGACGCGGCGGGCAATCTCGGCGGGGCTGTAGGCATCGAAGCCGAACACCTCGGGCATGGCGGATCTCCTGACAGAACAACGGGCTCGCCTTATACTAAGCCCCTGCGCCGATTTGCTCCAGCTTGCGGGCGCGGGGGTTGATCAACCCCAAAGAAATGCAGCTAAAGAGGCCGATCTGCCCGGTTTCGCTTCTTTGGCGTCACCGGGTTTTTTGTTTGCAGTCATGAGTTTCGTTGCCACCCCTCAGTCGATGACGTTCGATGCGCCGTTGCCCCTGCAAAGCGGCGCGCAGATCCGTGGCTACCAGCTGGCCTACGAGACCTACGGCACGCTCAATGCCGACAAGTCCAATGCGGTGCTGATCTGCCACGCGCTCAACGCTTCGCACCATGTGGCCGGCGTCTATGCCGACCAGCCCAGCAACCTGGGTTGGTGGGACAACATGATTGGCCCCGGCAAGCCGGTGGATACCAACAAGTTTTTTGTGATCGGCGTGAACAACCTGGGTTCCTGCTTTGGCTCGACCGGGCCGATGCACACCAACCCCGACACCGGCAAGGTCTATGGCGCCGACTTCCCGGTGGTGACGGTGGAAGACTGGGTCAACGCCCAGGCACGGCTGCTGGACGCACTCGGGATCGAGCAGCTGGCGGCCGTGATGGGTGGTAGTCTGGGCGGCATGCAGGCGCTCAGCTGGACACTCCAGCACCCGCAGCGCGTGCGCCACGCAGTCGTGGTGGCCAGCGCGCCCAACCTGAATGCCGAGAACATCGCCTTCAACGAAGTCGCACGGCGTGCCATCGTGACCGACCCCGACTTCCACGACGGCCACTTCTACCAGCACGGCGTCGTGCCCAAGCGCGGCCTGCGCATCGCCCGCATGATCGGTCACATCACCTACCTCAGCGACGATGTGATGAACGAGAAGTTTGGCCGTGAACTGCGCAACGCGGTGAACAGTCCGACCGGCTACAAATATTCCACGCAGGACATCGAATTCCAGATCGAGAGTTACCTGCGTTATCAGGGTGACAAGTTCAGCGAGTACTTTGACGCCAACACCTACCTGCTGATCACCCGCGCGCTCGATTACTTCGATCCGGCGCGCTCGCATGGCGGCGATCTGGCCAAGGCCTTGTCGGTGGCGCAGTGCAAGTTCCTGCTGGTCAGTTTTTCCACCGACTGGCGCTTTTCGCCGGCACGCAGCCGCGAGATCGTGCAGGGCCTGATCGCCAATGGCCGTGATGTGAGTTACGCCGAGATCGACGCCCCGCACGGGCACGACGCTTTCCTGCTCGACGACCCGCGTTATCTGAATGTGGTTCGGGCCTACTTCGAACAAACGATTGCCGGGGGGCTGGTATGAGCGACAGCCAGATCCAACACGCCATTGCACGTCTGGTGCCGGAAGGCTCGCGCGTGCTCGACCTCGGTTGCGGTGACGGCGCCCTGCTCGAATACCTGCAGCGCGAGCGCGGCTGCACGGGCTACGGCGTGGAACTCGACGATGCCAATGTGTTGGCCTGCGCTAAGCGCGGTGTGAACGTGCTGCAGCTCAACCTGGACCAGGGGCTCAAGGTCTTTGACGACCAGAGTTTTGACGTGGTGTTGCAGATCGACACCTTGCAGCACCTGCGTAATGCCGAGGTGATGCTGCGCGAGACTGCGCGGGTCGGCAAGATCGGTGTGGTGGCCTTTCCCAACTTTGCCCACTGGTTCAACCGCCTGAGCGTGCTGCGCGGCCGCATGCCGGTGACCAAACGCCTGCCCTACCAGTGGTACGACACGCCCAACATCCGCGTGGGCACTTTTGCCGACTTTGCCGAGCTGGCGCGCAAGAACCAGCTGGACATTCTGGATGCGTTCGGTCTGCAGGGCGGCGAGGTGGTGCGCTGGTTGCCGAATCTGCGGGCGGGGACGGCGGTGTTCAAGCTGCAGCGTCGCTGAGGGTATTTGTCTGACTGGTGTCGCCGAGAATGAAAAACCGGCAACATGTGCCGGTTGAGTGGGATTGCCCTTGGGCGGGCGACGATTTGTGACGCGAAGCGGCTGATGAGGAGTCCGCCCAAGGGCAACCCCGCTCAACCACCCCGCAACGCTTCAGGCCGCGGCAGGCGGCAGGTTGCCGCGCACCGGGCTGGTCATCTTGCCCTTGAAGTCCGTCCAGCACTCGCGCGTGAAGTCGTACAGCTTGCAGGCACGGGCGGTGTCGAAATACCACTTCCACGAGAAAGGCTGCACGATGATGCGGCCGGGCAGCATCTCTTCGAGCTTGGC
>JACCDG011150712.1_pt1 | contig 15013 bp, 16 predicted proteins | sample 7442471 | NCBI WGS metagenome assembly JACCDG01 (sample SAMN15323444, study PRJNA562643) | freshwater metagenome | isolation source: river surface water | place: USA:Blue River Watershed | collected 2017-08-17
AGGATGCGGCGAAAATATTGATTCCGGCTGACATACTCCATCGCCGCTGTTGACTCTCGTGCAAAGGAATCAACTGCATCGACCATTTCATTGAAGGACCATTGAAATTCACCGATAAGTCCTCGGTCGGTTACGTTGGTAATACGGGATTCAAAATCGCCCTTAGCCAGAGCCCTGACTGTATTGATCATGCGCTTGATTTCATGTTCAGTCTTTTTGGCACAAAAAAATGATAACCCTGCCAAGCCCAGAAGAGTGATTAAACCTAGTCCGCTTAATATTTGGTAGCCCGTTATAAAACTGATCAGCGTTAGAGCGATGACCAGTATAGTAGAGATATTAAGCTGCTTGGCGAATGAGAGTGAAGATAAGCTCATCATAATTCACACCTTTCTTTTGAATGGTATCTTCCAGCATCTCAAATCCTTTTTGCATGCCATCCTTGGTGTTTGCGTGCCGGTTTTCTTCATTTAAGAGTGCTTGATAGAGCGGAATGATCGTGCCGTCTAAAATCGTGCGATTAGGCACACGCCGATTGGAATGATAGCCGATGCACTGGCCATTTTTGTCAAAAGAGGGTGTAACATGTGCGAGAACCCAATAATGATCACCATTTTTTGCCATGTTGATGACATAGGCAAAGATCTCGTTGCCAGCGCCAATGGTGTCCCACATAAATTTAAAGACGCAGCGTGGCATAGATGGATGCCTAATCAGGCTATGCGGTTGTCCTAATAGTTCGCTTTCCTCATAGCTTGATATGTCGATAAAGACTTTGTTGACATAGGTCATCCGTCCCTTGAGATCGGTTTTACTGACAATAACCTGGTCTGGCGCGAAAAACCTTTCCACCCCGCTTGGATTTATAACCATCCTCTTGGTCGGCTTGATCATAGAATAAGCTCCATTTCTATCACACATTATCATGATGAACTGGATCAAACATCTTTGGATTGATTCAGATCAAGGCGTGCTAGATCATAGAAGCCCATTTGAGTAGCAATCTGATGGCAACATAGCAGATTAAAACCCCTGTTAATTTTTTGATAACGAAAATATTAAGACGTGCAGAGCCAAGCCATGCCCCAATCTGGCCGCCACCTATGACGGCAGGAAGTAAAGGCCAGTAGGCAAGAAGGGATGTATAAATATGGTCATGCCCGCTTTTGATAATCTGCCCCATGAGACCGGCAAGAGAGTTGAGTAAGATAAAGGCAGCACAGGCCGCAGCAATCTGTTTGGCATGTCCCCAATTTAGAAAGTGCAATACCGGCGCCAGAAAAATACCGCCGCCAATACCTGTGATGCCCGCAAGAAGTCCGAGAACTGTACCACCAACAGCAGGCAAATAAGCAGGATAAGACTTTGAGGGATGATCAGAAGCTATCGTTTTTTCTGGCCATAGAAGGCGTAAGCCAGAGGCCAGAAGAGCGATACCTAAGATTGCTGTAAAAAATATCTCAGGAATTTTGATGAGGCCACCGATAAAAGAGGCAGGAACTGAAAAGATAATCCAAGGATAGATGCGCCCTAAGCGCAAATGACCCTCACGGGCAAAATGCCAAACGCCGCCTGAAACCACTATGATATTACAGATAAGTGAAATAATCGGAATAAGAGTATAATCAACACCGCCCAAAACCAGCAATGCATTATAGGTTGAGCCACCCCCAAAACCAATACAGGCATAAAGAAAAGCAGTTGCAAAAAAGGAAAGCGCAAGTAGCGTCATACGCTTAAGAGCTCTTGATTAAGGGCTGCTTGGGGCGGGAATCGTTACGCACATCAACCTGTAGAAAAACATCCAACCCTGATATATGAGCCGATAAACCATCGCGGCTTTTACCCATATCAGATAGTTTTTTGATTTCTTCCATCGTTGTGCACAGCATGAGGCATGATTCTGCACGATCGAGGATTAATTCGAGCGGACGTTCTTTGAAATCGTCATAAAATTGCTGAGGGTTGGGATCAATCACCATGACAAAATCGCTTTGTCCGATGCGTGTTTTTTTCTCCAGGGCTTCACCCGTTAGCAAATGGGATAATTCCTGCTCCGTGATCTTAAAAGTCACTGAGCTTTCAGTAATTTTAACATTCATGACGCTTTAATGCCTCCTGCCATTCTTGAGGGGTGTTGGTATTGGTCATCATTGCCTCAAACGCTTTAGGCATATCGATGGGTATGATATAATTTGCATCTAACAGCGCGTGGATAGAGGATGCGGCGCTGGGTGTAACAGGTGGCTTCAAGTACAGAGGTAATGGTCTGTCCTTAAAATAGGCACTTTTATCTGTATGCATCAGATAATCAATAATCTGAGGCGAGAGGAATGGCATATCGACGGGTACAAAAAAGTATCCTTCATAGCCACTTTTTTTCTTCAAGATTGTTTGTATGGCAGTGGCAGGTCCCGCATAGGGCATTTCATCTGCAAACGAGTCATAGCCTTCCACTTGACCACTGATAAAAACACGATCAAAACCGCTTTGACGCAAAACTTCTACCATGTGCTCGACCATTGGCCTGCCTTGATAGGGGAGTAAGGCTTTATTTCTACCCATACGCTTGGATTGACCGCCCGCGAGAACAATGCCTGCTTTCATACGCTTGACCTTAGAGAATGGCCAGGAAGCCACGCACTTTTGCCATCGGTATAATGTTCCTGCTTCCAGATAGGCGCGTATTTTTTAATCTCCTCAATCACAAAGCGGCAGGCCTCAAAACTCTCGGCTCTGTGCGGCGTGCTCACCGCTATGGCAATACTGATGCCTCCCACTGGCAAAGCCCCAACAAAATGAGTGAGGGCAAGGCGCGACCCTGGCCATTGTGCCTGGGCTTTTTTACAAATATCAGTGAATGTTTTGGTTGCCAATGATGCGTGGGCGTCATACGTGATCCCTGTGACGGATTTGCCTTGGTGGCTGTTGCGGACGGTGCCGATAAAAAGATCAATAGCCCCATGGTCATTGGACTGAACGCGCTGCATGATATCGCTAATATTAATTGGACTCTTTGTTAAGAGAACATCAATCGTCATACTCTACCCCCCGCATACAGGTGGCAGAATGGACAGCGTGCATCCATCACTGATCAGTGTGTCGTCTTGCAAAATATCACTATCGTTTGCCAAAACAGAATCGCCGATAAGGGCGGTATGTGTTGGCCCTAGCTGATGGCCGAGTGCGGTCTTGATGTCGGTAATTCTGACAGGGGCCTCAATATCAAGGATAATAGAGGTCCCAAGTGCACGAAAAGCGCCATAATATTGAATAATAATGCTCATTCTTTTGCCTCAAATCCTTGTTTTTTGATCTTATTAAGGGCGTCGCCCAGAAAGGGGCTTAAAATATCCCAACATTCCTGAACAGCTTTGGGCGAGCCTGGCAGCGCCAGAACAAAGCTTGCGCCGACCATGCTGGCCGTCATACGTGAGAGCCAAGCTGTATCCGTGAAATAAAGACTTTCATGGCGGAGCAGATCGCCTAGCCCTTCGAGCACACGATCACTAATGTCCTCCAGAACATCGGGGGTCACATCACGGGGGCCAGGCCCCGTACCACCAGATGTTAAAAGAATATCTGGCTTTTGCTCCGAGCAGATACGCAAAATGCGATCTTTAATCTGATCCTTATCATCTGGAATAACTTCATAGAAAACGAGATCTGCACCTGCATCTGTTAGGTATGTTTTAAGGCAATCACCAGATAGATCTTTGTATTCGCCTGATGCCGCCCGATCACTCATCACTAAAATCGCCGCTTTCTTACCGCTGAGGAATTTTGGATCAGGGAGTTGTGCTTTAAGCCAATCTGGAATACCAGCTGGGTTTTGCCAAACACCGCTTTTGCCGCCTGTTTTCACAAGAAGTTTAATATCCTCAATCCGCAAAGCTGGATCTGTTCCTTTGGTTAGATCCCATATCGTCAGCAAGGCAGCATTGACGGCAGCTAAGGCTTCCATTTCAACGCCTGTTTTGGCGAATGCCACGGCTCTCGCATAGACACTGACGCTGCGCATGCGATCATTGAGATCATAGTGAATTGTGACCTGATCCAACGGTAAGGGATGACACATAGGGATAAGGTTTGGCGTATTTTTTGCCCCCATAATTCCTGCCGCTTCTGCCAATGCCAAAACATTTCCCTTGGGAAGTGTTCCAGACTTTAAGGCGGTAAAAGCCTCTTCATTCATGAATATCGTGCCACAGGCAATGGCATGGCGTCTGGTTGGACGTTTCTTGCCAACATCAATCATCATCAGCTGAGAAGGTGTGTTTGTTACAAATTTGGTCATGGTCTGTTTTACCCTCCGATAGATGCCAGATGAGGTGTCGCGCCTGTCAGGCCATCATGAAGAAAATGAGTTGATTTTTTATAGTTCATTAAATTCATGATTTTCTCCTGTAATTCTTCACATTGATCGTCCTCTTGCAGCCATGGGCGCAGTGAATACCCACCTTCACCAAAGAGGCATAAATGCAGATTACCTTTGGCTGATAGACGCAGGCGGTTACAGCTCTTACAAAAATCTTTGGAGTAAGGCGCAATCAGCCCAATCGTCCCTAGGCTCTCTTTATGGCTGAATTCAAGGGCTGGTCCTGCGCCATCGGCTCTGTCTTCAAGGCGCCAACCCTGTGCCAAAAGTCTTTCGGTGATGGCTGTTCCTGGCAAATGATGTGTTTCGAAATAATCCTTGTTTTCGCCTGTACGCATAAGCTCAATAAACCGAAGCGAGATGGGCTTGTCTGCGACAAAGCGAATAAATTCATCCAGTTCCAAATCGTTTAGCCCTTTGAGGAGCACTGTATTAATTTTAACATTCTTGAAACCAACGCGAAAACACTCCTTCATCCCCTCAAGGATTTCAGGCATGCGATCATGGCCTGTGATGATTTGAAATTGTCGTGGATTAAGGGAATCGATACTGATATTAATCGCGCGTAAGCCTGCGTTATAATAGCTTTGTGCACGCTCAGGCAATTTATAACCATTGGTTGTAAAAGCGAGTTTTTGAATACCTTGAATACCGGAAATATCCTCGGCTATCTCGATAAAATCTGGCCTTACTGTTGGCTCGCCACCTGTCAGGCGGATCTTCCAAACGCCCAAGCCTGCAAAAGCTCTCACGAGCCGTTTGATTTCAGATCGGTTCAAGAAGCTCTCACAGCCTGTTTTTTGATAACCATTGGGCAGGCAATAGGAGCAACGGAAATTACAAACATCCGTCACCGATAACCGTAAATACGGAAATCGCCGACCAAAACCATCCGCAAGTCGCGGTTCATATGTGTCCACCTTTGTATCTCCTTTCCAAACAAGGGAGGCCAAGGCGTTTCCACCCAGACCCCGACCACCTGTCCATATTCGCCCCAAAGGGCAAACTTAGGCGCAAGTGGTTCGGAGACCTGTCCCAAGCGATCTTATGCAGGGACAAGTTTTATTATTCCCATTATGATGATATTCAAAACAAGCTGACTTGATCTGAATCAAGCCAGCGGAAAGATCTCAAAATGGTTGAATTTTGGCTAAGTTTAGGGGCTTTTATGGCCTCTCATATGATTATCTCCCGCACAAGGCTAAGACCACGCCTTATTGAGTGGCTTGGAGAGCGTTTTTACTACCTCGGATACTCCATAGTCAGTCTGGCCATGATGGGTTGGGTCATTGTGGCGGCGATTGAGGCACCGCAAATCCCCTTATGGCCATGGATACATGGTCTTTATTGGGTGCCAAACCTTTTGATGCCTTTTTCTTTTATATTGCTTATCTCCGGATTTCTGGTGCCCAACCCTGTGTCAATTAGTGTGCGTAAGGGCGATTTTGATTCACAAAGGCCACCATTTACCCTGGCTCTAACGCGCCATCCTATTTTATGGGGGTTTTTCCTGTGGTCCTTTTCGCACATTGTGCCAAACGGCGACTACCCACTCGTTCTGATGTTTGGAATCTTCGCATTTTTTGCGCTTGTGGGCACGAAGCTGCTTGATAGAAAAAAGAAACGCACATTCGGTGAATATGAGTGGCGAAATAAAACACAATATACTCCGATATTTTTATGTGCAGGTTCTGGATTATATCGTGGTCAATTTGTCCTTACAAAAGAAGATATTTGGGGTATAGTGACAGGGCTAATTGTTTATTGTGTCTTTTACTATTTGCATGGTCACTTGTTCGGTATAATTCCAACGCCGCCATTATAAAGACAAACTGGAGGAAGGCGGCATGAGTCTCGCGCAAATTATACAAAAAGCAGCTCTATTTCAGAGTGTTGACCCCAGTACAGTCGAACAGCTGGCCAAGCTTTGCTACCAAAAAACCTTTGCCAAGGGGCGTGATCTGTTTGTAATGGGCGATCAGGCCGATGCTTTTTTTATTATTCTCAATGGTTGGGTGAAGCTTTATCGCACCTCAAAAGAAGGTGAAGAGGTTATTATCCATGTTTTTGGCCCAGGTGAATCTTTTGCTGAGGCCGCCGTTTTTAATGATAGCAAGACATATCCTGTCAACGCCCAGGCGGTTGAAGACGTTGCCGTGATTGAGGTTCCTAGAAGTTTCTTTGTCCAGAAGATAGAAGCGGATTCGCGCTTTGCGCTTCGTATGCTCGGCGCCATTGCAGCCCGCCAGCATTATCTCGTGCAACAGCTAGAACAAGTGACAACACGCACAGCCCCACAGCGCATTGGTGCTTTTTTGATTCGCTTTTGTAAAAAAGAAAAACAAGGCAATAGCGGCTGGATGGTTGATCTGCCGTATGATAAGTCGATCATCTCTTCACGCTTGAATATCAAGCCAGAAACTTTTTCACGCGCGTTGGCTAAGCTAGAACCTTATGGCGTTACATTGAATGGCCGTGATATCTGGATTACAAATATGCCGAAATTGATCGAGTTCTGTGATCTCTCGCCACAGGAAATACCCTGCTAGGCTTCTGCACCATCGGGCCGAGCTGTAAGCAGCATCTTGCCAAAGATCAGAACGTAAAGTGCAAAGCATATCACCCATATTCCAGCAGAGATTAATATCCATGTCACAGTTTGCGCAGGGATCATCAGGGGGCCAAAAACCCTTAAAACTGCAGCTATTTGTATAAGAATGAAGGTGAAAGCCGTGATCTTAGAAACCTTGAGTACACGTCCCGTATGACCAAGCGTCACACGGCAGATCATCCCTAAAATCATAGAGCCGATACAACCTGCCGTCAGCGCGTGAAGGATGCTGGATAAGCTCACAAGCCCAATACCAACACATGCAAGTAAGCCAAGGCCAATAATAAGCCATAGATAACCTGCATGGAGTATCCAGAGCAGCGGATCATCAAAGGTTTTATCTGTATGATAGCGTCTCATGCGTAAGGCATGAATCAGGCATGATGTAAGCGCACAAGCCGATAAAATAATGGTATCTTTCGCAAAGACTAAACTAAGCGCAACGGCAATTAAGGACAGCAAAGCCGCTATATCTAATTTCATCTGGTCAGTTTGATAGGCTTCGATACCCTTACGGCGTAAAGCGGCCACCGTGAAGGCGGGGATAATACGGCCACCAATAAGCGATACCATCACCAAGATCATCATGAGGGCGACATGCAACGCCGTCATATTAAGCGTTGTAAGAAACCAAATATTGCAACCAAACAAAACGCTAAGCAGTGTCAAGAAAACAAAATTACGTTTGTTCCAGCTTTTGATGAGAGGGATAGCTAAGGATACAGCCAGTGCAGGTACAAAGGCACCTTCAATGAGCACAAGCGCAAAAACTGGTAATCCGACGTCTATATTCATAACCATGCGCCCTGCCAGCCATAGTCCACAAAGCGCAGCCAGATGAAGCTGCCGTGCTGGGGCGCCTCCAGTCCAATTGGCAACTGCCGTAAGCAGGAAACCCGCAACTATCGCCATGGCAAAGCCGTAAATCATTTCATGGGCATGCCAGGAGACGGGATCGAGATAAAAATCGGGTGGAGTGTATATACCAGCATAAAAGAGCCCCCAAAGCCCAATACTGAGAAGGGTATAGAGTGACCCCAGCATAAAAAAGGGTCTAAACCCACGCCCCCAAAAAGGGCTGTCCCAAATAAATGAATTAGATTGCTTTGGCATGTTTTTGTTCCTGATGGCTAAGATAGGGGTCAAATGCCGCCGCGATGACCCGTGTAAAAGGCTTCCCTAAATCGGTTATTTTTAATTTTTTGTCTTGATAGACGATCAACTCATCTTGGCTGAGGAGTTCTAGCTGGGCGTTTGGAATATAAGTGGGTGGATATCTACCAAGGTCAATTTCAAAATCACACATAAGCGTCATGATCATGTCACGATGAATAAGGTCTGTGTCTGATAAGGCGATTCCTCTTTTTGTTGGGAATATGCCCGCTTCAATTAAATTTTTATAGGAGAGCGCATCAACCGTATTTTGGGCGTAGGAACGATCAAACTGGCTTATAGCACTTAAGCCAAACCCTAAAATAATACGACTTTCATCATCGCTATAGCCTTGAAAATTACGCCGCATTTTTTTCTGGCTCTTGGCTAAAATCAGAGAGTCGTCTGGAAGCGCATAATGATCAATCCCAATTTTCTGATATCCCGCTGAGGCCAATCGTTGTTTTATAGTCTCTGTGAAATGATAACGCTGATAGGGATCAGGGAGGTCATATTGTTCCAAAAGAAGTTGATGCTTTTTCATCCACGGCACATGTGCATAAGGAAACACAGCGATACGGGATGGCTGTAGGTCAGTCACAAGGCTTAAGGTTTTTTTGATTGTAGAAATAGTTTGCAATGGCAAACCCGTAATTAAATCAAAATTGATATCATGAATGCCATTTTCCTTCAGAAAGAGAACCTGGCTTTGCACAAGGCTGAAAGGTTGGATGCGATTGATCGCAGCTTGTACGTCTTCATCAAAATCTTGAACACCAAAACTAAATCGTCTGACACCGAGATCGATAAGATCAACAATTTTGTTGTTGTTCAGTAGTCTTGGGTCGCACTCCATATCAATAGGTGGCGTATCTTCTAACTGAAATACATCATGAATGACCTTAATAACTTTTTGTAAATCACCAATCGGGGCATAATTAGGCGATCCGCCCCCAAAGTGAATGCGGTTTACCTTCAGGCGACTTTTAATATGCTGTCCAGCGAGACGAATTTCTGCGCACAGAGATTGAATATAGTCTGAGATAATGTGTGTTTTATGAACGATTTTTGTGTTGCAGCCACAATAATGGCAAAGACTGTGACAAAATGGGATATGAATATAGAGGGAGATGTTTTTCTCCGCATCAAGATGAGATAAATCCTGCGTGTAAAGTTGATGCGTATAGGCATCGCTAAACTGAGCCGCCGTAGGAAAGCTGGTATAGCGAGGAATAGCCCCGCCATATTTGCCGATTAGGTAATGTGTTTTATCTGCCATCATGACCTGAGTTTAGGCTACATGCGAGGAAGTCCCTTGATGCAGATCAAGACCTATTGAACAAGTGGTGTTTGTGCCCCTTCAAAGCGGAAGCCACTGATTTTGGCGCGGCCAGCCAAAAGCTGAACATATTGGTGGAAGGCACGGCTCCAGCTACTCTCTTGCAGTGTCTTGGCAATCCAGTTCGAAACGCTCTCAAAGGGCACTTGGTGACCCTCGGCATACTGATGGACTTTGATAATATGATAGCCTACTTCTGTTGCAACCGGAGTTTGACTAATATCACCAGCGCCCATAGCGAATAAAGCTGTTTCAAACCCTGGCATCGTTTGCCCACGGCTAATTTGTCCAAGACGACCACCATCTTTTTTTGATGAACAGGCGGACTCGCCGCGTGCGATATCTTCAAAAATATCTGGGTTATTTTTAATTTTAGCGAGCGCAGACATGCATTGCTCTAATGCTTTTCTCCGTGCATCAACATCCTCAACAGGCGCCATATAAAGGATATGAGAGACCTCATAAAGCGGAGAGGACATGAAGCGATTTTTATTATTCTCAAAATATCTTTGGCAGGTATGTGGATCAGCCTCAGGAATGTGAATTTCCTTCTCGAGCAGTTCTTCGATTACAGGATCAGGATTCTTGATAGCCTCATCACGCTTGCACAACCCAAGTTCTGCTGCGCGTTGTAGAAGTACCTCCCTGATAACAAGGGCACGCATAGCCTCATATTTTGCCGAGAGAAGGCTCTCAGCGGGGTGGTATTGCACCTCGGCATTGATCTCGGTTATTGAGATCTTAACGCCATTGACATCAATTCCTGGGGCGATTGGTTTCATCAGGTTGCTCTCTTGCGAACGATTTGATAGGGACGGGCCACAAAACCAACCGGCGCGCTGAACATATGCACCAGCCTGGTAAAGGGAAATAGGATAAAGATGAGAAATCCTAAATTGATATGAGCTTTATAGACGGGGTGCACATCCTTAATGAACTCCCACGCATCGCCACGGAAGGTAACAATGTGCTGTGCCCATTGCATGAAGAGCTTCATTATATGGCCATCAAGGTGATGAATAGAATGCGGAATAGTTGCCAGTCCTAATGTGAGTTGCATCCAAAGAAGAATAACAATCCCAATATCTGCAAATGAGCTGTTTTTACGAATGCGCTCATCAAATAAGCGCCGATGGATAAGGATAGTAAGACCAATCCATGAAATTGTTCCAGCAATACCGCCGACAATAATCGCAATCAGTTGCTTGGCTGAAAAAGGAATGCCCAGGAACTCAATCAATCGAATGGGTGTAAAAAGACCTGCCAAGTGGCCAAGTAAAACGACAAGAATGCCAACATGAAATAAGACAGAGCCGATAATAAGCTGTTTGCGTCTTAGAAGCTGGCTTGACTTTGTACGCCATGAATAGGGATCACGATCAAAGCGCAGAATACACCCTAAGATGATGGTCGCAAGCGCGATATAGGGTAAAATCTGAAAGCAAAAATAGTTGAAATAGTCAGCCATGGTCAGACCCTCTCTTCTGTCTTGTAGCTATTCATGCGGGCAAGCATATCTTCTGCTTTAGGGCAGCCACTTTCGATCCCTGTGGTTTGTGCTGTATTTTCAAATGCAAATTGCTCTTCCCACTCTTTATCAATTTCAGCGCTACTGAGAGCCTTGCCTGATGATTTTTTGAGCGACTCTGCAATAATTTGAGCATCTGGCTGTCTGGATGCTGTCTCTACCAATGCTTGCAGAATGGAGGCATAAGGCGATTGACGGTTTTTAAGACGTTCAGCAAGAGCGGAGATGATATTGACCACACCGCCAACCGTATCAGAGGCTTCTTGAGAAGAGAGTGTTGCTAAATACTCTGTGAACAAGGGTAGGTAATCGGGTGTTTCTTCGGTATCAATGAAGAGCCCAGCTTCTTCATAAACTTTCATCAAATCAACCATCGCTTGCCCACGATCACGGCTATCGCCGTGAACATGCTCAAATAAATGCAGCGAGAGCGAAGGTGTGCGATCAAAGAGCGCCACATAATCTTCTTGTAAATCAAGAAGATCTCTCTGTTCCAGCATTTTGAAAAAAGGCTTGAGTGAGGATAATGTCTTATCGCTCAGCCATTTCTCGCTTTCGAGTAAAGCAGCACACTCATTGGCAACCTCTTGGTGCTGTGCCTGCGGGTATGTCATCAGAAAACCTAAGATCTTGAGTGTGCGCATGGTTTAGTCCGCCTTCACTGATTGTGGTTTCTTCTGCCCGCCGCATGAGCCGCAACAGCCACCATGGGCGTGAACATCTTGCTCAGGCCTGGATGTATCTGCCTTCGGTTGCTCATCCGCGGAGCTAGACTCTTTTTTACCAAGTCCAATTATTTTGAGTATATCCATGGTCATTTCTTTCTCTTTCAAGCTATTTAGCTACAGCCGCCGCTTCCGCAAGAACTGCCGCATCCTCCGCCACCGCAGCCGCTTTTAGAAGCTGAGGTTTTTTCGTAGTAATCGCGTTCAAAAATTGTATTCACACGATTGCTTTTGGTGCTGCCAGACTGGCCGCGCGTTTGTTTAGGTTGTTCGAATAAATCGATGGCACTGTTGCTGTGTCCAGCGCAGCCATTGCCAAAACTAAAGCCACAGCCGCCACTTTCGCCAAAGGCATCCAACGTTTCTTCACGATGGCCTGTGGGGATAACATAACGATCTTCATAATTTGCAATCGCCATGATCTTGTACATATCCTCAACCAGATCGGTGGTCAGGCCAACCTCATCCAGTATCGATGTATCTGGCTTGCCTTCAATCATCTTTCCGCGCATATAGTGACGCATCGCCATCATACGTTTCAGACCTTGGCGTAGGGGTTGTTCTTTACCACCCGTTAGCATATTAGCCAGATATTTAACCGGAATGCGCATGTCATCCAAATCTGGCATAATGCCATCGCTGCGGGTCGGGATCTTTCCTTGCGCGGCGGCTGACTGAATGGGGGATAGCGGGGGAATATACCAAACCATCGGCAATGTCCGATATTCTGGATGCAGCGGGAAAGCCACTTTCCAATCAATCGCCATTTTATAGACAGGGGAATTCTGAGCCCCTTCTACCCAGTTGTCAGGGATACCGTCACGGCGCGCTTGTGCGATGACCTCTGGATCATGAGGATCAAGGAAGATATCGCACATCGCTTCGTATAGATCTTCATCTTTTTCAACGCTGGCCGCTTCTTGAATACGATCGGCATCATAAAGAATAACACCAAGATAACGAATACGACCTACGCAGGTTTCAGAGCAAACGGTCGGCTCGCCATTTTCAATGCGGGGATAACAGAAAGTGCATTTCTCAGCCTTACCAGTTTTCCAGTTATAGTAGATTTTCTTATAGGGACAGCCAGAGATACACATCCGCCAGCCGCGACATTTATCCTGATCAACCAGAACAATCCCATCTTCCTCACGTTTGTAGATAGAGCCCGAAGGACAGGAAGCAACGCAGGTGGGGTTAAGGCAGTGTTCGCATAGGCGAGGCAAATACATCATGAATGTATTTTCGAACTCGCCATACATTTCTTTTTCAATATCTTTGAAGTTATAGTCTTTCTTACGGTGCTCAAACTCTGTGCCTAAAATCTCTTCCCAGTTCGGTCCCCATTTAACCTTTTCCATCCGCTCACCTGTAATAAGAGAGCGAGGCCGTGCCGTGGGCATGGTTTTCATCTCGGGGGCTTTTTGCAGATGATCGTAGTCAAAGGTAAAAGGCTCGTAATAATCATCAATCTCAGGCAAATTTGGATTACCGAAGATGTTTGCAAGAATACGCCAGCGACCACCTTGTTTGGGGTGTATTTTGCCGTTGCTGTTGCGCTGCCAGCCACCGTTCCATTTTTTCTGGTTTTCCCATTCTTTGGGGTAACCGATTCCAGGCTTAGTCTCGACGTTATTGAACCAAGCATATTCAACGCCTTCGCGAGACGTCCAAACATTTTTACAAGTTACAGAGCAGGTGTGGCATCCGATACATTTATCAAGATTAAGAACCATGCCGATTTGTGCGCGTACTTTCATGTTAGCCTCTCGCTTCCGCTTGTGCTGGCTCGTCCATCCAATCCACTTTGTCTATTCTGCGAACGACAACAAATTCATCGCGGTTAGAGCCGACTGTACCGTAATAATTAAAGCCGTATGCCAGCTGCGCGTAGGCGCCGATCATATGGGTAGGTTTAACTGTTGTGCGGGTGACGGAATTATGAATGCCGCCGCGTGCGTTGGTGATTTTACTGCCAGGCGTATGTACCAATTTTTCTTGCGCATGATACATCAGCATCATGCCCTCATTGACACGTTGCGAGACAACAGCACGGGCAACAATGGCACCATTGGTGTTGAACACCTCAAGCCAGTCATTGTCCTTAACACCAATTTTTTTCGCATCTACTTCACTGACCCAAACAATCGGCCCGCCGCGTGAAAGCGTGAGCATGTGGAGATTATCCGTATAGGTCGAATGGATCCCCCATTTTTGGTGTGGGGTAATAAAGTTCAGCGTAATAGTTGGTGATTCCTTACCATGCTTATCCAGCATGTGCTGTACGGTGCGCGTATTGATAGGCGGGCGGTAGGATACCAGCGCCTCACCAAAATCAATCATCCATGGGTGATCTTGATAGAGTTGCTGCCGCCCTGTGAGTGTCCGCCATGGAATATATTCATGGACGTTTGTATAGCCCGCATTATAGCAAACATGCTCCGATTCAATGCCGCTCCATGTAGGAGAGCTGATAATTTTGCGTGGTTGCGCCTGAATATCACGGAAGCGAATTTTCTCTTCCTCTTTCGGCAAAGCCAGATGGGTGTGATCACGCCCTGTGATTTTGCCCAAGGCAGACCATGCTTTGACCGCAACTTCTCCGTTTGTTTCAGGCGCTAAGGACAACACGGTCTCGCATGCGTCAATATCACTTTCGATTTTGACACGGCCATGTTTTTCACCATTCAGCTTTTTAAGGAAGTCAACCTCATGTTGGGTATTCCAGCCAATACCTTTGCCGCCATTCCCTAGTTTTTCCATGAGGGGGCCGAGAGTCGTAAACCGCTCATAGGTCGCAGGGTAATCCCGCTCAATCACCTTCATCGAGGGGCCGGTTTTTCCAGGAATGAGGGGGCATTCTCCCTTGCGCCAGTCTTTGACATCGGGCTGGGCTAATTCACCTGCGCTATCGTGCTGAATCGGTGTCATCACCAGCTCTTTTTCAACCCCAAGGTGTCCAACACAGAGTTCTGAGAATTTTTTGGCAAAACCTTTATAAATCTCCCAATCGGACTTGCTCTGCCACACTGGATCAATCGCCTTAGACAGCGGGTGAATAAAGGGGTGCATATCCGATGTGTTCAGGTCGTTTTTCTCGTACCAGCTCGCGGTTGGCAGGACGATATCCGAATAAACGCAGGTTGTTGACATGCGGAAATCAAGCGTGACGACTAAGTCCAGTTTTCCTTCGGGGGCTTTATCGTGCCAAACAATTTCTTTGGAACGATTGGCACCTTCTTGACCTAGATCTTTACCTTGAACACCATGCTGGGTGCCT
>JACCDG011448461.1_pt1 | contig 15007 bp, 22 predicted proteins | sample 7442471 | NCBI WGS metagenome assembly JACCDG01 (sample SAMN15323444, study PRJNA562643) | freshwater metagenome | isolation source: river surface water | place: USA:Blue River Watershed | collected 2017-08-17
AACGCGCTCCATGGACAATCCGCTTCTGATGCGAAGCGCTCTCAGTTTGGCTGGCACTGTCATGTGCGCACAGGCGCACATTGCGTATACGCTTTCAGCCGTTGACCGATGTACGCGAAAAACGTAATATTGCGTATGGTCGATATTTCGGTGGCGGAAATTGTCATCAAGCGTTGGGGCGGAGCTACCGCCTTGGCGCGTGCTTTGGGCAAGCGGCCCTCGTCGATCCAAGTCTGGAAAGACAGCGGCACGATTCCCCTCCGAAACTGGCCCGAGATTGAGCAGGCGGCCTTCCGAGAAGGGTGGCTTGATCTTACCGCGCGATGGCTTGGGGAGGCACACGCCGCTCAAGAGGTGCGTCGCGCACAGGACGCCGCGCGTCAATCTCAATCGCCGTCCGACAAGACCGTCCGCTGCGAGGTGGACTGATGGGTGTCTACGTTTTTGGCGAGCCTGGCGCGCTCTTGGTGAAGGTCGGTGTGTCTGATCGACCACGGGCGCGCGCGCAGGCGCTTCGCCGCAACGGTGGGTCCGGTGAGATGCTTTATGTGTCTTCGCCCCGGGCGACGCAAATGACCGAGCGCCACGCTCATCGTCTTCTGCGCGCTCGCTTTTGGGTGGAAGGCGAATGGTTCTGCTGCGGGGAAAGCATCGCGAAAGCCGCTGTCCGTCGCGCCGTAAAGGTTCAGCGCCGCAAGGCGGTGGCGTCCCACCGGAAAACACGATTGGCGATGCCTGAAGGCGTCAAGCGAGTGCTCGCGATTGTTGTTCGCGAGCGGCGCCCTTTCACCGCCCAAGAACTGCAGCAAATCGAGGATGCGTGGCGTGCATCTGGAATGAGGCGCCCAATTCGCCGAGGCCCGAAGCGGGTGGCGGCATGAGCGCCGCTCTCGTTCCCGCTGATCGCGACGAGCAGGCCGTACTTTTGATGGCTCGCGCTGGCGGCCTAGACGGCTACGACCTCAACGATCTCACGCATGAAAAGCTGATCAAGCGGACGGCTGTCGCCTTGGCGCGGCGCGGTCTCGTTCGCATGGCGGGAAGCCGCATCTTCATCACGCGTGACGGCTTCGCTTGTTCGATAGGGGAGGCGGCATGACCATTGCCATCATCATCGCAGCATTCGTCGCCGGCGCCGCTGGCGCGTTGGCCTACGGCTATCGTGGGCAGTTGACGCAAGCGCGCGAGCAGATTGGATACTTGCGCCAACAGCTCGCCATGGCGCGCGGCGAAGGGCGTCAGCCCGAGCCAAAGGGCGATAGACCGACCACGCTTCCCGCCGTCGTCAGCGGGCAACGCTGATGGCTGCGCTGCTCATCACTGAAGCCGATCGCTTGCGGGAACGCTTCAAGCTCACACGCGCCGAGTGCGACATCCTCGCGACGGTTCTAAGCGCTGACGGCATCGCGCCGCGCAGTTCCGTGCGCGGTGAGAACAGCCGTTCCTTCGATGTGCTGTTGACGCGCATCAACCAAAAGCTTCCCGCAACTGTTCGCGTTGTGCCGCACTACGAAGACGGCGAGCGCTGGAAGAAGGGCGTCACCTTCGACAAGGGCGGATCCACCTAGGCGATCGGCTATTCGATCTCCAACGATTGGGCTCGCGATCAGCTTCTGCGCGTCGCCCGCGGTGGTTCTCGGAGGAGAGCCGCATGAGGTGGCCTTCCTTCCTCTTCAGCCAGCCAGGCATGCATTCAACGCCTCTCGCTGAAGCAGCGCGCGAGCACTTCATCCAAGCCCGCGAAGCCGTGCTGGATCAGCTCGAGATCACCGTCGTCGATAATGCTGGCAAACGTCTTAAGGAACGAGACGTTGTCAAAGCCATGCGCCTCATTGGGAGCTTGTGATGAACGAGGAAGATAAGAGCGCCTTCATCAAGCATGACGCGCGCGAAATCCTGATCCAGCAATACATGCGGACCTTTGGGCTGACCGAGCGCCAAGCTTTGGAAGACTTCGTCTCGCACTGCGAGAACCATCCGGACTCGCCAGTGTTCACGATCGCAGCGGGCAAGCCCCGCAAGCGGCCGCGCAAGATTTCGCATGAGGCGCGGGCATGAGCGACGCCGTCAACCGCCCATCTCACTACAACGCGCATCCGCACATGGAATGCATTGAGCTTGTTGAGATGCTGCCCTTCTGCGAGGGCAACGCGATCAAGTATCTCTGGCGAGCGGGTCTAAAGGGCCCGGCGCGCGAGGATCTTGAAAAGGCGCTTTGGTACGTCAACCGCGCCGCGTCTCGCGCCAAGCATCCGTTCTACGCACGTCCATCAGCGTTTCAGCAAACGCTTCGTCGGGCGTGCGAGGGATTTGAAAGCGACATCGTGCGCGAGGCAATCCGCGCCATCGGCAACGAGCAGTATGTCGCCGCGCGGTCTTACATCCAGGCGCTGATCAAAAACGAGGAGGCGCGCGCCGCCTGAAATAAGTGAGGCCGCCGCGCCTTGTCCTGCGCGACGGCCTCGATTCACTGCAGCCAGTCCACAAGATTTCCCGGCGAGGAACCCCATGCGAACTACCAGTAATATGCCTTGCGTCGCCAAATCACACAAGGGTCGCGAAGCAAGCGATTTCAGTGACGCTCCCAAGAATATTTGCAGCGCTGAACTACCCCGCAGCGACGCGGGCGCGGCGGATGCTGAAGGGATGCTGTTCCTAAATTTGGTGCGCGCATGAATTGCGCGACCGTCTTTTCCGCACTGCGCGATACCCGTCTCACGGCCACCGAGAAGGTCATCTTCGGCAACATAGCGGGGGGGTATCAGACGCGCGCCGAGATCGCCAAAGCGTCTGGCTGCGCAGAGAGCAGCGTGCCGCGCGCCGTCCGTAAACTCGAAGCGCTGGGGTATCTGAAGCGCCAGTTCAACGAGGGAAAGGCGAACACTTACGAAGTCCTCCCTCAACCGGATACGGGTATCACCAGTGATACGGGTATCCGCACAACCCGTACCGACAGCGCGCGGGGTATCGACAGTGACACGGGAGTCAGCCGTCCAGCGGATACGGGTCAGACGGGTATCGAGGACGCTGAGTTTGTGGATAACGGCGCGCGCCATATAAGCACGGGCGCGCGCGCGCAGAAGCTAACCTTAAATACTACACTCTCAGAGCTTAATCCTGAACCAGCAGAGCTAGCTGAAGCAGCAGTAGTCGCGCGCGAGGCAGCGCCGATCAAACTCAACGGCAGCGCCAAAACCATGCCGGCGCATCAGTTGCTCGCCAACCTGATCCGCATCGTTGACCACTGGGCACTCCAGCACACCAAGGGCATGCACAACACCTGCGCGCTCATCCCGCAGTGGATGGCCGACGGCGCCGACTTCGACATGGACATCGTTCCGACCGTCGCGGCGTTGTGCGCGCGCAAGACGGGCCAGCCAGCCAGCACCCTTCGCTACTTCGATGCTGCCGTTCGGGAAGCTGCGCGCACGCGCATCACCATCGAACGCCAACCCGCCAACCCGATCACGCCAGAGGCCCGCAATGACTTCGCTCCCAGCACTTCCGGAAACCTACGCGTCGGCGGAGGAAAGATTGGCCTTGGTTCTGCAAACCACCTGCGGGCCGTCGAAGCTGCGCGCCACGCAGACGAGCGGCGGCGCATGGAGCTTGGCGCCGGCAAGTGATCTGTCTGCGGGGCAGTTGCGCGCTGCCATCGCTGAGATGGACGCGGCGCCGGAGTTTGAAGCGGGGCCAGAAGTCGCAATCCGCAACGCGCTGTTTGAGCTGATCAGTGCGACGAGCCGCCCGCCGTCGATCGATGACGCCAAAGAGGTTGCTTACCAAGAGGCGCTCTGCGCCGCGCTTTGGGAATATCCGCTCGATGTCGTGATACTCGCTTGCAAGAAATGGCGCCGGATTCCGGGGCAGGGGCGTTGGTGGCCGACCGAGCAAGATCTTCGCGCTGAATGCGATTTGCTCGTCAAGCCGCGAAAGGACCTGCGCGACGAAGCCGCGAGCCTGCTGCGCCTATTGGAGCGCAAGGAGGCGGGAAGCCGCCCGGGCCGCGAGCGCTCCAATCAGCCCTACGGTAGAACGCTTGCCTTCCAGAACGATTGCATGGCGAGCCATGGGCCAGCGTTCGTTCGATCATGGGTGTCGATGCGGACATGCGAGTTTTCGGAAGACACGATTTTCACGATGGGGATCGTTGTCGATAAGCTCAACGCCGTCGCTGGCGGGTTGTTGAACAAGCATGGTGTCAGGGTAGTGCGATGCCAAGACGTGACGGATCGCGTCTATGCGGATGAAGATGCGCGGCGTGCGGATAGGCCAGCGCCGAAGAAGCGGAGCTACGGCGGATGACGGTAGCTAACGGCTTATCTTGGGCCAGCGGGGACGAGGGCTAGTGCTGAAGCTCGTGCCTCCGACGCCAGTTTGTTACTGCTTGCCGTGGCATCTGTGGCGCATCGTTCGCGTCCCGGTGTTCGGGGCACGCTGCTGCTTCTGTGATGCGGAAATCGCCGCGCCGGAGGACGTGCGCGGTCGCCACGTCGCCTGCATCTATTGCGGGCTCAGCAACGGTGACGTTCCCTTGGAAGATGCGCCGTTTGATGACGCCTACTCCGGCGTCGAATTTGTCGAGGAGAGTTAAACTAATGGCTGAACCGATCGCATTCACCGAGCGCTATCCGGCGGATGGTCAACTTGTGACTGTATATTCTGAGGGTTGGATGCACCCGAAGGTGGCGACGTTCACGACAGACTTTGAAGGAAGCGGATTGCCGCGTCTGCTTGGTCAAGACGGACGGCATTACTGGTTTCCCGAGCGCATGACCTGGCGTCCGCACTTTGAGCTGAGAGCGGTGTCATAATGGAATTGTTTTTGACCTGCGCAGCGGCCGCCATCGTCATCGTTGCAATTGCTTTGGCCGAATACTTTGACGCTAAGGCAAGAGCCATCCTCCAATCTCGCCGAAGCTCGGACCCCAAATGACGCCCGCCAAGCGCCAGTTCGTCATTGTCAACATGCTCGAAACCGAAGGGCCTTTGAGCGTGCGCGCGCTTGGGGCTTTGACGGGTGTTGATCACACCACGCTTGGTAATGACCTCGCATCCCTCGAACTTGCTGGTGTTGTGTCACGTGAAAAGATCGCGCGGCCCAAAGCCAAGCAGGGCGCCTTCATCTGGAGACTGACATGAGCGCCGAAGACTGGACCCTAGAACGCACGAACCTGCTAAAGACGCTCTGGCTTCAAGGTCTGACATGCGCTCAGATCGCGAGGGAAGTGAATAAGCTCCCAGGCAATCCGGTGTCCCGCAATGCGGTCATCGGCAAGCGGGTGCGGATGGGCCTTCCAGACCGCGAAGGCAAGACGATAAGCTTCAACAAGAAGCCAAGGCCAGTGAAACAAAAGCCGGTGATCAAGCGTGAGCCTTTGCCTCGCGTTGCGCCGGCGCCGACGGTTCGGGCTAAGTCCGTCGCGCCACTGAAAGATGCCGCTAGCGTCCGCTTTCTTGATCGTGAGCCCTCCCAATGCTCCATGTTCTGTGAAGGGGAGGATGGGCCTGAAGGTTTCGTGTGTGGGCGCGATGTCGTTCGTGGCGGCTTCTGCGCCGATTGCGCCAAGCTCGTCTATACGGCGGTGCAAGCTGCATGATCTGCTCGCGGCCTGACTGCGATCTCAATCGCTGCATCAGCGGGATCAACGCGACGATCGCCAACGACATTCGAGAGAAGGGCTTTAAGTTCTCGGCGGTGATGTCGTTCGGCAAGGCCTGCAAAACGTGTGGTCAGATGCGCTACTGGCTTCGCCTCGCTGACGGCTCCATCCGAGAACAGAAGTCAGCCGACGCCGCATAGACATTCACATCTCATAAACCGCGTCAGCCATTCCGCTTATAGGGATGGTTCTAGAAGACGTTTCTCTCGCTCGCATCGGGCACAACAATCCGCCACCGGATGACGATGATCTGCCGCCGGCGGGAAAGCGCGTCGTCAATCGCGAGCGCGCCGAGCGCGTCCTGATCGCGGCGCGTCTCATCTCCACGCTCTACCGAACGCCTAAGAACCGCATCCTCGAAAAGCGCAAGGGCGGTGAAGATGGTCGAGCCCTTCGCCGCTTCCTCATCTATTTTGCCGTAGGCGAGGGCTCTCCGGTCTGGGAGTGCGCCAAGATATTCTACCTCAACAGAAAGCAGATCGGCCAAGAGCACGGCGCCTATCTCGACATGCTGGCGTCCAACCCAGAGCTTGAAGAGGACGTCGAGAACATGACGTCCATGCTGGACTACGCGCTGCGCGTGAAGTGCGATCGGTTCATTCGGGTGAGCTTGTCTGAGATCCAGGCCGAGGCCGCGGTTCGTAAAGCCATCAAGACAGCGCGTGACGCCGTCGATGTCATCGCCAAGCCTCAACCAAAACCAAAGCCGGTTCTAACCGAAGTCGAGCGTATCCAGGCTGCAGCCAACGCGAGGCGCAAAGCCGAAGCGCTTCAGCAACAGATCAAGATCGCCAAGGCCGTTATCGAGAAGTCCAAAGGCCCAAAGGCCACAAAGGAACAACGCAAAGACGCAGAGCGTGCGGAGAAGGAACTCAACGCCATGCTGAAGAAGCTGGAGCAAGCCTAACCCCGCTCGCTTCCCATCCCCCATATCCTGCAAACCCATCAGCAGAGCAAACGGCCCACGGCAAACGCTCTACGCCAAACCATTGTCGATGGGAGACGTCATTGCCGGCCGAGCTTCTGCTGATCCTGGGGGATGCGTGAGATGCCTGAGTGGCTCTCCGTAGCGCTCGCTGTCATAGCGCCCATTCTCTCCGTCGGCGCAACGCTGATGACGGTCTCGTTCACCGCTGGCGGAAGATTCTCCCGGCTCGAGGAGCAAGGCCGCGGCTACCAAGCCCAGCTTGATCGCCACGAACGCGCCGACTCCGAGTGCGAAGGCAAGATCAACGCCATGCGCCAGGAGTTCGCCGATCGCCATGAGCGCCTCTCTTCGCGCATCACGGCCCACGAACAAGTCACCGGCTCTCAGAACACAGCCCTCGCGACTGCGTTAGCCGAACTGAAAGCGACGATGTCGGCGATGAAGGAAGCCATCGATCGCTTGGCAGAAGCCGAGCGCACACGCCAATCGGCCCCGCAACTCGCGCCTGCTCAACCAGACCTCGTCTCCCAACTCCAGCAATTCGCCCAACTCCAAAAGCTCTTGAAGAGCGTCGGCCCATGACCGTCACCACCATGCGCTGCCCATCCTGCACGGCTTGTGTCTCCGACCACATTCAAGAAGGCGAGGCGCTCTTTCACGCCAAGGCTCGGCTCCGCGCTGATCTGGGCGAGCGTTGCCCCCGCACCCAATCCACCGCTCGTGTTCCTTGCCCAATGCGAGGAGACCGACGCGAAGAGACCCCGTCGCTTTGATCCTCCTGAAGCTCGCCCGCTGGTTTGCGCTCTATCTCAGGCCAGCTTCGCCGAGCCAAACCAAGAGGCTCAAGCGAGACCTTCGCCGCATAGCCGCGAGACAACCCCGCCGGGTTTGAATTCGGTTTGATTATTCTCCGGTGAGCGACGGGAAATCAAAACAATCAAAGCGGGGCGGCGCGCGACCGAACGCGGGTCGTAAGAGCAAGGCGGAAAAAGCCGCTGAACTCGAAGCGCGCGGCGTGCTCACGCAACCTCCACCCGAGCCAAGCCCTGAGAAGAAACTCGGGCGGCCAAGCGACTATCGACCTGAGTTCGTGGCACAGGCGGAAAAGTTGTGCCGCTTGGGCGCGACCGACATAGAGCTCGCTGACTTTTTCAATGTGGATGTCCGTAGCATCTATCGATGGGCCCAAGCCCATGATGCTTTCTGTCAGGCGCTAAAGGCTGGCAAGGACGCCTGCGACGATCGCGTTGAGCGCAGCCTCTACAATCGGGCCATCGGCTACACGCACGAGGCCGTCAAAATCTTCATGCCGGCCAATGCGGCCGCGCCAGTTTACGCGCCCTATCGTGAGCACGTGCCGCCAGATGTTGGCGCCGCATCGCTGTGGCTGCGCAACCGCCGCGCTGAAGCATGGAAGGACAAGCGAGAGGTAGCACACAGTGGCCGGATCAGCCGCGCTGAAGACCTCAGCGACGCAGAACTTGCAGATATCGCGGCAGGAAGCAGCGAAGGAGTTGCTGAAGCGCCGAGCGGCGCGGACGGGCCTGATCGGGTTCACTGAATACACGCTGCCAAGCTACCAATCGGCCTGGCATCACATCCTCATCGCAAACAAGCTGGATGCGGTTGCTCGAGGCGAGATTGATCGCCTGATGATCAACATGCCGCCGCGCCACGGTAAGAGTGAGCTGGCGTCGCGCCGTTTCCCGGCAATGCTGCTGGGGATGCAGCCCGAGCAGACGATCATCTCTGCCAGCTACAACATCACGAAGGCAGCGGAGTTCGGCGGCGAAGTTCGCGACATTGTGCGCGGCGCAGAATACAAAGCGCTGTTTCCAAACATCGAACTCAAAGAAGACACCACGGCCAAGGACTTTTGGCGAACGGACCAAGGCGGCTATTACATCGCCGCCGGTGTCGGCACGGCAATCACTGGCCGCGGCACCATAGGTCCGCTGGTGCTGATCGACGACCCGCTGAAGGATCGCGCCGAGGCCGACAGCCAAGTTCGACGTGAAACGGTCAAGTCTTGGTATTCGTCGTCCATACTGTCGCGCTTGCCGCGCGCCATCATTGTCATTCAGACACGCTGGCACGAAGACGACCTGAGCGGATGGCTGCTTGAGCAGGAAGCCAAGGGCGGTGACAAGTGGGATGTGCTCACGCTTCCGGCGATCAACGACGACGGCGAAGCGCTTTGGCCGGAGTTCTATCCGATCCAGGCGCTGGAGCGCATCAAGGCGAGTTCTATCCCTCGCGACTGGCACGCGCTCTTTCAGCAAAGCCCCGCGCCGGATGAGGGTGACTTCTTTCACCGTGACTGGTTTCAGCGCTTCAAGCCCGAAGAAAAGCCACAGCGGCTCTCCGTGTTTGGCACGAGCGACTACGCCGTCAGCGAAGGGAAGGGCGATTTCACCGTTCACCGCGTCTGGGGCATTGATGAGCGCGGGCATATCTGGCTGCTCGCCGGTTGGCGCGGGCAAACCACATCGGATGTGTGGATCGAACGGCTGCTGGACCTAGTTCATGCACACCGGCCCTTCGCCTGGTTTGGAGAGAGCGGCGTCATTCAGAAATCGGTCGAGCCCTATCTCATGCGCCGCAGCCAAGAGCGACGCGTCTATTGCCGCTGGGAATGGCTGCCTTCGATCACCGACAAGAGCGCCAGAGCGAGGGGCTTTCAGGCCCGGGCCGCGATGAAGATGGTTCACGTGCCAGAAGGAGCCGAGGGCGATGGGTTCATTGAAGAACTGATCCGCTTCCCGGCCGGCAAGCATGACGACGAAGTTGACACGGCATCGCTGATGGGCCGCGCGCTTGATGAAGCGCATCCTGCGACAAAGGCGGCCCCTGTCGAGAAGCAAGCGCGCCCCGACTACGGCTTTGGCCGTAAGAGCCCTCGCGGGGATTGGATGACGAGCTGAGGCATAACCCCGCCCGCGACCCACGCTCCCCGACAATGCGAGCGTGCAATACTCCGACGAAAGCGCTGCCGAAGGCCAGGAGCCTGAGTACGAGGGCTATGACCTCGAGAAGCTGAAAAAGTTTTGGCGCGAGTGGGTGGATGCCTATGGCGATGCGCGCGATCAAAGCTTTCGCGATCAGGAATATTACGACGGCGACGTGAAGGGCACCGGCTGGGGCCAGTGGACCCAAGACCAGCTTGCAAAGCTCTCAGGCCGCAACCAACCGCCGACGACACGCAATCACGTGGCGCGAAAGGTTCACGCCGTTGCGGGCGTGGAGCAGCGAAGCCGGGCCGAGCCGCGCGCCTACCCGCGAACCCCGAAAGATCAAAAGGCCGCAGAGGTTGCGACGGACTCTCTGCGCTTCGCCAAAGAACGCGCGCGCCTCGAGATCACCAGCCAGCTTGGCTTTCTGGACCTTCTCATCGCCGGCTATTGCGGCTCGGAAATCGAAGGCGCCAAGGATGCGCTCGCCGAGACGCACCTCGAATGGCGTGACATGGCGTTTGACCCATTGTCGCGCCGCCATGATTTCTCTGACGCGCGCTGGCTCGCCACTGGCAAGTGGCTCGACGCCGACGCGGCCAAGGAAAACTACGCAGGCCCAGAGGTGCGGGCGCCGCAGATTCCGCCCCGACCGATGGACCCGGCGCTTGCCATGCAATGGGCGGCGTTCGCCCAAGCCGAGATCGCCAAGTATCAGGCGGCCGTCGCCCGCCGCCAGAAGATCATCGACCTGATCGATTTGACCGCTGAGGGCGGCCGCGGCGACGACATCGCAGATAGCCAGTACGACGATCATCCGCTGGAGCATTTCGGCGACCGCGCCAGAAAGCGCATCTTCGTTGTCGATATGTGGCACCGTGATCCAAAGCACGGCTGGTATCGCTGCGTCTTCACCGGCAACGGCAAGCTTTTCTCCGAGCCCGCGAGCCTTGTTGAGAAAGACCAATGGGGTCGCGAGGAGAAGGTCCCGCCGCTTAAATTCCAAGCGCTCTTTGTCAGCAAGGACGGCTGGCGCTACGGCATCGTTCGCGGAATGCGTTCACCGCAAGACGAGGTGAACTTCCGTCTCTCCAAGGCGCTCCACTGGTTGATGGTCAACCAGATCATCTATGAGCTGGGGAGCCTTCAAGATCAGGACGTCGAGGCAGTTCGACGTGAAGCCGCGCGCCCGGATGGCGTCATTGGAGTTGCTGGCGGGCCAAACAGCATTCGCATTGAGCGCGGCCTCGCCATCGCCGCCGCGCTCGCGCAATTCCAAGCAGACGCGGAAGCGTTCCTCGAACAATACGGTCCGAACCCGCAGCTTCAGGGTGAGCAGGGTCGGGCCACATCTGGCCGCGCTGTCATGGCGCTGCAGCAAGCCGGCCTTGGGCAACTCGGCCCGATCTTTGACCGCTTCCACGACTGGGAAGATCGCCGCTATCGCTCGTACTGGTATCGCATCCAGCAATTCTGGACGGCGCCGCAATACGTGCGCGTCACCGATGACAAGAACGCCGCCAAGTTCGCGGCCGTCAACGGCGCGCCGATCCTCGGCGAAGACGGTCAGCCCAAGCGCAAGGCATCGATGTTCTCGCCCAACGGCATGCTCATGCAGCCGGGCGGATCAGACATGGCGCCGCCGCCTCGCATGGCGGGCATTGGCGACAATCGCGGCCCGCCGATTGATCCGAGCGAGTTTGAAACCGGCCCGATGCTGGCCGAGCTCGACATGGACATCATCATCGACCGCGCGCCGGAGGCTGCAACGCTTCAAGCCGAGCAGTTCGAAGAGATGTCCAAGCTTGCAGGCTCCGGCATCTTCAACGGATTGCCGCCGCTGGATGTGGCGCGGCTCGTCATCGCGGCATCTGCGCTGCCGAACAAAACCGAATTGCTCGACATGATCGATCAGTTGAAGGCCAAGCCGCCGCAACAGCAGCCTAACCCGATGCAGATGGCGGAGCTGAAGGACCTGCTGAGCCAGATCGTTGAGCGCGACGCCAAGACGCAAAAGACGAAAGCGGAAACCGCGCAGATCGCAGCGACCATTCCCGGCACGCACGCGGAGTCCGCGATGAAGGGCGCACAAGCCCGCACCGAAACCGTCAATGCGACAATGAATGAGATCGGAGCAACGCAAGCGCTGAACTTTGCAGCGTTTGCTCCTGCTCCTCCGGCCGCCGCGGATCAAACGGGCGCACTCGGCTTGCCACCGTCAGAGGCTAACGGGCCGCCTCCGTTCTGAAAGGGCGTTGTCGTCGGGCCTCACGACACGAGGTCGGTAGGGAAGAGTGAATATGAGCGGACTGGAAGAGCTGTACGGAGAAGCGAGCGAAGCAACCACGACGCCGGAGGCGCAACCCGCGCCGGCGCCTGAGGCTGTGACGCAAGCAGAGCCGACAGTAACGCCTACTGCTCCCGCGGAGGCAACGCCAGCGGCTATAACTCCGCCGGAACCGCAAGAACACAGCGTCCCACTCAACGTCCTTCTGCGTACGCGCGAGGAATTTGGCGGGAAGCTTTCTGCAGCCGAGCGCGAGCTTGCGACGCTGCGTGCGGAAAAAGCTGAGCGCGAACGCAAAGCACGAGAGGCCGCTGAGCAGGCGCCCGACATGCTGTCCGATCCAGAAGGCTACGCCATTTGGTCGGAGCGTCGCTACGATGAGCGGGTGCGGACTGCCGTAGCGCAGGCCGACGCCCGCAATGCGCAGGCGCTGCAGGCTATGTCTCGCAACATGATGATGCGTCACTTGGGCCCGGAGAAGTTTGGTGAACTGGATAAGTTCATCCAAGCCGCGCCGGATCAAGCGCACGCGATCGCGCTCAAGCAGGCGGATCCTTACGGCTGGTTCTTCGAGAAGTACGAGCAGGCTCAAGCGCACCGCAACAGCCAAGAAACGCTCAAGCAACTCGACGGGCGCTCCATCGACGACATCGTAAAAGATGCCGTGGAGAAGGCGCGCGGTGAATGGGAGGCGGCAAACGCCGCGCCTGTGCACCACTCGAAGCGTCAGCCCCGCGACGAAGCCACGCAACAATTCGCTCCCTCCCAACCCGAACAACGTCACCGCCCGGAGTCGCTTGCGAAGATGAACGGCGCCGCCGTCATGCCTCAAGCGAATGTGGGCTCCGCGCTTGATGCGCTTTATCCGGACTAAGGGGGCGAGAGCCTTATGAAGAGCACCGTTATCAACCAGCTGTACGACCAGAAATGGGACAAGACAGCGACGATGGAATATCAGCGCGCGTCGCAGTTCACGCCGTACATCGGCCGCGGCGCATCTAAGCCGATCGTGCTGCGCAACATGGACTCGCAGACCGACAACGTTCCGTTTGTGCCGGACGTGCAAGGCAAGTTCGTGAACGGCGACAACCGCGCGAAGGGCAACGGCCGCGCCATGCAAACGTACCACGAGCAGGTGACTGCGGAATGGCTGCGTTTCCCGATCGAGTACACCAAGCGCACTGCCTCGTTCGCCTCGTTCGACGTTCGCGGCGCCGCAAAGGACTCGGTCGTCAACTTTAATAAGAACGGCATGCGTACGCGTCTCATTGACGCCAGCCTGTCGGTGCGAAATTCAACCGCCGCCGGCGCCAACTCGCCGTATGGCGTGATCGAGGCCGGCACCTACGGCCCGGAGATCACGTCCTCGACTCGCTCGGGCGCGTCGATCACGACGATTGAAGGTGAGGACACCGTCAGCGCCGACGAAACGACGCTTGACGGCTGGCTCGGCCGCAACAGCGACCGCGTCCTTTTTGGCTCGCTCCGCTCGAATAACTCGGCGAATGACCACTCGGCGTCGCTGTCGAATATCGACGCCACGGACGACACGCCGCGCAAGAGCAACATCAAGTTGCTGCACCAAATGGCGAAGTTGGCCAATCCGAAGATCCACCCGTTCATGCTGAAGAACGACAAGAACGGTGGCTTCCAAGAGTGGTATCTCTACCTCGTCGGTTCGCGCGGTTTCGGCCATTTCTCGGACGACCCGGAGATCATTCAGGCCAACGCGTCCGCGCGTGAGCGCGGTCTCGACAACCCGCTTTTCACCGGCGGCGAACTCCTCGTCGATGGCGTGATCATCAAGCAGGTCGAAGAGATGCCGGTCATCACTGGCGTCGGCGCATCCTCGATCGACGTCGGTGTCGGCGTTATGTGGGGCAACCAGGCAATCGCCTACGGCTCCTACCAAGAGATGCGTTCGATCGTCGATGTTGATGACGACTACGAGTTCGTCACCGGCATCTGCTCGGAGGTCTGCGACACGTTCAAGAAGATTTTCTTCAACGGTAAGCAGCACGGCATGCTCACTCACTACTTCGCCGCGCCGGCGGCCGGCTAAATCGGGAGAACTGATCACAATGGCTGTTGTCAATCTCACCGCCTCCCGCCGCGGCGTCGCAAGCGCCATCCCGGGCCATGGCGATTCCTCGAACGTTGTTCGACTGATCAACGCGCAAACCGTCGGCGCCGCCGACAGCGCGACCTCGACCTATACGCTCTGCCAGGTGCCGTACAACGCGCGCCTTGGCGGCACGGCGTACTGGGACGATCTCGCGTCATCCGGCTCGCCAACGCTCGACTTCGGCTTGAAGTCGGGTACGCGCACGATTTCTGCGGCGCCTACCGCGCTTTCGCAGGATCACGACGCGGCGACGATCAACCACGCCGGCCGCTGCATCGTGAAGCCGGCGAACTACGGCAAGCCCGCGTGGCAACTCGCGGGCGAGTCCAGCAATCCGGGGCAGGGCACCTACACGGTCTATGTCTCGCTCGTCGATGCGGACGTGAATGTCGGCGGCAATCTCGTCGTCGAAGTCGAATACACTCTGGACTAAGGGGAAAGCTCGTGGTCGCTCAGCTTCGCCAATCGATCCGTGGGGCCTCAAATCCTTGGGGCGCCGTCAAGGACACGCTTGCAAACCTCGTTGAGGTTGTGAACGCGGCCACGGGCTCAACTCTCTCGCTCAGCAAAGCGGACACGCAAGCTGGCGCAACGGGCGCGAGCGCCGGCACTCTTCTCACGAAGGGCGCCGGTGTCTCGGCCGCTGAAAGCTATGCGGTCGGCTTCGTCCGCAACGGCACGCTCGTCACCACGCGCATCGTGGTTGACCTGACCGGCCTTGTTGGCTCCGGCACCGACGTTGACATCATCGGCAACACCGGCGGCGCAACGAGCGCTCACTGGGGCCAAGTCACGACCGCCAAGTGCGGCGCGCTCATCGGCGGCCGCGTGACCTGTCTGGAAGTGCCCGCTGGCGGCACCAACGACATCGACTTCTACTCCGCCGTGGAAAGCACCGGCGCTCAAGACGGCCTCGTCACGTCGTTGACGGAGACGGCGCTCGTCACATCTGGCGGCGCTTGGACCTCCGGCGCTGCCAAGGGCATGACCGCTTTGCCGGCGGCGAATGACTATCTCTACATCACGAACGGCGCGGCCTCAGGCGGCACGTTC
>JACCDG010623002.1_pt1 | contig 15004 bp, 18 predicted proteins | sample 7442471 | NCBI WGS metagenome assembly JACCDG01 (sample SAMN15323444, study PRJNA562643) | freshwater metagenome | isolation source: river surface water | place: USA:Blue River Watershed | collected 2017-08-17
GAAGGATGGGTCAAGAGCCATTCGCGTAATTTGGCAGCGCGCTCGCCCGATGTTTGAGCGACAAAAGCGCCTCCCGTCAAGTTGTCTAAAGCTTGAACATCGGAGGGTTTAGGAGATGAAGGAGTCACAGTCACAACACAAAAAGATAAAGAAGCTATTTTCACCGAGGATGGCCAAGCTCGATATACCGAAAGCATCTATTTTTGATTATTTTTATAATATCGAGTTCTGCCACATCCACCTTCACCGTGCACCAACCCGCCCTTCATGAAACTGCAAGCCAATGGACTGTTCGTCTTTGGCGAGGCATTCAGACGTTTTCAGGCGACATTGCGCGGGGCTTTGTGAACATCTCGCACCACAGTTTTGCACTTTTGGGCTTGATGGCTTTGATTTTGAGCATGCTGGCTTTGGCTCGGCCGGAAGTTCGAACCTTGACCATTCAAAGCGTGCAAGGTTGGCTATTTACGCGTCTGCACATCACAGAAGCTGAGGATGAGCAGCAGCAGGTATTGCTTCGAAGTTTTGCTGCACCCTCGACCGATCTCAACCCCACACAAATGGCCTTGGTTCAAGCTGTGCGGAGCAAGTACAGAACGGCCCCCGAACCCATGAATGCCTTGATGCTGGAGGTCTTTGACTTGGCCGATCGGTCTGCACTCGACCCCACCCTCATTCTGGCCGTGATTGGGGTGGAGTCCAACTTCAACCCCTTTGCCAACAGCACCTCGGGAGCCAAGGGTTTGATGCAGGTCTTACAGGAAGTGCATTCTGAACAATTCACTCCCTATGGCGGGGTCATGGCTATTTTTGACCCGAAAACAAATCTGCGAATTGGCGTGAAAATTCTCAAAGAATGCATCGCGCTGACTGGCAGCGTTCAGGAGGGGCTGCGACTTTACAAGGCAGGCGATGAGTCGGTTGCCACCGAAACGGATTACATCTCCCGAGTGCTTGCCGAACAAGCTCGACTCAAGGACGCACTCCCCAAAGTAGCCCCAAGCCCCCAAGCAAGCTCCAAAAAATAGAGGCCAAGTGAAGCAGCCGCTGCAAAAGCGCCACCAAATTCAGCCTTTTTGGACAGATGAAGGCCCTCCTCGGCTACACTTGCACTGTACGCAACTGGCGATAGGAGCCTGGTCTTGCTCAACCAGCAAACCAAGCTCTGACGTGGAAATGGATGACCCTTGCGTCATCCTCAACCACTGGGAAGCGTGCACCTTGTCCGGCACATGTTGGCTCAAGGTTTCAGCCGTTCGCCTGGGCAGCCCTTGCCAAATTGCGGCCTTTTGCGCCTCTGTTTAGCAAGGAACCATCCTTTGAAGGCCTGCCATGTATTCAAGAAATATTCTGATTGAACAAACCGATCCCGAAATTTTTGCCGCCATCCTGGCAGAAAACGCCCGCCAAGAGCATCACATTGAGTTGATCGCCAGCGAAAACTACGCATCTCCTGCGGTCTTGGCAGCCCAAGGCTCGCAGCTCACCAACAAATACGCTGAAGGTTATCCTGGCAAACGCTACTACGGCGGATGTGAGTATGTCGATGTCGCTGAGCAGTTGGCCATCGACCGCATCAAACAAATCTTTGGCGCCGAAGCAGCCAACGTGCAACCCCATTGCGGCGCATCCGCCAACGAAGCGGTGTTTCTGGCTTTCTTAAAGCCCGGCGACACCATCATGGGCATGAGCTTGGCCGAAGGCGGCCACCTCACGCACGGCATGCCCCTCAACATGAGTGGCAAGTGGTTCAATGTGGTGAGCTACGGCTTGGATGCCAACGAAGCCATCGACTACGACGCCATGGAAAAGAAGGCGCACGAATCCAAACCCAAGCTGATCATTGCCGGCGCCTCTGCCTACAGCTTGCACATTGACTTTGCGCGCTTCGCCAAGGTGGCCAAAGATGTGGGCGCTATTTTCTTGGTCGACATGGCGCACTACGCAGGCCTCATTGCAGCCGGCGTGTACCCCAACCCAGTGCCCCACGCCGACGTGGTCACCTCCACCACCCACAAGAGTTTGCGCGGCCCCCGCGGCGGCATCATCTTGATGAAGGCCGAGCACGAAAAAGCCATCAACAGTGCCATCTTCCCTGGCCTTCAAGGCGGCCCACTCATGCACGTCATTGCGGCCAAGGCCGTTGCTTTCAAAGAAGCCATGGCACCTGAGTTCAAAGCCTACCAACAACAAGTGATCAAAAACGCTCAGATCATGGCGGAAACACTCACCCAGCGCGGCTTGCGCATTGTGAGTGGCGGCACGCAAAGCCATGTGATGTTGGTCGACCTGCGATCCAAAGGCATCACTGGCAAAGTGGCCGAAGCTGCACTGGGTCAAGCGCACATGACCATCAACAAAAATTCAATTCCAAACGACCCCGAGAAACCCATGGTCACCAGCGGCGTGCGCATTGGCACACCCGCCATGACCACCCGTGGATTCAAGGACGAAGAGGCGCGCATCACAGCCAACCTCATTGCCGATGTGCTCGACAACCCCAACGACCCTGCCAACATTGAAGCCGTGCGCGCCAAAGTCAACGCTCTGACCGCACGTTTCCCTGTTTACAAATGAAGTGCCCTTTCTGCAGCCATACCGACACCCAAGTGGTGGAAACACGGCTGGCTGAAGATGGCGACCTGATTCGCCGCCGCCGTCAATGTGCGGCGTGCGAAAAACGCTTCACGACCTACGAGCGGCCAGAGGTTAATTTTCCAGCCATTGTCAAAAAAGATGGCCGGCGCATTGAGTACGAACGCATCAAACTGCGCGCTAGCATGAACTTGGCTTTGCGCAAGCGACCCGTCAGCACAGAACAAGTCGACTCAGCCATTGAGCGCATTGAAGAGAAGTTGCTCAACTTGGCCCAACGCGAAGTGGCTTCCAACAAAATAGGCGAACTGGTCATGCGCGAGCTTAAGAAACTCGACAAGGTGGCCTACGTTCGCTTTGCCAGCGTGTACCGAAGCTTTGAAGACATTGACGACTTCAAATTACTGGTGGACGAGGTGAGCAAGTAAGTCAAGGGCATCAAAGGCAGAGTGCCATTTGCCCTTTGTCTAAGCGGGATCTGCCCACCGCATTGACCACCAACAACCAGGCCTCCTCGCCACTTGCCCCGCGGGCGCACAGCGTGATTGTTCCGGCTTGAAACGCACCATTCAAAGTCAAGCTTCGGCCACTGGGACCAAACGACACATACCTGGCCACTGTGGCATTGCCCGTGGCCGAAACACTCGCGTGCAAGCGCGCTCGCTGTTGTAGCAAGGTCTCACCGGTGTCCCACAAACCATTGCTGTTCACATCTTCAAACACCAACCAACCCTGATGCCAAGCAGATGCGCTGCCACTTGTAGCACACGCTGTGGGCAGTGTGGCTCTTGCGCCTGCATCAAGGGCTGCAGCGCACAACGTGACGCGCATTTCACGGCGCAGTGCTTCGGTTCTGGCGCTGAGCACATCACTCAACAATGCTTGCGAAGCCGCTAGTACTTGAGCGCGAACTTGCAATGACTGAAATGAAAAAACCGCAGTGCCACACAGAATGGCCAAAACCAACAACACAAAAAGTGTTTCAATCAAACTGAAGCCAAGAACACGCCAAGAATTTGTCATGCCAAGAGTTTTCACGGGTGCCAGATCGAGGCACTCACATTGCCTGTCAGTTTGAGGTGGCTGCAAGCCAATGCCACTTGTTGCTTGGTTTGGCGTGACATGCTCCGCCTATGAACGCTGTACTCAAGCCCCCATTGGCCTGCTGCCGTACCGCAGGCTTTACCCTGATCGAATCGCTCGTGAGCATTGCACTCATTGGCATTTTGATGGGCATTGCTTTGCCTCAGCTTGAGATGCATTGGCAAACAAGCCGACGCCAAGACGCCCAAAACTCGCTTCTGCAATTGCACTTGCGCCAATTGCAATGGCGAGGTTTGCACCCCGAATATGCCAGCTCATTGACCGAGCTCAGTTGGCCAGGCTCGCATTCCCTGTCCCAGCATTACATTTTGAATCTCCAAAATAGCCATGCGCACGGCTACATTCTGCACGCCACAGCAGTTGGCATACAAAGCCGGGACACCGCTTGCAGCTCATTGAGTCTTCACGTTTCAGCCAATGCCCAGTTGCTGCGCACCAGCAACGCATCGGCTTTGAGCGATGTTGGCAACTGCTGGAAATGGTGAAAAACTAAATGGTGAATTTGATGGTCGGCATCGCCATTGGCTTGAGTGTGCTGGGCGCAGCCACGTTTTGGGTCAATTTTCAATGGCAACACAGCAAACAAATTTTGCAAAGCAGTCGCGCACAACAAGAGGGCAGTGTTTTGATGAACACCCTGGTGCACGACCTTCGACGCGCCCATTTTCACAGCAGCAGCTTGGTCAACAATGGTACGCAAGACGCTCATTGCCCCAGCCAATTTTGTGGTGCACCTGAAGATTTTGATGTGTCTGCGCAGCAACTATTGTTCAGCATAGATCGCAATGAAAACGGCATCAAAGAAAACAATGAGTGCAGTGGTTTTCGATTTGATGCTCATCAAATTCAAATCAAAACTTCTTGCAAACCCGTAGTTTGGACAGCGCTCACCAAGCTTCAACCGGGAGAAATTTTTGCTTTTGAAATTCAGCTGCAATGCGATCCTGCCTCGCGCACCCAAGTGGTCAATTTGAACATGGCAGTTCGCAGCCAAGTGACCTCCGACAAAACTGCCACAGCATGGCAACGACAGGTCAGGTTGCGCAATGCAAGCACCCGAGCTCGCCATCTTGGCCCCCCATGCCAGAGCGCTGGCACATGAAGTCAAATCGTGGCATGGCCACCCTTTGGACGGCCAGTTGCTTGGTCTTCATCACCAGTTTGCTGGCATGGATGACGCTGCAGTCTGTGATGTCAGAAACCAAGCGAAGCCAGCACCAGTTGCACACTGCCCAGGCACTCGCCATCAGTGAGTCTCTGCTAGAAACCAGCATTGCTCTCATAGACAGCACCTACTCGGGGCAAGACGTGGCCATTGACGCCACCTTTTGGCGCAATGCCTCCCAAAGCCAATGCCCGCCTAAGCATGCCTCGGTGCAGTGGCAGTGTTTGAAGTGGACCGGCGCCATGAGTCCCTTTGAAAAGAGCATTGCCGCATTGTCCTGGCCAGATTCGATCGACACCTCCAACTCATTTGTGCTATTTCTGAGAGACGTGAAATTGGCGCCGCACAAGGTCAAAATTTGGGTTCAAGTGAGTTTGAATACCGAGCAGGCAGGGTCGGGTAGCCGAGCTACGGTTCAGCAAAGTGTTTACATCCCCATCAGCTCACCTTGGGTGGCACCTGAATTACAAACAACACCGCCAATTGACACGAAGCCATGCGTTCCAGTGGTGTGGCAAAAGTTATTTGGCAGCACCTCACCCGCTCAACTGAAAGCCATTTCAGAAGCTCAAACTCAAAGTGGTTTGAGCAGCCAAACAAAACCCAGCCGATCTGTCTATTGGATCGACAGCCCACTCACTTGGACACAAAGTTTGGGCACTCAAGGCGAGCCTGTGGTTTTAATTTTCTCAAGCCTGGCTTGCGCTGTGCAATGCCCTGAAATTGCAACTCAAGCAGCCATCACTGGCTTGGTTTATTTTCAAAGCGCCAATGCATGCCAGAACCCCGTACCGCAGTTCTTTGTGCAAGCTGAGTCAGCGCGTTTTGAATGGCCCACGGGCATTGATGCATCGCGTGTTCAACGAGTTTCTGGGTCTTGGAAAAATGGGGGGCTCTAGGCAAGGTGCTCCGCACGGGTTCACGGTGTTGGAGGCCGTCTTTGCCAGTGCCATTTTGGCTATTGGGCTGTCAGGGGTCTTTCAACTCAGCGCTGCCAGCATGGCCGCCAACCAATCTCAACGAAATTTGGTTTTTGCAAGCGGCTTGGCACAAAACCTTGCGGAGTGCTGGCAAGTGAACACCGCTATTTGCATTTCTCAGTTTCAAACTTCACAACAGGCCGATGCCTTGAGCAACGAGGCTGGCGTTCAATTTGAAAGAAGTTGGCTCATCACAAGCATCTCAACCCCAAGCAAAGACCCCCATCTGCTTCAAACTTTACAAATTTCTGTGAAATGGCCACACCAGGACAAAACAGGCACCTCAGTCGAATTGCATTGGCACATTCGACGCGCCAGCACGCCCACTTGGGTTGGCCTTTAACTTGTCGTATCCTTGGCATTTGTCTACACCCTCAATGAGCCCCATGACCGTCAGCCCCTTCATGCTGCAAGCCCTGAGCTTGGCCGACAAGGCCCTGCGCATCACTTCGCCCAATCCGAGGGTGGGTTGCGTCATTGTGGATGCCCAAGGCCAAGTTTTGGGCCAAGGACATACGCAACAAGCAGGCGGCCCGCATGCCGAAATTGTGGCTCTGCAAGATGCAGAAAGTCGCGGCCACCGCGTTGAAGGTGCCACGGCCTATGTCACCCTCGAGCCCTGCTCTCACCATGGCCGCACTGCACCTTGTTGCGATGCGCTCATTCAGGCCAAACTGGGCAAAGTGGTGGCGGCTCTGGCAGACCCCAACCCCTTGGTTGCCGGCCAAGGCTTTGACCGCTTGAAAGCAGCTGGCATTGAAGTTGAAGTGGGCCAAGGCGCAGCGCTTGCAGAAGCACAAAATCCAGGTTTTTTGAGCCGCATGAAGCGTCAAAAACCTTGGGTTCGCCTGAAAATAGCCGCCTCCTTGGATGGCCAAACAGCCCTGCAAAACGGCCAAAGCCAGTGGATCACCGGCCCTGAAGCTCGGGCGGATGGTCATGCTTGGCGGGCTCGCGCCTGTGCCATTCTCACGGGCATTGGCACGGTGCTGGAAGACGATCCGTTGTTAGACCTGCGCCTTTGCCCCAACCCAGAATTGACCCCCCGCATGCCACATTTGGTCATTGTGGACAGTCAACTGGAAACGCCGCTGTCTGCCAAATTGTTTCAACACAGCCAGCCAGGGGCCAAGACGCCCCGAAAAATTTGGATTTACGCCGCCAAAGACCACCCCGAAAAAAGGCAAGCCCTCGAGGCTTTGGGCGCTCACATCACCCTGCTTCCCAACCCCCAAGGCAAAGTCGATCTGCCAGCTCTGATGTCAGATCTGGCCAAGCGAGAAGTGAATGAGCTGCACGTCGAGGCAGGTCACAAGCTCAATGGTTCTCTCATTCGAGAGGCTTGCGTCGATGAATTTTTGGTTTATTTGGCACCCAAAATGCTCGGAATGGGCAAAGGCATGGCTCAATGGGGGCCACTGCAAGACTTGTCACAGGGAATGTCACTGGTCTTCACCGAAACACAGTTAATCGGAAAAGATTTGCGGGTTTTAGCCAGGGTCCAGGCCTAAACAGGCCCAATCCCTGCGAAAATACGCTCTATGTTTACCGGAATCATCACCGGCGTGGGGCGTATCGCCGCCCTCCACGACCTGGGCAGCTCTTTAAGCCATGGCAAGCGACTCACTCTCGAGGTGCCCGCGGGCTACCTCGACGACGTCGGCCTGGGCGACAGCATCGCCATCAACGGCGCCTGCATGACCGTCACCTCCTTCAACCTTGCCGCGCATCAATTCACCATCGATGTATCGGCCGAGTCGCTCGACAAAACCTGTGGCCTCACCCAGCTTGGCAAGGTCAACTTGGAAAAAGCTTTGCGCGCTCACGACCGTCTAGGCGGGCACATTGTGTCGGGCCACGTCGATGGCATTGGACACGTCACGCACTTTGCGCAAGTGGGCGAGAGCTGGGAGCTGCGCATTCAAGCGCCTGTTGGCATGGGCAAATACCTGGCCTACAAAGGCTCTATCACCATCAATGGTGTCAGCCTTACTGTGAACAAAGTGGCCGACACGGCAGATGGCTGCGAGTTCAGCATCAACCTCATTCCACACACCATCGAGAACACGGCCTTGGGCACTTTGGAAAAAGGCAGCCGCGTGAATTTGGAAATCGATTTGATCGCACGTTATGTGGAGCGCATGCTCAGCAACAATGCGGCCAACCCATCAGTTTCGCCAGCCCTGCAGGCTGGCAAGTCTTCTTGAAAGTTGTGACATGACGACGAATTCTGGCAGTTCCTTGACGCCTGTGCAAATTTCTCCGGTAGAAGACATCGTCGCTGACTTGCGCGCTGGCCGCATCGTCATCATGGTGGACGACGAAGATCGCGAAAACGAAGGCGACTTGCTCATTGCCTCCGACCACATCACACCAGAGGCCATCAATTTCATGGCCCGCTTTGGTCGCGGCCTCATTTGCCTCACCCTCACCCGCGAGCGTTGCGAACACCTCAAATTGCCACCCATGGCCACCAGCAATGGCACCGTTTACAGCACAGCTTTTACGGTCTCCATTGAAGCCGCAGAAGGCGTGACCACAGGCATTTCGGCCGCCGACCGTGCACTCACAGTCAAAGCGGCTGTGGCTGCCAATGCCACTGCCAAAGACTTGGTTCAACCGGGCCATATTTTTCCCTTGCAGGCGGTGGATGGTGGGGTGTTGATGCGTGCAGGCCATACCGAAGCTGGTTGCGATTTGGGCAGCATGGCTGGGTGCAGCGCTTCTTCCGTGATTTGCGAAATCATGAAAGACGATGGCACCATGGCGCGTTTGCCCGACCTGCAAATTTTTGCAGCTGAGCACGGCCTCAAAATTGGCACCATTGCCGACCTCATTGCATACCGCAGCCGCACCGAGTCATTGGTGGAAAAAGTAGGCACACGCATCTTGCAAACGGCCCACGGCGAGTTCACGGCGCACGCCTTCAAAGACAAGCCCAGCCAATCTTTGCACTTGGCCTTGGTCAAAGGCAAATGGCAAGCAGATTCAGAAGTGCCTGTTCGCGTGCATGAACCCCTGTCTGTCTTCGATGTTTTAGAAGTGGGTCGCAGCATGCACTCCTGGAGCTTGGAGAACAGCTTGAACTACATCAACAAGCAAGGGCACGGTGTGGCTGTGCTGCTCAATTGTGGCGAAAGCGCAGACCAATTGCTCGCGCAGTTTGAAGGCCGAGCGCGCTCGGCTCAGGCGCCCAACAGAAGCAAGATGGATTTGCGCACCTATGGTGTAGGCATTCAAATCGTGCGCGAGTGCGGCGTTCACAAAATGAAACTCATGGGCCAACCCCGACGCATGCCCAGCATGGCGGGTTATGGCGTTGAAGTGACCGGTTATATCCCTAAGGAATAAATATGCAAGGCGCAGACAAAGGTATTGAAGAAGAGTTGGACGGTTTAGGTCTGCACATTGGCATTGTTCAAGCCCGCTTTAACGATGGCATCACCAACGCCTTGGCTGTGGCTTGCATTCAAGAACTGGAAGCCTTGGGCGTGCACGACATCGACCATGTGTTGGTGCCAGGCGCCTTGGAAGTGCCCATTGCCTTGCAAGCCATGGCCGAGCGCGGCGAGTACGACGCCTTGATTGCTTTGGGTTGCATCATTCGCGGCGAAACTTATCATTTCGAATTGGTGGCCAATGAATCTGGCGCTGGGGTGAGCCGCATCGCCCTTGACTACAACGTGCCCATCGCCAACGCCATTCTCACCACTGAAAATTTAGAGCAAGCCATCGCCAGACAAACAGAAAAAGGCCGTGATGCTGCTCGCGTAGCGGTTGAGATGGCCATGCTGATGGAAGACCTGTCAGTAGCCAATGAAGATTTGGACGATGAGGAACTGGCATGAGCGAGTTGCCTGAAAATTCTGCAGCACTGGGGCAGACAGCCAAACCCACCAAAGCTGCAAGCCGAAAGCCTGGCAAGTCAGCCAGCAAATCGGCTCGCAGTCGTGCCCGCGAATTTGCACTTCAAGCCCTTTATCAAGTGCTGGTGGGCAAAAATGAAGCCTCTGACATTGATGTCTTCACGCGCGATTTGTCGGGCTTTCACAAAGCCGATTCTGCCCACTACGACGCGCTCCTGTATGGCTGTGCCGAGCAGGCCGCTGAATTGGACAAACTCATTTTGCCTTTGCTCGATCGCAGCATGGCTGAAATTTCACCCATCGAACGCGCCACCATGTGGATTGGTGTTTTTGAGATGAAGCATTGCCTGGATGTGCCTTGGCGCGTGAGCCTCAACGAGTGCATTGAATTGGCCAAAGAATTTGGTGGCACCGATGGTCACAAGTATGTCAACGCTGTGTTGGAGGGACTCGCGCCCCAACTGCGTCCCCATGAAGTTCAAGCCGACAGGCAAGCAGGTCGCGCCCGCGCATGAAAGCCCCCTTCACATTCCCAATTCGAATTTACTGGGAAGACACCGATGCCGGTGGCATTGTTTTCTACGCCAATTACCTGAAATTTTTTGAACGCGCCCGCACCGAGTGGTTGCGTTCTTTGGGGGTTGAGCAGCAATCCTTGAAAGACAAGAGTGGCGGCATGTTTGTGGTGAGCGAAACACAAATCAAATATTTTTCGCCTGCACGACTCGATGATTTGCTTGAAGTCACAGCGCAAACCTCAGAGACTGGTCGCGCCAGCCTGGTGCTGTCGCAACAAGCTTGGCATACGGTCAACGGCCAGCGCACACTTTTGGCTGAGGGCACCATCCGCATTGGCTGGGTAGACACCCAAACCATGAAACCCGGCCGCATTCCGGCCCAAATACTGGAAGCACTTCAATGAACCAAGACATGTCCATTATTCAACTTGTGTTGCATGCCAGCTTTGTGGTGCAACTGGTGATGCTGATTCTCATGGCCATCTCCATTGCTAGCTGGGCGGCCATTGTGCGCAAGCTCACCGCCATCAAACGCATCCAAACTTTGAACGAAGAGTTTGAACAGCAGTTTTGGTCGGGTACTTCCTTGAACGATTTGTTCGCGGCGGCTGTTCAAAATTCTAAGTTGGCAGGCCCCATGGAACGCATTTTTGCCAGCGGCATGCGCGAGTATCAAAAGTTGCGTGAGCGCCGCATTTCCGACCCAGGCACTTTGCTCGATGGCGCGCGCCGCGCCATGCGGGCCAGTTTTCAGCGCGAGATGGATGTCGCCGAAGCGCAATTGTCTTTTTTAGCTTCTGTAGGTTCAGTCTCTCCTTATGTGGGTTTGTTTGGCACCGTGTGGGGCATCATGCATGCCTTCACGGGCTTGGCCAGCATGCAACAAGTGACATTGGCCACCGTCGCGCCAGGCATTGCGGAGGCCCTGGTGGCCACTGCCATTGGCTTGTTTGCGGCCATTCCTGCCGTGGTGGCCTACAACCGTTTTGCACGCGACATTGACCGTGTGGCCATCAAGTTAGAAACCTTCATTGAAGAGTTTTCCAATATTTTGCAAAGAAGTTTGGGTGGTTCTGCTGGCGCAGGATCTTCTGGTTCGGGTCTCACAGCGTCTGGTCACTGATTTTCAGGGAGCACACACATGCCTGCTGTTTCCTCTCGCGGCCGTGGACGCCGCACCATCAATGAAATCAACATGGTGCCCTTCATCGATGTGATGTTGGTGCTGCTCATTATTTTCATGGTCACAGCGCCCATGATTTCACCCAGCGTGATCGACTTGCCCAGTGTCGGCAAAGCTGCCAAACAGCCCGATCAAGTGATTCAAATTGTGGTTCAGAAAGACGACAGTCTGGAGATGGTGAACGACAGCAAAACACAAAAAATCAATTTCGATAATTTGGCCAATCAGGTGCGCGTGGCACAAACAGGCCAAGCCAATTCTGCGGTGGTGATCAGCGCCGATCGCAACGTGAAATATGAGACTGTGGTGAAAGTGATGGACACCCTTCAGCGCGCTGGTATTCAGCGTGTCGGCTTGTCTGTTCAGCTGGCGCCTTGAACTCGCAGACCTTCTTTTGAAGATCACTTAGAACGCATGAACGCCATCGCCCACAACGAGTTTGCACCACCACCCGTCGGCGGGTTTGGTCGCTCTTTGTCTTTTGCCTTGTTCATGCACTTGCTGCTGCTGGTAGCAATTACCTTGGGCGTTCAATGGAAAACCGAACCCAACAATTTGTCTGCGTCGGCCGAACTCTGGTCTGCAGTTCCCCTTGAGGCTGCACCAGCGGCCAATGAGCCTGAACCACCAACGCCGCCTGAGCCTGTGAAGACCGTTGAGCAGAAACCAGAACCAAAACCCGAGGTAAAACCTGCACCACCGCCCCCTGCAGCACCCAAGCTCAACGCCGCGGCTGAGCGGGAAGCGGCCGACATTGCACTTAAAAAAGAACTCGAAAAAAAGAAACTAGAAGAGAAAAAAGAAGCTGAGTTAGAAAAGAAAAAGAAACTGGAAAAAGACAAACTTGAGAAAGAAAAATTAGAAAAAGAGAAGGCCAAAGAGAAAGAGAAAGAAAAGGCCAAGGAACTAGAGAAGAAGAAAAAAGAAGAGTCATTGAAGAAAGCTGAGGCTGCCGCCAAGGCCAAAGAAGACGCTAAAAAAGCGGCTGCGGAAGAAAAGCGCACCGAAGCGCTTCGCAACGAGAATCTCAAACGCATGCAGGGCATGGCAGGTGCATCGGGTGATGAAAAGGCCAAAGGCACTGCCTTGAAAGCCTCCGGCCCCTCCGCCAGCTATGCGGGCCGCATTCGTGCTCGCATCAAACCCAATATCACTTTCACAGAAGATGTGGCCGGCAACCCCAAAGCCGAAGTCGAAGTACGCACCTCGCCTGACGGCACCATCCTGAGCCGTAAACTCTTGTCTAGCAGTGGCAACAAAGCATGGGACGAGGCCGTCCTCAAAGCCATCGACAAAACCGCCACCCTGCCCCGAGACGAAGATGGCCGCGTCCCCCCCGTTCTAGAAATCAGCTTCCGCCCCAAAGATTAATTGGGGCCAAACAATTAAATTTCGTAGACGATTTCGGCTTTGCCTTGGTCTGCTTGGGCTATCCAGCTGGAGAGGGCTGCATCGCTGGGGAAAAACTTAGCTTGCTCTCCCAGCAGCAGTTCTGCGGAGGCGGCCAAGCTGTCGGTCTTGCGCTCGAGTTTCAAGCGAACGGGCAAGCCACGAAGCAACTCACCCTGCTCTGTGATTTCACGCTGCGGCGGAAAAGCCTTGACGAGTTTGGCCACTTCAGGCGCACGGCCATTCACAGCCACACGCAAAAACTTGCCGAAGCGACAGCGCGCTGAAGGCAAATCCCATACTTGTTGAATTGACAAACGGTAACCCCCTGCGAATCTGTCGACTTGCATCTTGGCCATCACGATGATGAGTTCATCGTCTTTGAAAAGGTGGCGATTGGCATTGATCATAGCCTCGTCGGCCGTAGCTTCCATGACCGCACTTTTGTCGTCCAGCTTAAAAAGGGCCAACTTACCTCGTTGGCCATTGATGATGCGGAAGTCGCTCACAATGCCAGCCAAAAGTTGTGGTTCGCGGCTGTCAATGAGATCATCGATTTTGCGTTTGGCAAACAAGCGCACTTCGCGCTCTACCGCATCAAACAAATGACCTGACAAGTAAAAACCAAGCGCTGTTTTTTCGTTGGTGAGTTGCTCTTTCACACCCCATGGCAAGACGTCTACCAACTCGGGCTCTTGCGTGCTAGAGCCATGGGCGTCGTCGCCCATCATGTCAAACAGGCCTCCCTGATTGGCATTGGCGGCTGTGGCAGTAGAGAAATCAAAAGCGCGGTCAATGGACGCAGCCAAAGATGCGCGATTGCGTTGCAAAGAATCGAAGGCGCCCGCCTTGACCAATGCCTCGACGGTTCGTTTGTTCAAGCGACTGCGGTCGACACGCACACAAAAATCAAACAGGCTGGTGAAGGGGCCGCCCTCCTCACGCGCTTTCACAATGGCATCGATGGCTTGTTGGCCCGTGCCCTTGATGGCACCCAATCCGTATCGAATGACTTTGTCAGATACAGGCTCAAAACGGTGCGTACCGCGATTGACATCCGGTGGGTCAAAGCTCATGCCAAACTTCAAGGCATCTTCAAACAAGACCTTGAGCTTGTCGGTGTCGTCCATTTCGATGGTCATGTTGGCGCAGAAAAACTCCGCCGTGAAATGAACCTTCAACCAACCGGTGTGGTACGCCAACAAAGAATAAGCCGCGGCGTGTGATTTGTTGAAACCATAACCCGCAAACTTTTCCATCAAGTCAAAGACTTCGTCGGCTTTTGCTTCCGACAAGCCGTTGGCTTCAGCGCCTTTTCGGAAGATGGCGCGATGCTCGGCCATTTCTTCGGCTTTTTTCTTGCCCATGGCACGGCGCAACAAATCGGCGCCGCCCAAGCTGTACCCACCCAGAACCTGCGCGGTTTGCATCACCTGCTCTTGGTACACCATGATGCCGTAGGTTTCGGACAGCACTTTTTCAACCAAGGGGTGCGGATATTCCACAACCTCACGGCCGTGCTTGCGCGCCACAAAACTGGGAATCAAATCCATTGGACCTGGTCGGTACAAGGCATTCAACGCAATCAAGTCTTCCAAACGTGATGGCCGCGCATCTTTCAACATGCCTTGCATGCCGCGGCTTTCAAACTGGAACACAGACTCGGTGCGACCATCGGCAAAAAGTTTGTAGGTGGCCGTATCGTCTAAAGGAATATTTTCAAACGCAAAATTTTCTTGACCTTTGTGGCGCTTCACAATCATCTCGCGCGCCAATTCCAAAATGGTCAAGGTGGCCAAACCCAAGAAGTCAAACTTCACCAAGCCAATGGCTTCCACGTCGTCTTTGTCGTACTGACTGACGGCCGATGTGCTGCCAGGTTGTTGGTACAAAGGACAAAAATCGGTGAGCTTGCCAGGTGCAATGAGCACACCGCCCGCGTGCATGCCCACATTGCGGGTCATGCCTTCGAGTTTTTGCGCTAGCGCCAACAACGTTTTGACGTCGTCTTCTTTGTCCAAACGCTCGGCCAAAACAGGCTCGGCCTTGATCGCGCCATCAATGGTGATGTGCTGACCCGGCTTGTTGGGAATAAGTTTGCTGATGCCATCACAAAACATGTAGCTCATGTCGAGCACACGGCCCACATCGCGAATGGCCGCACGCGCCGCCATGGTGCCGAAGGTGGCAATTTGACTGACAGC
>JACCDG011266276.1_pt1 | contig 15001 bp, 1 predicted proteins | sample 7442471 | NCBI WGS metagenome assembly JACCDG01 (sample SAMN15323444, study PRJNA562643) | freshwater metagenome | isolation source: river surface water | place: USA:Blue River Watershed | collected 2017-08-17
CCTGAAGCAACATCTAATGTTGAACCAATAATTGTTGCACCTGAAATATTTCCTGTGCCAAATACTGTCAAGGTTGATCTTAAGGTTGCAGCTCCTGTAACTCCAAATCCTGAAGCAACATCTAATGTTGAACCAATAATTGTTGCACCTGAAATATTTCCTGTGCCAAATACTGTCAAGGTTGATCTTAAGGTTACAGCACCTGTAACTCCAAATCCTGAAGCAACATCTAATGTTGAACCAATAATTGTTGCACCTGAGATGTTGCCAGTTCCAAATACTGTTAATGTAGATCTTAATGTAGCTGCACCTGTAACTCCAAATCCTGAAGCAACATCTAATGTTGAACCTATGATTGTTGCACCAGATATATTGCCTGCGCCAAATACTGTCAAGGTTGATCTTAAAGCAGTTGCTCCTGTAACACCAAATCCAGATGCAACATCTAATGTTGAACCTATGATTGTTGCACCAGAAATATTGGCTGTGCCTGTAACTACAAGATTTGAATTTAACAGAGCAGGACCATTGATTGTTACAGAAGAATTTAGTGTTGCTCCCCCGACAATACTTAATCCGGTACCGCCAAATATTCTTCCACTAATTCCTATTCCGCCAACAACCTGCAAAGCACCAGAAGTTGATGATGTAGCGTTTGTATTGTCTGTGTGTGTTGTAATACCATTTATTTGAACCGTTGATCTTAATACTACAGCACCAGTAACTCCAATCCCACCTGTTACATTCAAGCTTCCCGCTATGCCGACTGTCGAAGCTAAATTGGTTGCAGCTGCTACATCCAAGTAAGATCCAACTTCAAGGTTGCCAGAAACTCCAATTCCACCAGTGACAACAACGGCGCCTGTGGTAGAGCTAGTTGATTGTGTATTATTGCTTACAGTTAATACACCTCTTGATTCGACCGTAGATCTTAAAGTAGTTGCACCTGTAACTCCAAGCCCAGAAGCAACATCTAATGTTGAACCAATGATTGTTGCACCTGAGATATTTCCTGTTCCAAATACTGTTAATGTAGATCTTAATGTAGCTGCACCTGTGACACCGAGCCCACTTGCCACATCTAATGTGGAGCCTATTATTGTTGCACCTGATATATTGCCAGTTCCAAATACTGTTAATGTAGATCTTAATGTAGCTGCACCAGTAACTCCAAGCCCAGCGCCAACATCAAGTGATGAACCTACAATTGTAGCTCCAGACACATTTAGTGTAGATCTTAAGACCGTTGCACCTGTTACCCCAAATCCAGCAGCAACATCAAGAGTTGAACCAATTATTGTTGCGCCTGAAATGTTACCCGTGCCAGTAAATACAGCATTACCAGTAAATGTTTTTGCTCCTGCAATTGTTTGTACGCCAGTTGTTATAACACCAGATGAACCAGAGCCAGCGACTGGTAGATTGAATGTATGGACTGATCCCGCAGATACAATATTAAAGTCTGTGCCAGATGTGCCTGTTGCAAATGTTTGTGTTGCATTAGTTAGGCCATTTAGCGAAGATATGCCAGTGCCGATTGCGTTTATTGTAATTTGGTTCGCAGCATGGTTTATTGAAATATTAGAACCGGCAACAAAAGATTTGTATTCTAGAGCTGTTGCACCGCTGTTCATGCCAATAAATTGGTTTGCTGTGCCAGTTGTATTTAATCCAGTTCCTCCACTTGTAATTGGCAAGGCAGTAGCAAGCGCTAAGGATGAGGCTGATAAAGCACCTGAGAATGTACCAGCGCCTTGAGCGCTTATTCCTGAACCAGCCCACAATCTACCACTAACCCCAAGCCCGCCTGTTACAACGATTGCACCTGTGGTCGAACTTGTTGATTGGGTATTATTGCTTGCAGTTAATACACCCCTAGATTCAACTGTTGATCTTAATGTAGTTGCACCTGTAACTCCAAATCCAGATGCAACATCTAGTGTTGAACCAATAATTGTAGCACCAGAAATATTACCTGTACCAAATACAACCAATGTTGATCGTAAAGTAGTTGCTCCTGTAACTCCGAATCCAGAAGCAACATCTAATGTTGAACCAATTATTGTAGCACCAGATATATTACCAGTTCCAAATACTACCAAGGTAGATCTTAAAGTTGCAGCTCCTGTTACTCCAAATCCCGATGCTACATCTAATGTTGAACCAATAATTGTAGCGCCTGAAATATTTGCAGTTCCTAAAACATTTAACGAAGAATTTAATGTGGCTGCCCCAGCTACAGACAGTGTTGATCTTAAAGTTGCAGATCCTGTAACTCCAAATCCAGATGCCACATCTAATGTAGATCCAATTATAGTAGCTCCAGATATGTTGCCTGCACCAAATACAGTTAATGTAGATGCAGCAGTCAATGCAGCGTTGAATGTTTTAGCACCAGCAAATGACTGAGTTCCCAATGTAACTGTACCAGTTGAACCAGTACCAGCAGCTGGCAAATTGAATGTATGAGTGGAGCCAACTGAAGAAATATTGAATTCATTACCTGAAGTTCCAGTTGCAAATGATTGGCTTGCAGTAGTTAGGCCGTTTAGAGTTGTAATGAATCCTGAAACTGAGAATGTGACAGCATTTGGTGAATTTGAAATTGCAATTCCTGATCCTGCTTGAAGAGTCTTGTATTCTAGGCCAGATGAAGCATTGTTCATTCCAAGTACAAAATTGGCAAGCCCTGTAGTGCCCAATCCTGTACCACCATATGCTAATCCAATTGTATTACCGTTCCATGTGCCTGTTACAGTCCCTGATATAGCAACATTGCTTCTGAATGTTGCTGCTCCAGTTACACCAAGTCCACCTTGTATATCAACATTGCCCTGGAATCCACCGCCGGACCCATGATAAGCATATCCAGAAACTGAAAGTGTAGATCTAAGAACAGTTGCTCCTGTTACACCTAGACCGCCTGTTACATCTAAGTTTCCGCCTGCCCCTATGTTTGTATTGAAGTAAGATACACCAGTTACATTTAATGTTGATCTTAAAGTGGTTGCTCCAGTAACTCCTAATCCCCCAGTGACATCTAAGGCACCTTGCACTCCAACAGTAGAAGCAAAGTAGCCAGCAGTTGCAACCAACAATGACGAGTTTAATGTTGCTGCGCCATTAACAGTTATTGTCGAATTTAGAGTGGCACCACCAAGAATACTTAATCCTGTTCCGCCAAATATTCTTCCGCTAATTCCAATACCACCAGTGACTTGCAAAGAGCCTGTGGTTGACGATGTTGAATTTGTATTATTTGTATGTGTTGTTACACCATCAATTTGAAGTGTAGACCTAAGAACAGTTGCTCCTGTTACACCAAGTCCACCTTGTATATTGGCAGAGCCAAGGGTTCCAAAATCACCAGATATGTTTACTGATCCAGTTACCCCAAGGCCAGATCCTATTCTTGCGGCTCCTAAAGCTTCAAATGCTGAACCTACTTCAACATTGCCACTTACACCAATTCCTCCAACAACTATTAAAGCACCAGCTGTAGAAGATGTGGTATTTGTATTACTGTTTATAGTAACTGCGCCAATAGCCTGTACAGTAGATCTTAATATTGTAGCACCCGTAACTCCAAGACCGCCGGTAATATCCAGGTTACCTGCAGACCCAATATTATTTGAGAAATAGGATACTCCTGTAACATTCAATGTTGATCTCAAATTAGTTGCGCCTGTTATTCCAAGTCCACCCGTTACGTCTAAATTACCACCTGAACCAATATTTGAAGCAAAATACGAAACACCAGTTACATTTAGTGTAGATCTTAGGGTTGCTGCGCCTGTTACACCTAGGCCACCTGTTGCATCTAGATTGCCTCCTAAACCGACATTTGTATTGAAGTAAGATACACCAGCTACATTCAATGTAGACCTTAATATGGCTGTGCCTGTAACCCCAAGTCCACCTGTAATATCAATATTTCCTTGGATTCCTAAAGTAGAACCAAAATATCCGGCAGCAGCAACGTTTAATGTTGAGCTTAAAGTTGTTGGTCCTGACACGCTTAGTGTAGATCTTAAAGCTGTAGCACCCGTAACTCCCAAACCGCCTGTAACATCTAGATTGCCCTGAACTCCAAGAGTAGAACCAAAATACCCAGCTGTCGCAACATTTAGATTTGAAGACAATGTTGCTGCGCCTGTTACACCTAGAGTGGATCTCAAAGTAACTGCTCCAGTTACTCCTAAACCGCCGGTAATATCAGTAGTTCCCTGAACTCCAAGAGTTGACGCAAAATAACCTGCAGTTGCAACATTTAGTGTAGAATTAAGAGTTGTTGCTGCTGTTACAGTTAACGTAGATCTTAAAGTAGTTGCACCTGTTACACCAAGTCCTCCAGTAATATTTGTAGAACCAGAAACTCCAAGCAGTGTCAAATTTCCAACAGTAGTAATAGAGGTTTGACCCACATATGATGGATTGATTGAGATGATACTGCCAGTAATAGAAATTGTAGAGCCATCACCAGTATATGTACCAGCACCAGCAGTTTGTATATATGTGATAGGGTCAGTTCCAATTAAAATAGCGCCACTGCTGTTTCCAGTACCAAAAGAAGCCTGAGTCCAAGTTGTGTATTGTAATGTGTTACCCAAAGCTACCCAAACTGTATCACCAGGTGCTACAGAACCAGGAATGCTTCCATCATAATCTGATGATCTTGTTAGAACCCATGGTGATGTCAATTGAGTTACAACATAAATACCATTTTGAACTGTAACTCCTGATCCAGTTTGATTTTTAACTAAGAATCTATCTCCAACTGTAAGTGTGACACCGTCAGAATAAGAGGTACTCCAACCTGCGGCAGGTGAGGCTTGAAGGGTTGCTCCAACACCATTTACGCCATTTTGATAAGTAGCACCAAGGCCCGCAGTGGTTGCGGCCTCGACATGGTCATGATAGTTTATGCCTTGAGCAATTTGATCAACATAAGCCTTGGTTGCTGCATCGGTTGAAGCAGTAGGAGTACCAAGACTTGTTATTCTCTTACTTGAAACATCTACTGTACCTGATCCATTTGGTACTAAATTTATATTTGTATTTGTGCCGCCTGCTGTAAATGTAAGAGCGCCAGTGCCCGTTATAGAACCAGTTGCAGTTCCTGTACCACCTGATGTAACAGGCAATGCAGTGGATAAAGTTACTGCACCTGTCACATTTAATGTTGACCTTAGAACTGTTGCACCAGATACTCCCAAGCCACCAGTCACATCAAGGTTACTTCCCACCCCAACGCTTGTTGTAAAGTAAGATACTCCTGAAACATTCAATGTTGATCTAAGAACAGTTGCACCCGTTACTCCAAGACCGCCTTGAATGTCAACCGTACTCTGGAACCCTGCACCAGATCCAAAATAACCATATTCAGACACATTGAGAGTTGATCTTAAGCTTACACTTCCTGTTACACCTAAACCGCCTATTACATTAAGATTACCACCAGTACCAACATTAGTATTAAAGTAAGAAACCCCGGTTACATTAAGAGTAGATCTTAAGTTGGTAGCACCTGTAACTCCAAGACCGCCCGCAATTTCTGCATTTCCTTGAATTCCTAAAGTAGAAGAAAAATGGCCTGCTCCAGACACATTCAGGGTAGACGAAAGTGATGCCGCCCCTGTAACTCCAAGAGTAGATCTTAGTGTTGTGGCTCCTGTAACTCCTAAGCCGCCAGTTACATCAGCATTGCCTTGAACGCCTAAAGAAGATGCAAAATAACCAGCTCCCGATACTCCGAGTGTAGATCTTAAAGCAACCGGCCCCGTTACGCCTAGGCCGCCAGTTATATCAGTATTGCCCTGGATACCCATAGTAGATCCAAAATAACCAGCTGCAGATACACTTAATGTAGAAGTCAGTGTGACAGCACCGGACACACCAAGAGTTGATCTTAAAGTTGTCGCTCCTGTAACTCCTAAGCCACCTGTTACATCAGTATTTCCTTGAACTCCAAGTGTTGAAGCAAAGAAGCCTGCTGTTACAACATTTAATGTAGAATTAAATGTTGCTGCTCCAGTTACGCCTAATGTAGATCTTAATGTTGTTGCTCCTGTAACTCCAAGGCCGCCTGTAATATCAGTATTTCCTTGAACTCCAAGGGTAGAAGCAAAATAGCCAGCAGCGGAAACATTTAAGGTAGAACTCAGTGTCGCTGCTCCTGTCACTCCAAGAGTAGATCTTAATGTGACAGCTCCTGTTACACCTAGTCCGCCAGTAATATCAGCATTGCCTTGTATACCTAAAGTAGAGGCAAGATATGTAGCGCCTGATGTAACTGCAAAAGTAGATGCAGCGACTAAAGAACCGTTGAATGTTTTTGCACCAGCAAATGTCTGTGTACCAGTCGTAACTGTCCCAGAAGCTCCAGTGCCAGCAGCTGGAATATTAAATGTATGTACTGATCCAGATGAAATTATATTAAATTCTGTACCAGAAGTTCCAGTTGCAAATGTTTGGCTGCCAGATGTTAATCCATTTAGAGAAGTTATACCACCGCCAGTTGTTGAAATTGTTATAGAACTTGGTGAATGGGATATAGCGATTCCAGAACCTGCAGAGAATATTTTATATTCTAATGCCGATGATGCATTGTTCATCCCTAAAATTTGATTAGCAGTTCCTGAAACACCCAAGCCAGTGCCGCCGTATGTAAGGCCTATGGCAGAGCCTTGCCATGTACCACTGGTAATAACACCATTATTTACAGTAAGACCAAGAACAGTAGTTGAAGTTACGACCGAAGTTCCATTAATTCTATAGGCTGATCCTATTCCAAGATTCGCATCGCCAATAACATGTAATTTATATGCCGGTAAACTAAGGCCAATTCCGATGTTGCCACCAAATTCACCCATAGAAACTGTGCCATTGGCATTTACTCTGATAAGTGGTAAACCAGTAATATCATTTACTGCAAATATTGTACCACTCGAAAGATTATTATTTATTGAGAATAATTGGCCGCTGCTTCCATCAAAAGACAATGAATTATCTGCTAAGACGCTCAAAGTTATAGGCGAGTTGGCTTGCCCAACAAATGAAAGTGTTGGTATGGTGGTGCCTGTGCCACCAAATGTTCCACTTGTGAAGAACAAATTGCCAACTATGGTAGTAGTTCCACCTATAGTGGCTGCATTATTTACAGTCAAAGTGCTTCTTAAAGTTACCGGTCCTGTAATGCCTACTCCACCAGTTACATCTAATGTACTTCCTATACCTACTGTAGATGTAAAATAAGATGCTCCACTAACATTTAAAGTAGACCTTAGGGTTGTGGCTCCTGTAACTCCTAAACCACCTGTTACGTTAGTTGAACCTGCAACACCAAGGGTAGAAGCCAAGTTGACAGCACCAGTTACTCCTAAGCCGCCAGTTATATTAGTTGAGCCTGCGACGCCTAATGTAGACGTAAAGTTAACGGCACCTGTAATTCCTAGTCCTGCATATCCAGCAATAAATCCTTGAACTCCAAGATTTGTAGCAAGATTGGCTGCGCCTGTTAATGCGAGAGTAGATCTTAAAGTAACTGCTCCAGTTACTCCTAAACCACCTGTTACATCTAATGCTGCTTGAACCCCAAGAGTTGATGCAAAGAAACCAGCGCCAGTTACATTTAAAGTTGAAGACAGAGTAGCTGCTCCGGTTACTCCAAGTATTGATCTTAATGTGACGGAGCCTGTTACTCCTAACCCACCAACAATATTAGCGGATCCAAGGGTTCCAAGATCTCCTGACATATTAATAGCGCCAGTTACACCGACACCTGAACCAAATCTAGCAGCTCCCAAAGCCTCTATTGCAGAGCCGATTTCTATATTGCCAGAAACTCCAATACCACCAACAACAGTCAAAGCTCCATTAGTTGAAGAAGTAGATTGGGTATTACCCGCAATGTTAAATGTGCCTAATACTGATAGTGTTGAATTAAATGTAGCAGCTCCTGAAACCGTTAACGTAGATCTTAAAGTAACTGCTCCAGTTACTCCTAAACCACCTGTTACATCTGTGTTGCCTTGAATGCCAAGGCTTGATGCTAAATAAGTTGCTCCAGATACATTTAATGTGGATGATAATGTTGCAGCTCCAGTTACTCCGAGAGTTGATCTTAAAGTTGTGGCGCCTGTAACACCCAGTCCACCTGTTATATCCAAGTTTCCACCAGTACCAAAATTAGTAGTAAAGTAAGAAACTCCTGTAACATTCAAGGTTGATCTTAATGTAGCTGCCCCTGTAACTCCTAAACCGCCTGTTACATCTAATGCTCCCTGAACTCCAATGGTAGATCCAAAGTAACCAGCACCCGTTACATTCAATGTAGATGATAGTGTAGCTGCCCCAGCTACTCCAAGGGCTGATCTTAATGTTGCAGCCCCGGTAACTCCAAGGCCACCTGCTACATCTAAGTTCCCACCTGTACCAACATTCGTTGTGAAGTAAGATACACCAGATACATTGAGGGTTGATCTTAATGTGGTAGTCCCTGTTACTCCCAATCCGCCTGTTACATCAGCATTACCCTGAACTCCAAGAGTTGAAGCTAAATATGTCGCACCTGTTACATTTAATGTAGAGGATAAAGTTGCAGCACCGGTTACACCAAGAGTCGATCTTAAAGTGACTGCTCCAGTAACTCCTAAGCCACCTGTTATATCAGTGTTTCCTTGTACTCCAAGTGTTGAAGCAAAATAACCTGCTCCTGAAACATTTAATGTAGAACTTAATGTAGCTACCCCTGTAACACCAAGTGTTGATCTTAAAGTTACTGCGCCCGTAACACCTAAGCCACCTGTTATATCAGTATTGCCTTGAACTCCTAAAGTTGAAGCAAAGTATCCAGCGCCAGAAACATTCAATGTAGAAGATAATGTAGCTGCCCCTGATACACCAAGAGTCGAACGTAACGTAACTGCTCCTGTTACTCCAAGTCCACCCGTGACATCAGCATTCCCTTGAACTCCAAGTGTTGAAGCAAAATAACCAGCTCCTGAAACATTTAACGTAGAACTTAATGTGGCCGCGCCTGTAACACCAAGTGTTGATCTTAAAGTGGTTGCTCCACTAACTCCAAGGCCACCTGTTATATCAGTATTGCCTTGAACCCCGACAGAAGAAGCAAAATATCCAGCACCTGTAACATTCAATGTCGAAGATAATGTAGCTGCTCCTGATACACCAATAGTTGATCTTAATGAAACAGCCCCTGTAACCCCTAACCCACCAGTTATATTAGCTGACCCAACGACTCCAAGTCCGCCTGACATGTCAGTGGAACCTGTGATTCCAACTCCGCTTCCAAATCTGGCCGCGCCTAAAATTTCAAGAGCAGACCCACCATCAATATTTCCACTTACACCTAGACCACCTACAACAGTCAGGGCACCGGTTGTTGAAGAAGTTGATTGAGTATTTCCAGAAATATTGAAAGTACCAAGAACAGTAAGTGTTGAATTGAAAGTTGCAGCACCTGTAACAGAAAGTGTTGATCTTAATACTGTGGCTCCTGTAACTCCCAATCCACCAGTAATATCTAAACTGCCACCAACACCAACATTATTAATAAAGTATGATGCACCGCTTACACCCAGACCGCCTACAACATGAAGCTTATATGAAGGTTGCGTTATCCCTACACCAACATTTCCAGAAATTTCACTTAGCATTACTGTGCCATCAGCAGTTACTCTGATAAACGGTATGCCCGAAATATCACTCACGCTAAAGATTGTCCCTGTGGTCAAATTATTATCAATATAGAATAATTGCCCTGAACTACCTTCGAATGAAAGGGAATTGTCATTTAATACATTTAATGAAATTGGAGAATTGCCTGAACTTAAAAAGTTCAAAGTAAATGTTGAGGAGGTAGTATTCCCAAATGTGCCACTTACAAAATTGAGAGCTCCAGATATTCCAACTCCGCTTCCAAATCTAGCGTTTCCACTTACTCCAAGCCCACCTGTTACAGTAAGCGCTCCAGAAGTTGAAGAAGTGGATTGAGTATTGCTTGAAATTATAGTATTCCCAAATACTCCCAAAGTAGACCTAAGAGTTGTTGCACCTGTTACGCCTAAGCCACCAGCAACATCAGCATTGCCTTGAATACCAACAGTTGATGCAAAATAGCCTGCACTCGAAACATTTATTGTAGAACTTAGTGTTACAGCACCCGTTACACCAAGAGTTGATCTTAGCGTTGTCGCACCAGTTACCCCTAATCCACCTGTGACATCAACATTCCCTTGGACTCCAAGAGTTGAAGCAAAGAATCCTGCTCCTGATACATTTATTGTGGAGCTTAATGTAGCAGCCCCTGTTACGCCAAGGGTTGATCTTAAAGTGACTGCCCCTGTGACTCCCAAGCCACCTGTTATATCAGTATTGCCTTGAATTCCTAAAGTCGAAGCAAAGAAAGCTGCACCAGTTACTCCTAAAGTAGATCTTAAAGTAGTTGCACCAGTTACGCCTAATCCACCAGTGATATCTGTTGCGCCTTGGACTCCAAGAGTAGATCCTAAATATGTTGCCCCTGATACATTAACAGTTGATCTTAAGGCAGTGGCGCCAGTGACTCCCAAACCTCCAGTGATATCAGTTACACCTTGAACTCCGAGAGTAGAAGCTAAGAATGTTGCTCCTGTAACACCAAGAGTCGATCTTAATGTTGTTGCTCCTGTAACACCAAGGCCACCTGTGACGTCAGTATTGCCTTGTACACCAAGAGTAGATGCAAAATAACCTGCTCCTGTAACACTTAATGTTGAAGAAAGCGTTGCTGCACCGGTTACTCCTAAAGTTGATCTTAAAGTAGTAGCACCTGTGACACCAAGACCACCAGTAACATCTGCGTTGCCCTGGACACCAAGAGAGGAACCTAAATAAGTTGCTCCAGATATATTTACTGTCGATCTTAAAGTTACTGCTCCTGTAACCCCAAGACCGCCTGTTATATCAGTTGTACCTTGTACTCCAAGAGTTGATGCTAAATATGTAGCACCTGAAGTTACTGCAAAGGTAGAAGCAGCAGTTAAGGCACCGTTAAATGTTTTAGCACCAGCAAATGTTTGTGCTCCTGTAGTAACTGTACCGGAAGCACCAGTCCCCGCAGCAGGTATATTAAATGTATGTATGGTACCTGATGAAACTATATTGAATTCTGTTCCTGATGTACCAGTAGCGAATGTTTGACTTCCACCAGTCAAGCCATTCAAAGATGTAATTCCACCACCTGTTGTAGAAATTGTAATAGCGTTTGGCGAATACGAAACAGCAATTCCAGAACCTGCAGATACAGTCTTATATTCAAGCCCAGAAGAAGCATTGTTCATTCCAAGAAGCTGATTAGCAGATCCTGAAGAACCAAGGCCAGTTCCTCCATAAGTTAAACCTATGGCAGAGCCTTGCCATGTACCACTGGTAATAACACCTGAGTTAACTGTCAATCCTAAAACAGTTGTTGATGTTATAACTGAAGTACCATTGATTCTGTATGCGTACCCAAGGCCAAGATTCATATCGCCAAGGATATGGAATTTATATGCTGGTAAACTTAAACCGATACCAATATTTCCGCCAAATTCACCCATAGAAACAGTGCCATTGGCATTGATTCTAAATAAAGGCAAACCAGAAATATCATTAATCTCAAAAATTGTTCCACTGGATAAGTTATTACTAATAGAGAATAACTGACCTTGACTACCATCAAAAGAAATTGTATTATCTGAAAGAACACTTAATACAATTGGTGCATTTGATTGGCCTACAAATGAGAGCGTAGGAGCTGTAGAACCTGTTCCGCCAAATACACCGGTAGAGAATAACAAGTTACCTGAAACTGTAGCAGTTCCACCTATGGTGGCTGCATTATTTACAGTTAATGTATTTCTTAATGTAACGGCTCCTGTTACACCTAAGCCACCTGTTATATTAGCTGAGCCAACTACACCAAGGCCTCCGGACATGTCAACTGATCCAGTTACGCCTAATCCACTGCCTAATCTAGTAGTACCAAGAACTTCAAGAGCAGATCCGATTTCAACATTACCAGATACACCAATTCCACCTGTTACAACTAAGGCACCAAGCGTTGAAGCTGTTGTATTTGTATTATTGCTTATTGTAACTACACCAAGTGATTGAACAGTCGATCTAAGTACTGTCGCTCCGGTTACACCTAAACCACCTGTTACGTCGATGTTTCCTTGAACACCGAGAGTAGAAGCAAAGAAGCCAGCACCTGTTACACTCAATGTTGAGCTTAATGTTGCTGCACCAGATATATTAGCGGTTGAAGCAAAACTTGCAGCACCTGTTACCGTTAATCCTGTGCCGACATTTAAGTTTCCAGATACACCCACACCACCTGTTACTGTTAAAGCACCTGTTGTAGATGATGTTGATTGAGTATTACTGCTCAGTGATAAAGATGCAAGGTTTGTTGTGCCAGCAACTGTTAAGTTTGTACCAATATTTACTGAACCACTTACTCCAACACCACCTGATACAATCAATGCTCCTGAAGTAGAAGATGTTGTAGCAGATGTATTTGACAAAGTAAATACGCCGCCAGAATCAATAGATGCTAAAATTGCAGAACTGCTATTTTGGAATTCTAGCAAATTAGCAGTTTGTGAAGCAGCGCCCTTGATCACTAATCCCTTTGCAGAAGCGGATGCTAGAGTTATTGTTGTGGCGCCAGAAATATCAACTGTTGATCTTAATGTTACTGCAGCAGTTACACCTAAACCGCCAGTAATATTTACTGAACCGCCTACACCTAATCCAGCGGCAAGATTTGCAGCGCCAGTTACTGCGAGAGTTGAACTTAGCGTAGCGGCACCTGTGACAGTTAAAGTGGAGCCTAAAGTCGCTGCACCAGATACACCTAATCCAGTACCGATATTTGCATTACCAGATACACCTAAACCACCTACAACTGTGAGAGCGCCTGTTGTAGATGATGTTGATTGTGTATTACTTAAGAGAGCGAATGCACCTGTAAGACCAAATGTGCCGTTTACATGTAATTTGTATTGTGGGTTAGTAAGACCAATGCCAACATTACCGCTGAATTCTGCTATTCCTACGGTTCCGTCGGCATTTATTCTTAGGCTTGGAATTCCTGAAATATCCGATACACTGAATATGGTTCCAGAAGATATATTATTTGTAATAGAAAATAACTGTCCAGATGTACCTTCAAATGAAAGTGAATTATCATCTAGAACATTTAATGTTATTGGAGCATTCGTTTGCCCTGTAAAAACTATCTTAGGATATGATGTTGTATTCTTATTAGGTGTAATTCGAATATTTTTGTCAGAATTAGCCATTTTTTAGTTTTGCTCTCGATATTTTAGCTAGTGTAAAATTAAAAAATTAATTATTTTTTATTTTACAATTGAATTAATATTTTATTCTTTTAATAAAATGTTTTACCCTATGACATTTCGTTAGAAGTCCATTGCGGGCCTGCTAAAATTTCAAGAATTTCTGCGTGATTATATTCTTGTGACTTATCATTGATCAAGCCTAAAAAAGACGGTGTTTCTCCCTCAAATTTTATAAAAGTGTAAAGACCGTCTAATGAATACCGCAAAGTTTCTGTTGATGTTTCTAAAACTTTTGTAAAATCAATTTTATCAACTTCAGCTGTTGCAATAATTACATAATTTCTATCATTCATTTAATTTTATTCCTTCTGTATTTTTTACAAACCATATCTACCTTTAAAAGCATTATAATTTTGATTAATTTCTTCAGTAGATAAAATTCTATTGTATACCATAAAAAAGCCAATTTCAGCAATCGATAATTCTGAGGCAACGCCACCTTGCCTCCAGTTTCCAAAAGACAAACCATTGATGCCATTAGTTCCAGAACTATTACTGACTATTTGAGCGCCATTACAATAATATGTCCATAAATCTGCACTATAGTTTTCTGTAACCGTACTTATTAACCATTCAGTAGTTCCAGAATTTACTGGTGGGTAAACAGTCACCCAGTTATCTGCATGATAAACTTTAATTTTGCCATTCCAATGCCCCATGAGCCAGTTATTATTATAAGATGAAAATATTCTACCCCTTGGAGAATCTCCAGCATATCTTGAGGCTCCTATTACTGTATGATTAGTGGTTGATACATTAAAAGATTGCAATTGTATATAATCATTTGTACCATCTAATTGCATAACACCGGAAGCAGCTCTGGAGAATCCTACTCCATTAACAAGGGTCATATCATTACCGTTACCGCTTAAATCGTACCAAGTGGTTCCTGTGCCAGAATATGAATTTATATTACCAGCATCTACAAACATTATTAACCCATCTCTAACAATAAATTCTTCGGGATTATATTTTTTTCTTCCTGAATTATAATTTTGTAATATTTCTGCATCAGAAAGTTGTCTGTTGTACATTTGAACCATGCCAACTTCGCCACCGAATGCTCTTGTGATACCGGTACTTTCTCCACCAACTTCTCTTCCTATGTATGTTGCTGTTGTTGGTGTGGCTGGATTAACTCCTGAATATGAATTAATTAATTGTCCATTTAAATAAATTCTTGGTAAAGAAGATGCATCTAATGTAATTGCTACATGTTTCCATCCTAATCCTAATGATACTCCTGTGCTTATCCATCTTTGGGCTGGGAAAAGAGCAACTAATTCATTTCCTGCTGTATCAAATGAACCCGCGCCAACACCAATTGCATATCCATTGAAAGATCCATTTGCAATGAATGGGCCTTTTAATGTTCTTGTTGTTATATTTACCCAGCAGCTCATTGTAACATTTGTAATTGATGATGTTACAAGAGGGAATGAAATATATGCATCTGTGCCAAATATAAATTTACCAGAATTTAAGGTTGAATATGTTGTACTTATTCCTGTTCCACTTCTATTAAATCCACTGATATCTGTCCAGGTTATTCCTGTACCAGCATAACTTCTGGAGTTTGAACCATCTAAACA
>JACCDG010391102.1_pt1 | contig 14994 bp, 10 predicted proteins | sample 7442471 | NCBI WGS metagenome assembly JACCDG01 (sample SAMN15323444, study PRJNA562643) | freshwater metagenome | isolation source: river surface water | place: USA:Blue River Watershed | collected 2017-08-17
CGGCGCAGCCGATCACCGAAGGTGATCACAAAAAAACCGCGACGCACGGACAACATTTCTGCTGTATTTTTTCATTTATTCAATGGACATTTACATTGGCACGCTCGGTGACTATTTCACCATGCTGTCCCGTTGTAAATGCTTGACCCATCGAACCAGGCATTTGGTTCGCGTCTTGCCTGGCCTGCACTAAACGTGTAGGGCTCTAATGATTAAATCACCGCACATCATACATGCACGTTGCCACGCATATTGCATTCCGTACGCTGTATACCGCATACTACATACTACATACATAACTGGGTCTGTGCACCCGTATGATATCTTTCATGAGAATTTGCATTCCAATTTATAATGTGGAACAATGGCTCTCAATTACACCATATTTTTATATAATACTGCGACATCGAAATGTTTAATTGATATTTCTTGGTCGCTTTGCTCCCGCGAAATATCTGCTGCGCGCTAGTGATCACCTTCGGTGATCATCCTCCGTCGCGGTATAGCCCTTCGCTACGCTCGGTCTATACTCGCTTACTCGGCCCGCTCCGCGGCGTCGCTGCTCGCCCAATACTGTACTGTGTAAAAATTCATCCAGAATAATGTCGCGCTATAGTGTTAGATTGCATTTCTGGATTGTTTTAAGCCGTTCTAAGGGTATCGCGCGATATTATAAAAGATGAGTATGCGGCGAGGTGACGCTCCGGAGGAGTGCGTAGCGAGGTCGAGCACGACGCCCAACGCTACGCTTTTGGGCTAGAGCGGAGACGATTGCCGAAGGCAATCAGCGAAGCAGTCAAGCGTAGCTTGACCTAGCCGAAGCCATTGTTACGAGCGAAGCGCCAACGGCGCGCAGCAAGTAACAAATTGAATTACATATAACGTATGTATAGTTCAATCATGAAGCTCGTAAAAGCTGATTTAAGATGTATTGGGTCCGCATGTTGTGAATATCATTCCGATTATTTCATAATATTCGAGTGTAAAGCATGTAAAATAGATGTTTCCATAAAATATGCTACCTTACTAAAGGCTGAATCATACAATATACGCGATAATGTAGAAAAAAATGTATTTGCCCCATTGATCGCGTATCATAAAGGAATTCATAAAAAAGAAATCACTTATGAAGCCGATGTAAAAGAAAAAAGGAAGGAAATTGTTAGAAAGAAACATGCAAAAGGACAGGGAGGAAGATATGCTCCTAAATTCAGGTCGGGTGATTATATTATGTTAGATTCTTGTAAATGTAAACATTGTGATGGGGACCTAAATATGGGCGGTTGGGCAAATGTAGAGTTATTGAACACGCATCGTTGGAGTAGCGCATATACATCGGCGAAAAAAGCCATTACAAATACTGTTGCCAAGCATTTGATTGCCGGATGTGAAGAATGGAAAAAGACCAATAATGTGAATAGTGATGAGGCCCGCAATAATTCCGAACAATATTTGCGCACCATGGAATTTCTATCAAAACAGGTTGAAATCAAACCAAAACATAAAGAGATACATGGGCCGAAAAGATTGGACAATGTGCTATTTTGGGTAGAAAAAAGCGAATGTGGAGGGTTTTACAAAGCCGGTTGCAATATTTGCAAAGAAGTTCGTTCAAACTATCAAAAATTGAGATATGCCGCAAATACTATGTATGATGATATTATGAAATTTCACTTTAAACGCCGTGGTGTGAAGAGGAGTGTTCTAGATCTCATTACCCCGGCTCATAAAACAATATCAAAGGAAACATGGCATGAGGACAGCGAAGATGGCGCATTTATAGTTAGCGGATTTATTACTCGAATTAACTCGTATAAATGTATTATATGCGGAATAGAATATGAATCGAGTAAAGTCCCGGACACGAGTTTGGTAATTTCACACTTCGGGAAATGTATGATGGTATGTAAAGATAGAAACAATATTAATAGAAATGTGACCATGCACAATGGCAAAAAATCAGGGACCTCATGTGAAGTATTATCTTATCTAGGCACAACCATAGACGCCGAAGACGATAGAGAATATTTTGACGAGGATATTGACGATGAATCAGACGAGGACGACAGTTTCGTGTGAGGAGCGAAGCTCCTCACTTGCTGCGCTCCTAGCGAACCTTCGGTTCACTTCGGTGCTCGCCCATACTGATCTGTATAAGATTGCGTATCAATAGGCTAATTCTCGCTTTGCTCGTCGCCTGATGATTCCAGATCAGTTGGCCGAAGTTGATATTTTTTGTGATCACCTCCGGTGATCGGCTGCGCCGCGGGGTTCTTCGAACCACCGCTCGGCTCGCCCCACACTGATATTGCATAAATGCGGCAATATGTTACATTAACATAAAAAGGCCGTTTGAGCTAATCTAAGACTATTGCGTAGCAATCAAAAAAAAATAGTGATCGGCCGGCCATCAACAGCCAGCAGACATGTATGATTAAGGCGACAAGGAGATTGCGTAGCAATCGACGAGTGTTGGCCGCCAGCTAAACATATCCGTATAATGAATTCAGTGGCGAGCACCGACGTGAGCACCTACGGTGCTCACTAGAGCGCAGCCGATAGTTTGTTGCAAGATAATCATGAGCGAAGCATCGGAGATGCGAGCGTTGATTAATCGCGCAACAAACTATCTTCCCACGGAACGTGTTCCGGATCGTTAGGAATTACTTTTTCATTCGTCTCAGACTTTAAATCTGAAAATGGTTCAATTCCGGTCCATTTCTTTGTATGTGTTGATATGTTCTTCGGAATCCCCCGCATACACTCTTTCACATGACTTAATACTTCATCCTTTGAAGGAACGCTATCATATTCTTGTTTGCAAATTATGCAAGACCAATTATGTTTTTCTGTGTAATATTCAGGATACTCGTCCCAATATCCAGAAGCGGACTTTACAACCATACTTGCGGGGAATATAAAATCTACATAACTGCCGCTTATTCTCGGCAATAATTGATTTAAATGCTCGGATAGTATTTGGCAATATATGCTCGACAATGCTAACCTTTCCTGCTTATATCCTGTTTGCATTCCGCATATTTTGCACGTAGCAATGAATGCCCCCCTACACGGGGTAGATTTCACGTTAAACAAGAAATTGTCATGTTCTATTAATTTGTCATATGATCTTTCCTTATCATATATGTTATTGTTCAATGTTGTTCCTTTGAATCGTTTAGGATATTTTTTATCGTATTCAGAGAAGAATTCTTTCACCATATTTTGGGAAGCGGAGATTAGATCATTGCCCTCTCCATCAAAAGCAAGGCTAGCCATAAATTTATCACATTCGGTCATAATATGCTTGTATATTTTCTTTTCTTTCAACAACCACGAAGGCTCACCATATTTTTGTTCACAATAAGAACAAACAGCCCAATCATAGTCAATTGCAGCTGCATCAATCACATTGGGGAAGTTGGAATGTATTACTTTGTGATCTTCTATAATTTTTTTGCATCTGCTTTCCAGATCTAACGAATCATCATATCTTAGATATACTTCCCCGGTAAAGGGTCCTTCCGGACAATCGGTTTTTTCGAAGTGGAAGGTCCATTTCACCTTACAAACATTGCATGATATTGTACAATACATATCATAATGATTCTTGCAGCAAATTGATCTTTTACACGTGGTTTTTTTGCCAACCCCCACGCCGATGTCGGGGTCATATGGGAATTCTTGTAAAAATGCTTGTTTTTCTCGTCTATTCATTATGAAAAATGGTGGTGGATTCAAATTTGTTGCGAAGCTAGCGCTTCGCTAGGTCGTCGCTTAGCCAAGGGGCAAAGCCCCTTGCCGTTGCTCCTCCCCTGTACTGATCGAACATAATAACGGCTAGTGCTCGCTACGCTTGCCGCCTTAAAGCTTACAGGCCCGCTGGCTGGGACTAGGGGGCCGGATAGCATATTTACGCCCCATTATAATACCGGGGATAGTGTTAGATGGCCTAGAAAGACCGTTTTGAGCTCATTTAGGGGTATTGCCGGATTTATATGGGCCTAAAATTATGGATCGGCCCCTTAGCCCTGGTTAGCAGGCATGTAGGCTCTAAGGCGACGAGTGAAACGAGTGTTAGCCACTACTAAACGGCGCAGTATAGGGGAGGAGCGACGGCAAGGGGCAAAGCCCCTTGGCTAGCGACGACCAGCGCAGTGGAGCTCCGCTCCACAAGCGAAAAAAAATTGAAAACGGGTATCTAGTGGTATTCTATTACAAGAAGCGAACTCAAACAACTCTACAAATGGCCTCTATTGACATTACTGAATCTTTCAACAAGCACATCATCGAGAATACCGAGTATGTTTCTCATGCCATTCTGATTGATATCATGAAAAAGATTGGTCAGATGAAGTTCCCCAAACAACTCGTTGAGCTTGTCAAGGGACTTCATGTTATCACTCTCGATGATGGCAGGAAGGTGTTCTTGAAGGATGATGTTAACACAGTCATTTCGAATATTGTTATTTCTGAAATGGATGTTGTTGTACAAAATGTTGCCATTGATCAGAGCAAAATCGTCAAGCCCGCTGCTCAACAAAAGAACGAAATCACACTTGATGAGAAGATTGCCGCTGCAGTTGTTACTTCAGTACCTGATGATTCCGATGATGATGACTCTTCTGATGATGAGTCTGAGACTTCTACTCCACATGAACCACTTCCCCACATCGTTTCGATGCGTGTTGAGATTGTTCCCCACACTGGTCTGAAGACGACCACTGGAGCGGAATTCAAGCCCGGAATGAACTTGGATGAGCGTTCCGCAAAGGTTGACAGTATGATTGCTCAACTGTTTGTTGGTGGAATCAACACCGGTAAGTTCACTATTACATGGTCTAGTGGAAACAAGATCGTTCAGGACATCGATCCCGAGAATGTTCACGCCAGTGTTGCATTCGTTCTCAACATGCAAGAGGTCGAGGCCCGCAATGATGAGGCCAACTATTCTGCTTGAGCATGCTTCTCATGGGCTGCGCCCTAGCGAATCACTGCGTTGATTCACGTCGGTGCTCGCCACTAAATATTTATATTTTTTCGTGATTGCCAAAGGCAATCGGCTGCGCCGCGAGCCTCCTTCGGAGGCATCGCTCGGCTCGCCGCATACTAATCCGGCAAACAGTGTAGAATGATTTAATTGTACGTTTATTGATGATTTATGAATACTCCCCATCGCACACACCGCCAGTATAGGCGAGCAGCGACGTCGAGAGCTTCGCTCTCGACTAGCGCGCAGCTAGTGGAGGAGCACCAAAGGTGCTCCTCAACGAAAAAATATTACAATTTATGATCGGAGATCATAAATTGGAGTAAACAGGAACTTCCCAAGCCTCTCCATCGTATATTTTTTGTTCGTCATTTTCAATCATAATACACACAATAAACAAGAATGATGGTATACCGCATATGAGCGTCAGCATGCCGTAAATGATTAAATCATCGCTTTCATCACTCCCCGTGTATGAGTCCAATAATTTGTCTACATTGATTAGGATGAAATTTACACCAGCCATGATAGCAATAATAAGGAATAAAGCGATGATTTTCAGTCCTTTATGCTGCATTTTTGGCCGTATAGGGAGAGCAGAACGTGACTACTGGAACAAGTACGTTAGGAGCTCAGGATTCAATTTTGTTGCGCACGAAATTGCCGGCATGATTACTTTTCATCGTTAACTTTATCTTCTTCTGTATCGTATTTGCGAGGTCTGCCCCTGCCTCTCGCGTTTTCTAGCTTTTCCCCTCTATTTTTCTTTGATTTCGCAAGTATGTGTTCCCTATTTCTCTCATAATAATCCTTGTAGTATTGACTTTTTGCGCTTTTGATTTTTTCGTAGTAATTCTTGTGATATTCGGTTTTCTTCTCTTCCGGAGACAACTTCTGAGGTTCTTCCATAAATAATTATTTTGGATAAAAATATTTTTATCCAACCACTAATATAAGCTATATTATACGTGACTTAACGGGTGGCCGTTAAAATATTTAGTTGCCAAAAAACTTGACAAATAACCTGAGGGGTTATTCAGACAAAATCTAGAAGGTTTAGTTTAAGATAGATCAAAATGAACTATATTAACGGTGACAAAGTTCCTTTAAATAAATATTCCAATGGATATTTATGTTTGGACTACAAAGAAGCTCTCGAGAATGCATATGCAATTCGCCGCAAAAGCCCATCAAACAAGTATTGGTGGCATGGTTTCAGCAACAAAGAAAATATGATAAATTTTATAAAAAAGAATGTTAATGATGGCCATGAAACTCACGAAATCATATGCAATGATAGCGAATCAGTGAAACACAAATTATTCTTCGATATTGACGGAGATAAAGCTCTGTTTGAACAAAACAACATCACATTCAAAAAACTGCTTAAATTGATCAATTTAAAAGTGCAGATGATAACTGGTGTGGTGAATCCCATTATTTTAGAGTGTCATCGGGATGGGAAGTATTCCGCTCACTTGATATATGATTGTGTAGTGTTGTCTAGTCATGCAAAATGCATTCCATATCAAGTAAGGGAATGGTTAAAAGGAATGATGCGACATTTGGGTAAAGATGAAGAGGTAGCGAATTGCATTGATATTGGCGTTTACAAGTCGATTAGTAGTTTGCGTGTTATGGGTTCGCCGAAACTATCGGGCGGTGAAATAGTAGCTCCATTCGTTAAAAATGATGGTAGTATTGAATTTGACCCATTAACGTTAATTAACAATTATAACGCAAATGATAAGCTTCATATTTGCGATACTGCTAATTGTTATGTAAAGATGCAAGGAATAAAGAAGAAAGCTAATTTCGATCTGAATGAAGATGCGGCGAACAGTATTTGCGGAGAAATAGCCCGTTTATTCCCTCAATTCACAGTAACCGGAGTAGATGGGAATTTGATCAAAATAAAGGATGATCACACCGTAGAATGTGTTATATGTAAGCGAACTCACTCAAATGAAAATCCATACGCTCTTGTTGGCAAGAATGGATCAGTTTCGCTTATATGTAGGCGGAATGAAAGTAATCCTATGATTATAATATTTGATGATAAATCATCGGATAAACCATCAGCCGAAAAGAAGCCAGAAAAAATCATAACATTGAAAGATTTAGCATCTGTTTTCGATGTCAGAAAATTGTTAACAGAAATCGATAAAACTACCATTTTCAAATTCATGCCCGAAATATCCCCGGAAATGAAAATTCATAAACACATTGCAATATCGTCCCCTTTAGGCAGTGGGAAAACTAAGGCTCTTTTCGATTACATTGCAATGTATGGTAATTATGGTGTTATGATATCAATAGTCCACCGTAGATCGTTAACATCAAATATGCGTCCGACGTATAAAGCAGCTGGATTCACCATATATGATGAGATTAAAGGAGAGATAGATTTGAAGAAACATAAACGAGTATTAATACAATATGAATCACTTCATAGACTGAACCTTACCGGGGTGAAAGTTAATTTACTCATATGTGATGAGGTTAATTCTATTTGCATTCAGTATCTCAGCAAAATGGCAAAGTATAATCGTGGAATAACAGAATGTATGTTTGAATCTATATGCAGAGGGGCTGAACGTAGCATAATAATGGATGGGAATCTTAATAACCGCATACTAAATGCAGTAAGCTGTTTGGGCCAAAGGAAATATTTTACGTGGATTAATGAACCGGCCGATTTACTGCGGCCGAATATCGTTCTTACCACAGAGAATGCTTCATTTGTCGAAGAAATCATCGTGAAAATAAAAGGAGGACATAAAATAGAAATAGTAACTTCACAGGGGCCTAAATACTGTGAAATACTAGCCAAGCAATTAAGAGAGATCTTTCCCGATATAAAGATACTAACCATTCATTCAGAGGCGGAAAACAAAGATGAGTCAACTGCTGATGTTGAAGAAGAATGGGTAAAATATGATTGCGTGATTCGCAGTCCAGTTGTCGGCGCCGGCATTGATTTCTCAGTTAAATATTTCGATTATTGCTTTGTTGATGTGAATTCTGGTGGGCCGCTAGCTGATGATATGATGCAAGCTATGCGTAGATCACGACATATAAAATCCAACACTTATGTTGTTCATTTCGGCAAGTGCGCAGTCACAAAACTGCCAACAACATATGATGGAGTACTGAGAGCCGCTGAGAACAACATTTCGCATAATTTGGCAGATTCAATGAGGCCGGATTTCGACGGGGTTATAAATGACGGCCGATTTAAGTTTAGGGACCCAGATAATCCATTGCTGAAATTTGATATATGGTGCCGCACATACAGAAATAAACAGCAAAATAACATAATGAAGCGCATGATGGAATCATTTGTTAGATTAGGCGCTAAGTTTACATTTCTTGAATCGGTTGGTAAAGATAAGTGCAATAAGTTGCGACAGCAAACCGCAACAATGTATGAAGAGCTTAGAATAACTGATTATACCAAAACAGCAAATTCACCGGAACTTGAAAAAGAACAATTTGCTGAGCTTATTGAAAAGAATAAGCTAACAATTGCGGAACGGTTCAGTGTAAATAAATATATGTTACGATGCAATTATAAGTACTCCGGAGAAATAAACGTGAGTTGGGTAGAGAAATATTCGGATAAACAAATATTGGGCATGAATAAACATATTGCTTGCCGCGATGTAGATATTAATGAATTGGCAATCAATAGTGAGAATTCGATGGAAAACATGAGTGATGTTAGCAAGATGGAGAAACGGAAAACAGACTTTATGTATAAGGTAGCTCATAAAAAGATTCGGGACTTATATGATAAATATAACAAAACGGCTGATTTTGCTGTGGAAATGGCGAAGTATGTGAACAACGAGATAAAAACTCATAATCCAGTGTTCGGAGTGAAGGAATTAAAGGATTCTAATACTAGATATGTACTTAAGGCTCTTAATGATGTTTTAATAAATATGGGTTATCAAATACGGAATAATGGTATATGCAAATATGTAAATAAAAACAATAAAATATACGAATTTGAATGGTTTGACATAGCACCGAACTATTATAATTTGTCAAATGAAACTGAAAAAGACCCACTAAAACCAGATTTCCCAAGAATTAAACCCCCTAATTAAAGCAATAATGACAAAATGAGGCTGTATGACAATAGCCCCCCGCAGAAACCAAAAAGTCAAGATTTTTTTCGTTTCCCTATAATACATGATTTTGGTTTCTGCGGGGGGCTATTGTCATACAGCCTCAAAACAACGAAACAGCCATATAGAACATATTCTTTTTTGCTGGTGTATGTTAATTGGCAAAGAAAATGAGTTTAACCGGCCAGCAGAACTGTATACAAGACGAGGCGTTTACGACGAGTTTAGCATTTTGTTGCAAACTAACGGTATCGCCCGATTGTATACTAATCAGCGGCAAGTAAGGCTTGTTTGTTGCGCAGCAACATAGGTACGGGCCGACGGAGCTAGTGGAGCGCCTCCACGGCGCGTAACGGAAAATTTGAACATACATCCCTTAAAATGTCAGCCGGACAAATGCAACGGCGCAGAAGACATGCACCCACCGCTCAAACGAAGCAAAAATTAAACAAAGTCAGTACGGGGCGAGCCCAGCACCGCGAAGCGGCTTGGGTCAGCGAAGATGACCTGCGGCGCAGCCCGTTAGACATACAGCAAGCGTTTGCTGCATTCTCTAGATTAGCCCAATACAAAGACTTACCGGAAGAAGATCGCGATATGTTCCGCGCATCTGCTTATTACATGCTCAACACCGCATTTACTGTATTCCCGGCTATGTTGGAGAAACATATTAATCTGGTGCCGTTAGTTATTGTAGAGGCCGTACTCAATTACCGCAATGCCTGGATGGAGTTCGTGGGCAAATGGAGATCATCACTGAACTGTTTCGATTATTCCAAATTTGTTCGTATGAAGGATGGTAGCAATCTTACTATGCACGATGTGCAAAATGAAGAATTTTCTGCATTTCTGTTTAACAAAGTGTTCGAGACCAGGATAGCCGAAACAGTAGAAATCAGACAAGATGTCAAGGAAGAGATAGCAGCCGGAAAGCGGAAACAATTATCACTTGGAAGTCTGAAATCAGCTGGAGATCTCTTTCTGATGCTCAATTTCAAATTAACCATAAACACAACTTCCATAACGAACAATACTGAAGTTATAGAATTGATAGACATATATGTGGCGGAAATTGAGAGCAGAAGAGCCGCCGAGTACAAGGAGAAATTGAGCAAGAATGCATTAGTGGTGATAGAGAAACATAGAGATATTATTGCTTTGCATACAGAAGCGAGCCGAGCAAAGGTCTTCGATCTTTGCGGCGCAGCTTCCATTACGAGCGAAGAGAATAGTGAAAGTGATGCTAGCACAGACACACTTGAATATGATGAATCACAAAGTGATGACGATTTGCCGCTATTGATAGGATTTGACGGGAAACCCATAAATGGCGATGGAACTAATGATGCTGCTCCGCAGGAGCGCGTACATGCCAGGGAGGGTGCTGCTCCGCGGGAGCGTATGCACGTTAGGGAGGATATGTTCGCGATGACTACCGGGGTAGAGGAAGATTGTTGCGAAGCAACGGAAGAAATCACAGACGATATGTATCGGCAAATTAGAAGGTTCATATATTTGTTATGCTCACCGATACTTTCCAGGGGCGAATTAGGCCCTGACGGCTCTATTGTAAATGCTAACCCAATAACATATCCAGAATGGATGTCCAAGGAAGCCGTTGATTACATTGATTTCGCCATAGATGTTATTATGCATATTATTGTATTATTCATCCATGAACATGTACAGGACATATTTAAGGACAAGTTATTAGAGCTGATGAATAATCCCAAAATAGCTAAGCAGAACAAGTTTAATATCGTTTTGGTGATGAATGATTACAACATGGCCTTGATGGAAATGTATTGTGATGAGTTCAGGGATAAGTTCGGCGATCTGGACATAGATAGGTCAGAAAAAATGTATCTGTATGGGATCCAAATAATTAACGAGAACAAAACATTAATACTAAGCACTATGGATGATTTGGCTAGGTATTTGATCCCACTGAGTGATCGTGCTGCTGGAATAAACTGTGATTGACTTCGTCAATCGGCTCAACAGATTCGCTGTGGCGTAGAACTGTTACTACACCGTCGCGTCTTACCTTCGCTTCGCTCGGTAAGAACGCTTACTCGCCCCCATACTGATCCGGCCGACATAAATTTTCGCCCCGTTTTTTGCGGCATTTCGGCAATACCCTTAGATCGGCTCAAAACAAGCCAGAAAGCTAATCTAAGTGATCGCCCGAGGTATAATATCCATAAAAAATGTGTTCGGCCGCCCATCATCGGCTACGCCGATAATAAACAAAATCAGTACGGGGCGAGCCCGGCACCGCGGAAAGTCGAGTAAGGTTCTTACCGAAGGTAAGGGCCGACGGAGACGATTGCCGAAGGCAATCAGGAGCGGCTTGGGTCACCGAAGGTGACCTGCGGCGCAGCCCATTAACGACGTGCTCCGTCGGAGCACGGAGTTAAACATGGCTTATATCTCAGAATAACACTATCGGCATTTGCTCCAGGTACCGATTGCACCGCCCCATATCTACCCCTGAATGCATTAGTGCGTCCATGTAAGCATTTATCGTAATAATCTTCTGTTTCACATGCGGCTATATTGCTCTTGCGAAGTTCAGGTGGGGCCATAATAGGCAATTGTTGTGGAGTATAACCAGTGCGTTCTCTGAACTCAAATTGATCTTTTGTGCGCCCAACATTAGGGATTTTATATAGAATGGTGGTTGTGTTTGAGGGGGCACCTGGTTGTGTACAACCAAATTTAAACGTAACTGGTTGGCCGAATGCAACTGGTGCCATTTGCCTTGCAGGATCACCCAACCAACGTGTGAATATCCTCTGGTCATGTATTTCGGGATCATAATTGGGATATAAAACCCCACTATCAGCGCCGGACATTACTCTAGAATGCATTTTGTTGCGATCTGAGCCATTTGACACTGCATCATTAGGGCCTCTATACACATCATTTAAAGTAGGTCCGTACTCTCCTTGATAATGATCGGCCGAGCGTGCAATGTAATACCCATCACAATCTTTGCTGAGCCCCAATCCACCGGTGCGGCAATCATAACATCCACAATGCGGCGAATGATATATAATCCCATCATGTGTAGTGACTCCAGCTTCGCTGGTGTGCGAGCGCATGGGGGGTGGTCCTGGGCGATCTGCAGGTACCATAAATTGATGCCAAAGTCCAGTATTAACTCCATAAACAGGTTCCCCGTTAGCAAGTTTCTCACGCTCCCTCATCCACGGATTAGATTTCCATAATGTATCGGCCTTTTGTTCCTGTATATGTTGGCGAATTGCTGGAATATTACTGTACGCGGGATCAAAATGAGTTGTTTCCGGATTCAAGTACGGGTGAAATATATCGCCAGGATGCTTATCATAATTTCGGTATTGCAATACTGTGTTAATTTCATTGCGTTGCATTGTAGACGAACAAATGCAGTAATCTTATATTATTGTGCATTATTATTGTGCATTATTATTGTGCATTATTATTGTTATTGATTAGACCAAAAATATCAGTGTTCGTTTTCGTGGCCACAAAACAATCCGGCCAACAGACCTGTAATCATTAGGCGGCGAGCAACGCGAGCATTAGCCGTAATTACCCTATGTAAGTATAGGGCGAGCCCAGCACCGCGAAGCGGCTTGGGTCACCGAAGGTGACCTGCGGCGCAGCCCAATGCGAAGCATTAATCTTGTTTTAATTTTTTGGGCTTAGTTATACATATGCCGTTCTTACAGCCTTCGTCCATTCCTTCGGCCGGTTGAGAGTTAGAAAAATAGGCAATCAATAATATGATCAACACTATCGCTATAACCAAAGAATAATTCATTATAGAGTATGTAATAAAGTATATAATAGGGTATGTAATAAAGTATATAATTCAACAAAGTGCTATGAGAAGAAGACCACATAATAAAAAAGATGTTAATATCATGGGAGATATAATAGAAAGAGGAGGTAAGTTAATTGAAGACACAGTGATGGCTTTTATGAACGAATCCACTCATTACAATAATGTTTCGAAAATAGTAATGCGTCCGCATGATAATATACGAGAATATATGGAAATAAGGAATAATAGATGCCGGCGCCCGCAATTTATTGATGAAGAGCCCCCAAGACTTGATAACTTAAACGACAGGATAGATGAACAGTTTGCTATGAGGAATCAACGCAGCGTAGCGACGAATCAACGAAGTGCGAATCAAATGAGAATGGTTGCGGTTCGGCCCCAACAACAGCAACCGCAACAGCCTATTCCGCAACAGCAACAGCAACAGCAACCGCAACCGCAACCTAAACTCTTTAATATTTCGCATTTCGATGCCCATGCAGTAATACAGCCAGAAGTTAACGAAACATTAATTGCCCCCATCACAGCACCAATTCCGGAACCCACAGTTCAGAAAGCAAAACCAGAGGCGAGTAAGAGCCTCGGAGAGGTTATCGCGAGCGAAGCGCCGAAGGTGCAAGCCGCGATAAGTTCATCTTCGATGAACCTCGACGGAGTCCTCATGCGAAGCATGAGCGAGGTCTTATATCTAAATTTGTTAGGAAAAGACATATCCGTTGTAGTAAAACGAAAATCGGGAAAAAAGGAGTTAGAATTCTTCAGGGGTGGTGCCTCTATCCCACCTGAAATATTAAGTAGCAATAGCATTCTGAAGCCCCGCAGATATATTAGCGAATTTGGGATGAAGGTAACAGCACCGGTTAATGAAAAAATCTCAATTACTGAAATACTATCAAGAATGAATGTTTCCATAAACGAATCCGTTAACACAATAGCCTTTATCATCCCCGCCGATGTTTACGAAAAAATAAATTGGAACATTCCCGACAAGAAAGTATGGGTATTTACTCCCGGAGAAGAGATCTCAGGCGGTGATGCTATTTGCGGATGCGAAATGTATGATTCATTTGTTGCTCTTTAGCGATTTTATACTTCTTTTTCTCATCTCACGCTTGGTCCTCGCCCGGCCCATGTTAATTTTAGGTATTTCTCTCACCTGAACTTCTTTCGCGAATGTTACATTTTTTCTAGATGGGGATCTATCACGTCTGGTTTTCGCCAACTCTAATCCAGCCGCTATATTAACCACACTAATGACCTTTTTCACAGAGGGGATTTCAGTCAACTCCGACACCATATTGTTTTTGTAAACGCAATCACCATATGTAAGTGATCTTTGAATATTAAAAACCCCACCAGATTCGCTTTCTTGATACAAAACTAATTCCGTTACGCTTTCCATTGTTCTCGATATTAAATCAGTCGGTTCTACGTATTTTTTCATGTAATCAACCATACATGCGCAAATGTTACGCCAGATGACGTATTTGTTATTTACGTCAATTAAACAACTCGGCGAATTCATAATGTATGTAATTCGGCTTAACTCTCTGTCAAAATCACTCACTCTGTCAATTGTCCGCGGAATTCCAGTAATCAAAGCGCTGTAAAGGCTGAGATCTAACACACCGCGTACATAAAGCTCTCTGTATATGATTCGTAGATCTCTGACTACTTTTTTCACAAATGTGCATGGTTCATTCGTAACGCCGATAACATTTACTGGGGACATAGTAGGCACAGGGTCTATCCTAATCATAATATCCTCCCTACCCATTTCTGTAATGCTGCGCATCAAACTCATAGTGTAATTTAAATGTTAAATAATCAATTTTCGCGTCGGTAGAGGCGAAGCCTCTACCTCGCTTGGGCTGCGTCGCGGTCAAGCTTCGCTTGACACGCTCGACTCGCCCAGTATACCAATCTCGCATACCGCCTATTAAACGCACTTAATATTTTATTTGGCGTGCTTTAATTGCTCTTCCTTGTAATGCAGCCTTATCATGGGCCCTATTGCGGGATAACGTACTTCC
>JACCDG011404849.1_pt1 | contig 14990 bp, 10 predicted proteins | sample 7442471 | NCBI WGS metagenome assembly JACCDG01 (sample SAMN15323444, study PRJNA562643) | freshwater metagenome | isolation source: river surface water | place: USA:Blue River Watershed | collected 2017-08-17
ATCTTTTCTAGAAGAAAGTGGTTTTTAAGATGGCCAAGAACAAATTTTATTGCACGGCTCCCATTTATTACGTGAATGCCGCTCCTCACTTAGGCACGTTGTATACCACGGTAATTGCCGATGTTGCGGCCCGTTGGAACGCGCTGCGAGGCAAAGAAGTTTTTTTTCTTACGGGAACTGACGAGCATGGGCAAAAAATAGCAGAAAAGGCGGCGCAACTTGGTAAAAATCCACGAGAATTTGTGGATAGCATGATCCCGCCGTTCAAAGCAGCGTGGGAGTTGTACGGGATTGAATATTCAAAATTCATTCGCACTACCGATGCAGAGCATGAAAAAGCGGTTGTTGAGCTGATCGAAACGCTCATTGCCTCAGATGATGTGTATAAATCATCGTACCAGGGTTTCTATTGTGTGCCTGATGAGACTTTTGTGGTTGGGGATGTAGATTCTGTTAAAGATGGTCAAATGCCTTTGTGCCCATCTTGTCAACGCCCGGTGCAAATTGTTGAAGAAGAAAATTACTTCTTCAGGCTTTCTGCGTACACCGACAAGCTTCTTGAGTTTTATGCCAAGAACCCGAATTTTATTCAGCCTAAAGAGAAATTTAATGAAGTTATCGAGTTCGTTAAAAGCGGGCTCAAGGACCTGAGTATTTCTCGCAAAACAGTTTCTTGGGGTATTCCTTTCCCTGGAGATCCTGCTCATACCGTGTATGTTTGGGGTGATGCGCTTACCAACTACATCAGTGCTGTTGGATTTGGATCTGGAAATGCTTCCGGTGACGCTTCTTTTGCAAAATGGTGGCCAGCGGACGTGCACATCATGGGCAAGGATATTGTGCGTTTCCATGCCGTGTACTGGCCAGCGTTTTTGATGGCTGCAAATTTGCCACTTCCTAAAAAATTGCTTGTACATTCATACATTTTGGTGGGAGACACCAAGATGTCCAAGTCGCGTGGAAATGTTCTTGATCCGGTAGTTTTGGCAGACACGTATGGTGCAGAGGCAATCCGTTATTTCTTGATGCGCTACACCTCGTTTGCGCAAGATGCCAGCGTGAGTTTGGAGCAAATGACTACCGTGATTAACGCTGATCTTTCTAACAGTTTTGGTAACTTGGTAAACCGTGTGCTTGTTTTAGCTCAAGCAAATGGCCTTGATGTTGTTCCAGGGCTTCCTGTGCTTGAAGAAGATGGCGTTGTGCTGCGTGAGCGAGCGCTTGAGTGCATCATGTCTGTGTGTGATGAAATGGGGCATTACAACTACCATCTAGCGCTTGGTGCTGTTTGGAAGTTTGTGAACGAGATGAATGCGTACCTGCATACCCAGCAGCCATGGAAAGTTGTTAAAGAAGACAAGCAGCGATTTGCGGCAATTATTTCTATGGTGTGTCATGGCCTTAAAGTTGCGGCAACGTTGTTATGGCCTGTGATGCCAGAAAAAATGCTCAAAGTTGCTACCGCTCTTGGTTGTGAAGTGAAGTGCGAAGTGGGTAAGGATCTTACAGAATCACTGCGCAAGATGACATGGAATAAGACGTTTACGTTGCAGCAGCTTTCTGCGCCATTGTTCCCCCGGATTGAACCAATTGTAGCTCCAGCGCCTGATGCGGCGGCTACACAAGAACCTGTTAAGAAAGAGGCTGTTGTGGAACAGAAATCTACAGAAATTACGATTGATGATGTTGTAAAAGTTGAGATCTTGATTGGGACTATTCTTGAGGTGGAGCCGCTTGCGGGATCAGATAAGTTGCTCAAGCTTAAAGTTGATTTTGGCGATCGTGGTGTGCGTCAGATTTTATCTGGCGTTGCTCAATACACAACGTGTGATGCACTGCGCGGTATCCAGGCTGCATTTGTGTGCAATCTTCCTGAGCGCAAAATGCGTGGTGAAATTTCTCAAGGAATGATCCTTGGCGCAGATGATGGTAAATCTTTTGCTCCACTCTCTGTGGACAAGAAAATGCCAAACGGTTCGCGCGTTCGTTAGATCCGTTTAACCGCGTGCTTGGTCATTTGTTTATGTTCTTTGTATTGCCTGAGTTCCTCGTACGTCTGTGCGAGGGCTTCGGGCGATGTCAGTGAATACTCTAGGGCGGCATTGCCCAAGTCTAAGAAGCAGTTTGAACACCACGAGAACAATTGTTTGTACTTGATATGGTTTTGTAGGTGGCGAGCATCGGTCAGAATGGCTGTCTTCTCGCCTTCTTTGTTGCTCCAGACCTGATTAAATTGTTTTTCAGAAATTACTAAATCATTGATCCCGTGGATTAAGAGTACGGGGACTTTGCCAAGTTTTTTGAGTGCTGGACCATTTGGCTGTAGGTCAACAGCAGTTCCGCGAATGTGTTTTTGTACGATACTGAGGGCGGTAACGCCCATGTAGAGCCGGTAAATATTTTTCTTTTTAAAGCCCATGTTTTGCTCAGAAGGACTTCCTCGTTGCGGATCAAAGAAGAGTTCGGGCTTTTCTGCAAAGCGCTTCATGAGCATTTCTCCGCTCTCCCACGCTCCGTCCAGGATGAGTTTGTCAAAAAGACCAGGGTTGTTTGCGGCAACCTTCATGAAAATACCGGTCGAGTAGCAAAAGCCAACGCCATACAATTTTTTGTAATGTTTTTTGTTTTTGAGGTGCTGAACGATGGTTAAAACCTCGTTTTCTTCTTGTGCGCCACCTTTAAGGGCTGTGAAATCGATTTCCAGTGTTTTTTTAAAGAACCACCCAAGCCAAGATTCAGGTTTGTGGTCAAGTCCATGACCAACGTGGTCAAAGATAACAACGTCATAGTCGACGAAAATGCTTAAAAGAGGGGCAAGCATTTCACGAGGATTTGCAAACCCTCCACCAATCACCACAAGCTCGCTGCTACCACGGTCAAAATAGGTGTAGGTGATTTTTTTAGATGGATCGTCAATGAGAGGAACAGACCCGCGAACGCCACTGCCAAGATGTCGTGGGAGGTATTCTAAAAAGAGCCTGGTGGTCTCTGCCTGCTTGAGAATTGATGTGTTAAAAAGGGTTGGATTAAGTTTTTCAAGCAAGTTGTATTTTTCTGTGATCTCGTTATAAACGCTGTCTGGAAGAGAGATGTGAGGGGTTTTTGTTGTCCTGTAGCCAAGTATTGGCTTATCAGAGAGAATCTGTGAGCGGATGGGCGCTGGATTTACCGCTGCAGGAATGGCTAGTAACACGTAAAGCCACGCACTGTAAGCAAACAGCGCGTTCATTTTTGAAAAAAGACTGACTTTAACAGGCTTCATGGCACTCTTCGTGGTTGTTGGGTATACTCGGCATTCTTAGGGCTCTCTTTTTAGATTAACCCCTTTTGCCAGAGAGAGTGCAAGCGTTTTGCTTTTGATGATTTTACTTTAAAAATCATGTTTTTTCATGTTTTTTGTATGTCAAATAGAAAACGCGGGGGATTTCTTGTGTTTTGTGGTGGATTAAATTGTGGCTAACATGGTGCTAAAAAAACTCTTTCCTTTTTTTAAAAGTTCCTGTGGGCTTGTTTACCTGGATAGTGCCGCAACATCACTTCTTTTTGGTGGTTATCTAAAAGTCCTTGAGCATCTTGTTTCTCAGGGTTTTACGACGGTTCACCGAGGTGCCAACCAACTTGCAGACAAAACAACGGTGGCTTACGAGGCAGCTCGTGCCGAAATTGCGGCTCTGCATGCCGTTTCTCCTCAAGAAATTGTCTTTACCTCTGGTACCACGGCTGCGTGCAATCAAGTTGCTTGGTCTTGGGGGATGCAGCATTTGCAAGCGGATGATGAAATTCTTGTCTCAATTTTTGAACATCACTCGAGTTTTTTGCCGTGGATGAAGGTTTCTGAGCACAAAGGAGCTGCTATTCGCTGGGTAAAACCAGATTCTGACGGCCTTTTGTGGAAAGAATCTGATTTTTGTTTTTCGTCAAAAACGAAAGTTTTGGTTATTTCTGCTTATTCGAATGTTTGTGGCCCTGTGTGGTCAAGTTTGGATGAGTTGAAGCGTGTTATTCGTCACGCACAAGCACAAAATGTTTGTGTGATTGTTGATGGGGCGCAGCAAGCTCCCTTTGAAAAAGTAAATTTGCGTGATCTTAACCCTGATTTTTACATGTATTCTGCGCATAAAATGTGTGGCCCGCAGGGCGTTGGGGTGTTGTTTGTTAATCAAAAAATACGCGACTTTGTTACACCAGCACTTGTTGGTGGTGGAACCGTTTCCTCGGTAACGCAAGAAAAAGCTGCCTTTTTGCCTGATGGCCGGTCTTTTGAGCCAGGAACACCACCCGTGCTTCCTGTGATTGCATGGTGCGAGGCGCAGCAAGAGCTTTTAAAGTTGTTTGATTTGAGTGTTGAGCAGCAGCGACTTGCTGGTTTGGTTGGCATGGTTATTGATGCGGTACAGAAGATTCCTGACGTGAGGGTCTTGGGGAATGAGGCTTTACTCAAGAAGTCTGGGCACCTTATCTCGTTTGTTGTTGATGGTGTACATGCACATGACCTTGCAGATGAGCTTAATACTCACAACATTATGGTTCGTGCTGGTTTGATGTGCGCACAACCGCTCCACGAATTTCTTGGTGTTACAGCAAGTTTACGTGTGAGTTTGCACGTGTATTCAACACAGGACGATGTAGAAAGATTTACCCATGCTTTCATGTCTGCTGTTGCGCGACTGCGAGAGGTTTAATATGTCGCTTCTTGATAAAAAAACTTTGCTTTTTCATGCAAAAAATCCAACCTTTTTTCATGCTCTTGAACATCCCACGCATGAGGGATTTGTTGAAAATGTTTCCTGTGGTGACAGTGTGCGCGTGCAAGCGCACATTACGGATGATGTATTTGTTGCGATTGCGTTCCAGTCTGAGGGATGCATGCTGTGCAGGGCAGCAACTTCTTGTTTGCTGGGGCATCTTTTGGGAAAAAAAATAGTTGATGCACAGCGGTTAACGGAAACCGATCTTTTGTCTATGCTTGAAGCGCCAGATATTTCGTTTGGGCGTCTGAAGTGCGCAGCGCTTGGTTTGCAAGCAGTGCACAAGATGCTGAAAATTTAAGAAAAAGGATATTCCATGATTTCATGCGTGGGGTCGACAAAGGCCATCTCAGAGATTTCTTCTGACGTAAAAGTGCTTTTTTTAGCAGAAGATTCTGTTCTATCAGATGCATTAAAAGCAACGTTGACGGAGTGCTTTGGGGAGTATGAAGTGCTCTTGAAGGCGCACAAATTTACTGGTAAAAAAGGTGACTGCGCAACTCTTTCTACAGTGTGCAGTGGCAAGGCGTGGCACGTCTTATTTAGAGGCCTTGGTAAAAAAAATGCACAAGGGCTTTTGAATTTTGAGACTTTTCGCCAGGCGCTTGGTTGTGCCGTTAAAGCAGCTAAGCGCTTGGGAGCAGAAGCCGTGGCGCTTGATGTTCCTGCAGCAGAGCAATTTGGTATGAAGTCAGCAGACGTTGCTCAACAAGCAACCGTTATTGCGCACATGGCAACCTATGTTTTTGATGATTTTAAGGACATCAGAAAACCAAAAACTCCTTGGGCTGCACAAATTATGCTGTGCGGGGTGACTGATGTTGCGGCTGTTGCAGAAGGTGAGATGATTGCCGGAGCGGTAAACCGTATTCGCCGTTACGCAGATACGCCTGCGAACATTGCAACCCCAACTTACATGGCAGAAGAAGCTAAAAAAATTGCTGACGAAGGTGGTCTTACGTACACTTGTTTTGGCAAAGAACGTGCACTGGAACTGGGTATGGGAGGTTTGCTTGCAGTTGGTGCAGGATCTGCCCAACCATTCAAATTTGTAACGCTTGAGTACAAAAAACCAGGGGCTACAAAAACTATTGCGCTCGTTGGTAAAGGGATCACCTTTGACACCGGTGGTGTAAGTCTAAAGCCTGCAAACGCAATGACCGGCATGAAGTACGATAAATCGGGTGCTTCAGCAGTTCTTGGTGCAATGCAGGTGATTGCAAAGCTCAAACCTAACGTTAACGTTGTTGGTTTGGCGCCGTTTACAGAAAACATGCCAGATGGTGCTGCTAGCCGTCAGGACGACATCATTACACACATGAATGGTGTAACGGCAGAGATCGAAAATACTGATGCCGAAGGCCGTTTGATCTTGGCAGATGCACTTGCCTACGCAGAGCAGTTCTTTAAGCCAGACATCATGATTGATATTGCAACGTTGACCGGTGCATGTATGCATGCGCTAGGAACGTTCTACGCAGGTATGATGACCGATGACGATGCTCTCGCGCAGGAGTTGTATGACATTGGTTGTTTTGTGGGTGATAAAGTTTGGAGATTGCCATTTGATGAGGTCTATGACGATGGCATCAAGTCAGAAACAGCTGACATTAACAATTCAGGTAAACGTAACTACTACGCAGGTCCAATGATGGGTGGCGTATATCTGCGCAAATTTGTCAAAAATGCTCGCTGGGCGCACTTGGATATTGCGGGTGTGGCAGACGGTGTTCCAGGGGTAAGTTACCTTGGTAACGGAGCTACAGGAACGGGTGTTCGCCTCTTTGTTGAGTTTATTAAGCGCAACGCAGCGTAAGCGCGTTTTTAACATTGTAAGTGTGTGATGCATGAGCGTTACATGATTTCTTAAAGCTGGTGGCCGAGGATTTTTTCTTCGGCCATCTTGATTTTTTTACCCCCTGGCAAGAAGTAAAAGAGCAATATTTTCCAAAAAACCCCGTTTTTCGTGCGATCGTATATTTTTTTGCAAACGGTGTTGGGTTTGGCATAGTGAACAAGATCGGGCCGTGTCGCCAAGGTAAAAAGTATATGTTTTGGGAGTTTTAAATGGATAAGCGTTTTGTAAAAGTAATTTTAGCCTGCACGTTAGGAGCTTTAATGCTTCCGGTGCACGCAGAAGTGCTTGCCGATGAGGTCTTTCTGCCTGTTGGTGATGTCCCTGCGCAAAAGGATGATACGATTGTACCTGTACAGCAGGATTCAAGTGCTCAATTTACCACCAAGAGGGTGTTGACCTTGCATAACGCAAATATTTGGTATGCAAAGGTTGCAAGGCTTTCGACAGGGTCATTTGATGGGGTGGTTCAATTTGATAACCAAGACACAATCGATGATCTTGAAAAAATTACGACTTCTTCTCACAAGCATGAAAAAGCAAAAGATTCTATTATTCCGGGCGTTCGCCGCTTGTTGGTGCTTGCTACTGAGTGGATTACGCAGCTGAAGACAGAAAAAGCAAAAACATTGAGCAGGGTTATTCTTATTCAACTCAAGGGAGAGAAGCGATCCTTTGTAGTGACTGTTGACATGCGCAGAGAAGGAGATGTGCTCTCGGCTGATGTAAAAGTTGAAGGCCTTCTTGATGAAGACCACAATCATGAGCCAGAGATGATTATGGATCTTATGCGCGCTGTACTTCTTAAGGATGAATCATCTAATGGCCTTTTGATGGGGTTGCTTGGAGCTGCCGGGGTTGTTGGTGTTGCAGGAGGCATTGGTGGAGGCTTCATGTATGCACAAGAATGTGGTCCGTTTAACAAGTTTAATGCAAACAGCTTTGTTTCTGAATTCTCTCAAGTTGTTTTTGCGGCGCAGGTAAAAAAAGAGTGTGTTGGCACACGCGTTTACGCAACCGCTGATGATGTAAAAGAAAAAATGAAGGACGTTAAAAGTTGCACAGGGGGTTTTGTTCTTGCTGTAACGGCGCGTGAAATCCTTGATAATCCAGCCTTTTTAAGTGAATTTGTGACAGAAGAAGTCCCAGAAATCTACTGGGCAAGTGGCCATGTAAACCCGAATACCACGACTGCGCATTCGGAAATTGACAAAGATGCTCGTTTTTTCTTGGTTGTTCCCCTTTCTGTGTGGACCAAAGATGGCATTCTTACAAATCAAATTCTTATTCAGCGCTTACAAGTTTTGCGTGCAACGCTTGTGCTTGTGAATGACACAGAAGAAGCTGTAAGTATTGATGAATTCTCACAAGTCGACTTGTATTTGCTTGGCTGTGGTATCAGAAACGTGGTTTTTGTCACTTCTGTGTGCGGTGGATTCCAAGAACTTCATCCAGCAGCAGGTAAAACCCAAAAAGCAAAAAGTGCTCTTGAAGAGTGGGGTGTTGATTACAATGCAAAAGATAACGATGGAAATCTGATCGAGCCGATTGCAGACAAGGTTCTGCGTGGTGTTTTTATGATGCAGCAATCGCAGACCCCTTTTTTCATGGCATATAGCTTTTTGTGCGATCAAACACAATCAAATGAGTCTTGGTTGTCGCAAGACTGGTGGTGCGCGCGTGACATTTCTATGGCGATTGATGCCGTTTGTCTGAGCGAAGAGCAAGAAGGGTTGCGCAGTGTTGTTGGTGGTTCAGTTGGATCGCTTGATCCTCTTGTCAACGAGCAAGCGGCCATCTTGATGCTCAAAAAACAAGTTTTAACTGAAGATTCAAAATTTGATGTAAGTCGTTTTGTTTCTGGCTACGCATTGCGTTCAGGGCAGCCTCTCCAGCGCAACCAAATTGTCGTTTTTGATGAGAACAACGGCAGCGAAGAATTCTTGGGCTTCTTGACTAATTGGTATCCAAAGGGTGAGAAATCGAATAGTGTTTATCCGTTAAACCCGCTGGTTGCGTCATGTACTTTTATCATCGTTGGTTCTTCAAGAGGCCATGGAGATTTATATGCAATGGACTATGTAGTTGGCGATCTTGAACCACTCTGGTTTGATTTGAAACAAGGGCAATTGAGTGCTGACGGTGAATTATTACCAGGTGGTATTGTCGGACGCCTTGTTCCCAAGGAAATGCCGAAATTTGTCCGCATGACCGAAGCAGACGCTGAAGTTGTAGAGCCTTTACGTAGAAAAGTACAAACAGAAGGACGTCTTGCTGCCCGTGAACCGAAAAAAACACGCAGGGATCGATTTGCTGCAGATAGAGCTTTGCTAGATTTTTCTAGAGCGCTTATGACGTACACGGGTTGTGGATATCACATGACTGATCTTGATGCCTCGTTGTACTCGGTGTGCACTGTTGCTGCGGTACCAGCAATTGGTACATTTGGTGATGAGTATGGTTACGGGGCTGAATGGTCGTCAGCTGTTCCTGCACATGTGATTATTGGGGCAGATGTTTCTGACAAAAAAATTGATGCTGTCATCAAAGAACATGCAAAAGATCCAAACACGGTCTTTGTGTTCATTGCGCGGGATGATTCTGCGCGTGATGCGCGCCTTGCAAAAGTTGCCAGGGGCGTTGGCGTAACGCTCCAAAAAGGTAAGGGCGCTCCAAAGAAAACATCTGGTTCGAGCAGCAGTTCCTCTGGGGCAACGTCGGCAGAAGATTTTACCGCAACGCTGAAGGCAAAAGGAAACAAAGAGTCGATGACCAATGCTATTGATGGATTGCAGAGCGCCGAGGTAGCAGCGCGCTTACGCCACATACTTACAACATGGTTTGAAGTGGTAGATGAAGAAGACTAAGCAAGCAACAATACGTTTTGCGGGGGCCAGAGAAATCTGGCCCCTTTTTGCTTAGTGTGCAGGCTGACAGGCCGCTGTGTATAAAATTTTTAAAAAAGCATACTTTTTTTTGCAGCGTAGGAACTTTTTGCAAACCATAAACGTTTTGGCATAGTGAATGAGATTAATCGTTGCCTGGCAGATGCTTTGGCTGCGGTAAGGTGTGTGAAAAAGATTAAAAGGAAAAAACTTGTGATGAAACGAACCATGATGCGCGGCATCGTAGCACTCCTTCTTGTGGTTGGTGTTACCGGGGTGTATGGCTCAGCGTTTGCTGACGGACCTCTGCTTGAGCGTGAATTTGAAGCTGTTGATGAGGTTGAAATCTATTTCAAAACGGTTAAGGAGCTGACGCTTACGGGTGAGCGAGAAGTTGTCTCGTTTGATTTTTTACCAGAAGAAAATAAAGAATTGGGCCTCACTGTCCTCAAGGACGAGCTTCCGGTCAAATTATTTTTTGATAAACCTCGTCGTCATGCCATTGTTGCGCAAAGTGAGCACCCAACGGTGATCAAGATTCTAGAAATTACCGATGCTTGGATTAAGGCGCTCAAAAAGTCGCCTGAGCAGGAATGCATAAAAAAAAATTGGTTGTTAATAAAAAGGGCGGGAGAAATCACGCCCTTTTTTATGTTTCTACGCACATTTCTAGAAGTTGCAAGACAAATGCTATATCTTGGCGCCCGATGGCTCTTTGAGCCAAAGTAAGCAGTGTAAATTTTCTTGGGTGGATGCGTGCATGAGAAACATAGTACAACGTGGTGTTTTAGTCGTGGGTTTGATGGGGTTGGTAGCACCCTTGGTGTGCACAGATCAGTCAGATGTAAAGTTGGCGTCAGAAACAACGCAATCGTTTGATAAATTTATTAAAGACAATCCTCTGGAAAGTGTTTTTCGTAAAAATGAATCATACTCTCTGCGCGTTCCGCTTGATAACAAGGATGTTGAAGTTCTTGTGGGTGGCAACATGAAGATTGACGGGTACTTTGTGCGCAACGGTGTGCGTTTAGACAAGACCGTTGATGACCAAATTAACCAATTCCGTCAGCGTATGGAACTTGGTGTGCAGGCTTCCTACGGTAAAGATTCTCACAACGGCCAAGCGCTGGTGGAGAGCAAGTTTGTTCTTGGCAACACCATGTTGTGGCGCAGCGTGCTTGATAAAAGTTATGCGCAAGTTTCTGCTCCCGTTGATCAAGATTTTATCAATCCGCCTGTTCATGTGTTCGCACAAGAAGCATGGTTGTCATTGAATCTGGGGCAGCTCAGTCCCGTGTTTGATACCATGCCGACAACCATCAAGGCTGGGTATTTTCCGTTTGTGGTTGGACGCGGTATTGCGCTTGGTGACCGTTCGTATGGTGGAATTACCTACCTTGGATTCCCTCGTCAGGGCGTGCAAACGTACATGCCAAAATATGCGCCAGGGATTTTAATCCACTCAGAGCTTCCTGGTAATAACATGTCCATTGATGCGTACTATAGCCCGTTGGTAGCAGAAAATATTACGCGTGCAGTGCAAACAGCGTATCGCTCGCAACGCATCGCAGATCAAGGCGGCAAAAAGAACGCTCATGGACGCTATATTGGTGCAATTTCACTTGCATACTGGTTTGAGCCAACGGCTGGAACGCGCTTACGCATGGAGCCGTATGTGGTGTACTACAACTCAGATCGTCAAACGCTTGAAGGGCCTTCAGATTCTCCAATGAGGCTTATGACCTTTGGGTCGATGATTGATGCAAAAATTGGGCCGGTCAAATGTAACCTTGAGCTTGCAACGCAATACGGACAGCAAGATGTTCTCCCGTGGATCAATGTTATTGATAACAGCACGAGTGAGTTTCACCCTGGTTACAAGATTAAACTTGGTGGCAGCATGTTTATGTTCGATATGGCGTACGAAGTTAAAGATTATCCAGTTGTTGCAACGGCAGCGCTTGCGTACTTCTCTGGTGGAGACTATCCCTACAACGATACGCCAGCTCAGTTCCACGCGGGAGAGGGAGGCTTTGCAACGATCTTGCAGGCACAGCAAGCAACCTCGGGCAAAAAAGATCGTGAATTTAAGGGCTTTATGCCACTGCGTGACTGGGGTTACCGTGGCATGTGGTGTAATCCTTTGATCATGTTTAGTGCTGGTGTGGTTCCGCGGCCAGTGGATGTTGATATCAACAAACTTACCACGTTTAATGATGCAGACTGCGCAAGTAATCTGATGTTCTTGGGGCTTGGTGCAACGTGGTATCCTCTGCAAGAGCGCAAAGCGCTTGCGGTAAGTGGTGCAAGCTTCTTTCACTGGGAAGCCCGTCCACCCCTTAAATGGAGTGTTTCTGCGCCATTACCTGGTGGCGGTGGAGATGCGCTTTCTGTGTACAACAATGGTGCTGGTCTTGGTGTGACGGGTTGGCATACAACAGACCGTGCAAGCTCGTTCTTGGGAACAGAATTTAATATGGTGGTTGATTACAAAATTGCCCAAGATTGTGAGTTGAGCATTCGTGGTGGTATTTTCTTCCCTGCGCAGTTGTATGCTGATGTTGCAGGCCAACCAAATGAACGTTCTGGTGAAAGCAATAACGTGTTTACGTATGCAGCAAGTGGCGTTGCTACACAGGCTGTGGTTGCAAAAAATCCTGGACTTGGTCGTTCAATGGCGTATGGTTTATACACCCGGGTTGGTTACAGCTTTTAGTTTTGTGTGATTGATCGAAAACAAATTCAAAAAAGTATCGCGCGGTTTGCGTCCGTCTCTGCTTCTGCACAGCGGGATGAGGCAAGCCGCGCTTCTTCATTGCGCCTAGAGCGGTTGCTTGGCCAACTTGCAGTTGGCAGCACGCTTGAAGATAAAATGCGCGTGGTGGCGCTTGAGCACAATGCTTGTGCGCATCCAATTTCTGCGTACACCGTTGTTGGTGTTGATGGATCTCAGGTTTACCCAGACCGCTCTTTTGTTGCGGGTGTGTGTGGTTTGATTAACATTGGCGGCATTGAGCTTGCCTATGGTGCGCAAACAAGTTCTGCGCGTTTTTTTGCAGCGACATCCATCGTGAGTAAGGTCGACATCCAGCGTGGCTTGGTTTTTTGTCCAGAGCTTTTTGATGTGCTGCGCACACTGCAAGAACTTGAGGTGGGTTGTGCACAGATGCTTGCGCTGAAAGAGCGTGGTGAAGCGTCAGCACTTCTTCTGCTTGATGGTTCTATGATTCCGTATGGTTTGATGCTCAAAAACGCAGCACTCCAGCAGTATTTTGCACAACGTTTTCTTGGGTTGATGCAAAAATTTTATGAACATACATTGCCCTTAGCTTGGTACATTTCTGCTCCGCAGTCCCATGTTCTTGCACGTCTCGTTGGAGAAGACGCCTGCAGTGACGCGCAACTTTTGACCCTGTTTCTTGAGGATGGAAAAACAACGCCAATTTTTGCATTGGCTCAACAATCTCTCCTTGGGGTTGCATGTGGGCGTGAACATGCTCTTTCATTTTTCTACGTTGATTGTGGGCAGGAAATTGTGCGCATTGAAGGTCCAGCTTGGGTGTTGCAGGATGTCGCGCCGCGAGATTTTGTGCTTGCCGTTGTGAAAGATCAAGTTGTAAAGGGGTTTGGGTACCCTGTGGCATTGACTGAGGCGCATCGCCAAGCACTTATTTCGGCAAAAGATCGTGATTTTGTGCTGCGTCAACTAGAGCAAGAAGGGAGTTTCTTGCCTGGAGGTGCCGTGAAGGCAACCAGAAAACAAATTATCCCCGCTTAAATTCAGTCTTTGCGCGTGTTCTTGAAGTATTCAGTGTGAAATTATTACACTGAATAATGATGAGCTAGGATATTTTGAGGTTTTGTCATGCGTTTTGTTGTGTTTGCAGCCTCTTGTTTATTCAGTCTGTCGCTGAATTCTTTCCCCTTGGCTTGGGCGAATAGCGGTGCTTTGTCGCGCGCAGGGGCATCTGCAAAGGCGGCGGTTTCTGACGGCATTGTAAAAGTTTCAGAAAAACTTGGGCAAGTGCGTCGATCGAGTATGAGAGAACTTGCAGAAGCACAGTGGAAGCCAGAACACAAAAAACGTTTTTTGCGAACAAAAGTAAACATGGTTCAACAAGAAAAACCTGAGTTTGTTATGTTTTTTGCGCATGGGTATCGCCCAAAAACGCTTGGATTTGGGTATCCCAAAGAAAAAGTACAAACGATGGTTGCGCCGTTTCTCCGTGCGTTTAAGTACGTGGTGTATCATCCGTTATTGAGTGTTGGGCCTGCTTACACAACGTTTGCGCAGAAAGATGATATTGATCAAGTTAAGTTCCATTTAGACCGTGTTATTGGATTGATTACGGATCCAAAATCGCCGTACTACAACCTTCCTCTTATTTGTGCTGGACATTCAAATGGTGCATCAACGCTCATAACTCTTTTTGGGACATATCCGGATCTTGCTAAGAGTGTTGCGTTGGCGCTCTTATTTGCGCCGTATGCAGATGTTAAAAAAACGCGGTTCTTCCAGGGTATTTCAGAGAATTCTGCTGTAGCTCCCGTCGCAAACCACGGCCCTAAAATTTCCGGGTTGTTGTATGACTCCAAAGGAAAAACACCGATGGATTTTGTAGAAGCTGAGCTTTTTTCAAAAGATTTGCCAGTTTTTTTAGTTCATTCGCTGGATGATAAACATATTCCAATGTCCGCAAATTTTACGGCTTTTGCACAAGCCTTCAAAGATCATGGCTATGCAAATGCAAAGACGTTTGCATTTGAGCGAGGTGGTCATGGGGACTTTTTGGCAAATTCAGGAAAAGACGAGCGAGCAGAATTCAGAAAAGCACTGAGGAATTTTATCAACAGAGACATTCTTAAAAGAGCCATACTTTCAACAGATGAAGAATCTTCTATGGGTTCTGTTGTTGAGCAATTGCTCGTGGAGACTGAAGTGCGGGAAGAAAAGGGCGGGGGGGCCTTGGTATGAACATGATGCATGTATTGTTGTTGGTGTTTTGCCTGAGCCTTGTGACAGGTGTTGCTGCTCGCAACAAAGTCTCTAAAAGGGGATGGTTTGCATCGGCTGACAAGAAAACGTGGCAAGAACATGCGCAAACGCAGTGGGAACAAAAATCAGCCGTTCACTGTGTCCAGGTAACTCCTGGAGCCAAGCCAGATTTTATTGTGGTTTTTGTACATGGTTTTTTGGGCTTTCGTCCGTTTGATGCGTATGATTCATGGAATGAAGTTGCGCATAAAATAGTGCCAGCTCTGCACGGCAGAAATTATGTGGTTTACCACCCTGGACTGCTGCAGACCAAGGACGTGCAGTCGTTTGCTCAAGGGACAGATATTGACCAAGTTGCGTTTCATGTAAAAAAAGTGATCACAGAAATAGAAAAAGACGCCGATGAATCATCTGTGGGAGGATATTCGGTTTCTGGCTTGCCATTGGTTCTTGTGGGACATTCAAATGGTGCGTCTACGCTTATTTCATGGCTTTCACAGCATCAC
>JACCDG010583824.1_pt1 | contig 14988 bp, 6 predicted proteins | sample 7442471 | NCBI WGS metagenome assembly JACCDG01 (sample SAMN15323444, study PRJNA562643) | freshwater metagenome | isolation source: river surface water | place: USA:Blue River Watershed | collected 2017-08-17
CAAGGCGCGCAGCTGGGCCGGTAGCAGCGCCGCTATCTGCAGGGTGGTCAGCGAAGCGATCTGCGTCGAGTCCATGGCCGCTATCTGCTGCGTCGTCATCGAGCGAACCTGGGTTGCTGTCAGCGATGCCAGATCCTCGGCTTCGAGGCTGCTGATCTGCACTGCCGACAGTGATCGGATCTGCAGGGTGGTCAGCGAGGGCATCTGGGCGGTTGTCAGGGCCATCAGCTGATCGCCGGAGAGCCCGCTCAGCTGCTGAGTCGTCAACGCCTGCAGCTGCGTGCCGGTGAAAACGGCAATATCTTCTGCCTCGATCGCGGCGGCCTGCGCGGCATCCATCGCCCTGATCTGTGCCGCTGACAGCGCGGCGACCTGCCGGGTAGTCAGCGCGGCGACCTGCATTGAACCAAGACCGCGAATCTGGCTCGACGAGAAAGCGGCAATCACTGTCGGCTCCATCGAGGCAATCTGCTCGCCGCCCAGCGCCCCCAGCTGCGCGGTGGTCAGTGACCGGATCTGTGCCGCAGAGAGGGCCCTGAGCGCGCTCGTGTCCAGCCCCTGCATCTGAGAGACATCCAGACCCGCCATCTGGCTGGCAGACAGGCTTTGCCACTGCGCGGTGGACAAGGCGTTGAGCTGGTCCGTCGTCAAGGCCTGCAGCTGCGCAGAAGACAATCTGCCCACTGTCGCCAGCGTCAGCGCGCGCACGTCGTCGGTCTCGATCGCCGCGATCTGCTCCAGTCGCATCGTTTTCGCCTGCAGCTCGGTCAGCGCGCCGAACTGCTGGCTGGTCATCGACACGATCTGGCCGGTGTCCAGCGTTCTGAACTGATTCGCCTGCAGCGCGGTGAACTGTGAGGTCGTCAGCTCTGCCACCAGCTCCGGCGAGAGTCCGGCGACCTGCGCCAGACTCAGCGCCTGAATCTGAGCGCCGCTGAGGTACTGGATACCGGCGGACGCAACAGCACTGAGCTGGTCATTGCTCAGCGCCTTGATCTGGCTGGTCAGCAGCGCGCCCACCTGCGCGGTTCTGAGCGCCGACAACTGATCGAGACTCATCGCGGCCACCTGCGTCGACGATAGTGTCTGCCACTGCGGCGTTGTCAGCGCGCCGATATCCGCCGTGTCGAAGGCGGCGACCTGGGTCTCCGTCAGCGCGGCGACTTGCGCCATCTGCAGCCCACTGACCTGCGCCGTCGACAATCCTGCGGTTTGCTCTATGCTCAGCGCGCGAATCTGCTCCGTGCTGATCTGACGAAGCTGTGTGGTCGTCAACGCGCCTATCTGCTCAGTGGAAAGATGGCCCAGCTGTGACGGCGTCAGCGCCAGGATCGACTGCACCGGCAGCGAAGGAATTTCAGCGCTATCGAGTGTCGACAGATATTCCGGCAACAAGCTGCGCAGCTGCAGAGTGGACATCGCTGCAAGCTGGGCGGTGCTGAAGGCATCGAACTGGCTCTCGGACAGCGCATTCAGCTGCTGCGTCGTGATCGAGGAAACCGCACTGGTCGACAAAACCCGCAGATCCTCGGTCTCGAGACTGCTGACCTGCTCCAGCGTCAGTGCCGAGACTTGCGCCGGCAGCAGCTGCGCATAGTGGGCCGAGCTGAACGCAGCCACTTGGGGGCCACTGAGCGCCTGCAGCTGGCGGGTGCTGAGTGCCAGCAACTGCGGCGTGCTCAGCGAAGACAGTTGCGCTGTCGTCAGGGCCTGCACCTGCCGGGTATCGAGCGCTCCGAGCTGGGTTGTGGACAGGCTGCGGATCTGAGCGCTCTGCAGTGCGGCAATATCGCTCTCATCCAGCGTCTGCAGCTGGGATGATGCGAGCGCGGCAACCTGCGTGGTCGCCAACCCCTGCAGCTGCGAGACACTGAAGGCATCGAACTGAAGCGCGCTGAGCGCGCCGATCTGCAGACTGCTGAGCGCCGACACCTGAGCCGTCGACAGCCACGGGATCTGATCCGTAGTGAGTAATGCCAGCTGCGCCGTGCCGAGCGCGCCTACCTGGACGGTGGACAGCGTGCCGACATCATCGGCATCCAGCACGGCCAGCTGCGCAGACCCCAGCCCGCCGATCTGTGCGGTGGAGAGCGCAGCGACCTGCGCGGTGCCGAGACTGTTCCATTGCTCTGTACCCAAAGCACCCATTTGCGAGGATGAGAGCTTCAACACCGGCGACGGCGCCGGGTCGTTCAGCTGCGCGGTGGTCAGCGCCCCGATTTGCTCGCCGCTCAGCGCCTGCAGCTGCGCACTGCCCAGCGCGACCAGATCCTCAGTCTCGAGCGTTCGGATCTGAGATGTCGTCAGCGAACGCAGCTGCGCGGTCGATAACCCGGCGATCTGGGCGGTGGACAACGCCAGCACCTGCTCCGTGCCAAGCACCGGGATCTGCTGCGTCGTCAGTGCGCGTATCGCCGCCATGCTCAGCGCCGCGATCTGGCTCGTGGTGAAGCCGGCGCTGCCGCTGCCAATGGCCGAAGCCAGCTGCTCCGTGGTCAGTGCGGCGGCCGCGCTGACCGAGAGTGCACCGACCTGCGCGGTACCGAGACCGGCGATGTCCACGCCCAGACCGAACACGACTTGCGCGCTGGTCAGCGCGGCGACCGCTGCGGTGCTGAGCGCGGCGATCTGCGCGGTGGTCATTGCTTCCAGCGCGCGGGTGGACAGTGCTGCTACATCCGCCGCCTCGATCGCCGCCACTTGCGCGCTTCTCAGTACCGCAGACTGTGCGCTGGTCAGCACGCTTGCCTGCGCCGTCGTCATGGCGACGATCTGATCGGTGGTCATCGCGGACAGGCTGCTGCCAATGCCGGCGGTCCACTGCGCCGTGGTGAGCGCAGCAATTTGCGACAGGCCGAGCGCCGCCAGCTGCGACGTCGCCAGCGACGAGAGCAACTGGGTCTGCAGCGAGGGCACATCAGCGACGTCGATCGCCGCCAGTTGGGCAGTGCCCAGATAGGACGCCTGGCTGCTCTGCAGCGCACCGACCTGACTGTCGCGCAGCGCCACGATCTGCTCTGTCGTCATCCCCGCGAGATTGGCGGCGAATCCTCTGGCCAGCTGCTGGGTGCTCAATGCCGCGATGGCAGCCGTGCTGAGCGCGGTAACCTGCGAGCTGCCAAGGGCATTCAATGCGCTGGTGGACAGACTCTGGACGGCAGTGGCGTCCAGCGCTGCCAGCTGTCCGGTGCTCAATGCCGCTGCCTGAGCCGCCGTCAATGCGGCCAGCTGAGCCGTCGTCAGTGACGTGATCTGGTCGGTCGACAGTCCGGTGCTGCCCATCCCGAGACCGGCAGCGATCTGCTCGGTCGTCAGTGCAGCGACCTGCGCTGTGCCCAGCGCGCTGATCTGCGCCGTGCTCAGGCCGGCGATATCGGTCCCCAGCCCCAGCACCAACTGCTGGGTGGACAGGGCCGCGACCGCCGCCGTGGACAATCCCCCCACCTGCGACGAAGACAAGGTGACGAGGAACTGTGTAGAGAGACTCGGTGCATCCGCGGCCTCGACCCCGGCCAGCTGCTGAGTGCTCAACAGCGCGGCCTGCTGAGTCGTCAGCGTCGCCACCTGCGCGCCGGTCAGCGCGGCGACCTGCTGGGAAGTCAATCCGATGACCCGGGTGCCGATGCCGGTGGTCGTGCTGGTCAGCTGATCAGTGCTCAGTGCCGCGATCGCGGCGGTGCTCAGGGCGCCGATCTGGCTGGTGCTCAGACCAACGATGTCCGACGCCAGACCCAGCACCACTTGCTGGGTGGTCAGTGCCGCCACCGCTGTGGTGGTGAGCGCCGCCAGCTGATCGGTGCCGAGGGCGACCACCGCCGCCGTCGGCAGCGCCTGAACATTCGCCGCCGACAGTGCGCTGATCTGCGCGGTACTCAGCAACTGCGCCTGCTGCGTGCTGAGCACCGAGGCTTGCAGCGGTATCACTGCCCCCATCTGAGAGGTCGTCAGACTGGCGATACCAGTGCCGATGCCCGAACCAAACTGCACGGCCGTCAGTGCGCTGATGGTCGAGGTGCTAAGAGCAGCGACCTGGGCGGAAGACAAGGCCTGCAGGAACTGCGTGGGCAGGTTCTGCGCGTCTACCGCCTCGAAGGCACTGACCTGCTGCGTGCTCATCGCCGCCGACTGAACTGTCGTCAGCGCGCCCGCCTGAGCGGCTGTCAGGGCGACGATCTGGCTGGTGCCAAGCCCTGCGATGTCGGCGCCCATGCCCTGAATGGCGGAGACGGACAGCGCCTGCAGGTCGGCGGTCTCGAGTGCGCCGATTTGCACACTGCCGAGTGCGGCCAGCTGCACGCTGGTCAGCGCTGCTGCCTGCGCGGTCGTCAGCGCAACGACCTGACTGGTGCCGATGTCGGAGAGGTTGCTGCCTATTCCAGAGACGAGCTGCGAGGTGGTCAGTGCCGCGAAGGCGGCACTGCTGAAGCCGCTCACCTGCGAAGGCGTCATTGCCGCAAGATAAGCCGTCGACAGGCTGGCAGCGCTGGCCGAGGTCAATCCACCGGTGCGGGTGGCGTCGAGGTAAGGCGTCTGTTGGGTGCTGAGTGCGGCCGCCTGCGTCGTCGTCAGTGCGGCGACCTGAGCCGTGGTGAAACCGGAGACGTTCGTACTAATCCCAGCCACCAGCTGAGCCGTGGTCAGCGCAGCAATCGCTGCGGTGCTGAAGGATTCCACCTGGTTTGGCTGCAATGCCGCCAGCGCCCGGGTCGACAGCACGGCCGCATCCGCTGCTTCGAATGCGGCTATCTGGCTGCCCGTCATGGCCTGTAGCTGGGCAGAACTCAGCGCTGCCGCCTGCGCGGTGGTCAGCGCAATGATCTGCTCGGTGGATAAGCCATTGCTCCCCGAGCTCTGTATCTGATCGGTCGTGAGCGCCGCCACCTGCGCGGTGCCGAGGGCGCCGATTTGCGCACTGCCCAGCCCTGAAATATCGGTCCCCAGTCCGGAGACAATCTGCTCGGTCGACAGCGCCGCCAGCGCCGCCGAACTGAATCCTCCGACCTGCGTGGCGCTGAGCGCCTGCAGCGCCTGCGTACTCAATTGCCGCGCATCGGCAGTCTCGAACGCATGGATCTGAAAGGTGCTTAAACTGCTCAGCTGCGTCGATGTCAGTGCCGCCGCCTGTGCCGTGCTCAGCGCCACCACCTGTGAGGTGGTGAGTCCGGCCACGTCAGCACCAATGCCACTGACCAGCTGCGCCGTGCTGAGCGCTGCAACAGCCTCTGCGGCGAAGCCTGCGATTTGCGCGGACGTCAGTGTTGCAAGAAACTGGGTTGACAGGCTGCCAGCATCGGCCACCTCGATGCCCGCGAGCTGCTGCGCCGTCAGCACCCCCGCCTGTTGCGTGGTCAGTGCGCCAATTTGTGCGGAGGTGAGCGCGGCGACTTGCAGTGAGCTAAACCCGCTGATGCGAATATCGAGGCCGGCCGACAGCTGAGATGAGCTCAGCGCCTGCACATCGTCGGTCGCCAGCCCGCTCACCTGCTGCGTGGTCAACGCCGACAATTGCTCGGTAGTGAAAATTGTCCAGCCCGTGGTGGTGAAGCCCTGCAACTGATCCGTGCTCAGCGCCCGCATCTCCGACGTGGTGATCGCCGCGATCTGGGCTGTCCCCATGGCCGCAAAGTACCAAGGCTGCAGCTCAGCGATCTGGTCTGTCGTCGAATAGGTGGGAAAGGCGTTAGACATCGCGTTATTTACAAGCCAGTAGGTTCAGGAGCCGCCACAGGGGTACGGTGAATCCGTCAGTTCGATCCGGCATGACACCCTCACAGCGCACAGCAAGCCGAGGATGAAGAGTAACGCTGAAAACGCGATTTTTCGAGAAAGGACGCCGATATCAGGTGTAAAGACCGTAACGGTTCGTCTTCGCGACTGACCGTCGTTTCGCTCTGGCGTGACAACGGATTTAAAAACTTTAGCCTTCACAACTGCAAAGAGTGCAAACAGGCGCAAAAAATGCAAAAACGCCTAAAGTTTTTCAAATCGCGGTTTTATCGATTTATGCTCCGGCTCATCCAAGTGCAATGGGGACAGCCGCATTGCGACAAACCGGGAGCCTGCAATGATCGTTACCGACTTCTCCAGTTCCATCGCCGCCACGTACTCGCTCAACAAAGCCAACAGCGCTGCCGCGCAGGCCAATGAGCGGATCAGCACGACACAGCGGATCAATAGTGCGAAGGATGACCCGACCGGTTACGCCCGGGCCGTCAAGCTGAAGGCCGAGATCGGATCGTTCGGCAAGGCGATTGACAACATCAATGCCGGGATCTCGCTGGTGCAGTCGGTGGATGATTCGATCAGCCAGGTCTCTGAAATTCTGATCAAGATGCGCGAGCTTGCAGTGGCTGCCGCTGGCGAAAACAATGCGACGACACGCGCGACCTATCAGACGACCTTCTCGGGTTATCTTGACGACATCACCAACATCGTCAGCCGCACGACCTACAATGGATCGTCAGTACTGGATGGCACGACCGCCAGTGTGTCGGTTCAGACGGGCATCAACGCCAGCGAGACCAAGACGCTGAATTTTTTCAACATGAGCACCAGCAGCCTGGGCATCGGCTCTCTCGACCTGAGCACGTCGATTGCCAGTGCCTCCAGCGCGATTACGACGATTGACACGGCAATGGATACGACGGCCGGCTATCTGACCAGCGTCGGCGCGTACGAGAACGCGCTGAACTTCACCAGCGAGCTGGCGGGTTCTTATATCCAGAATAAATCGGCGCAATACGGAAACATCATGAACGCCGACATGGCTGCCGAGGCGACCAACCTGGCGGCGGCGCAGATCCAGCAGTCTTCCGCGGCTGCGATGGTCGCTCAGGGCAATATGATGAACCGTGAAATGGTCAGCTACCTGCTGCGCGGCTACACGGGCTGATAAGAATCACCGATCAACGCCAAAGGCCGGTGACAGGGTTGCCCTGTCACCGGCCTTTGGTTTTTATGCGCTGAGATACGGCTTGGCGTTGCCCGCCGCTGCCGGCTGTCTCAGATATCCGCGTTGCTGAGTTCGCGTCGCTTCTGCTCTTCGCTCTGCTCAATCGGGGGCTCAAACCAGCGGTAGAGGACTGGCAGCACCACCAGGGTCAGCAACGTGGAGGTGATCAGGCCGCCGATCACCACCACCGCGAGCGGGCGCTGAACCTCCGAGCCGGGACCGGTCGCAAACAGGAAAGGCACCAGTCCCAGCAACGCCACGGTAGCGGTCATCATCACGGGCCGGAAGCGCTGCTTGCAACCTTCGCGCAGCGCGAGATCAAGCTCCATGCCCTCTTCCCGCAAGCGCCGCACGTAGGTAATCAATACCACGCCATTGAGTACGGCAATGCCCCACAGTGCGATGAAACCGACCGAGGCCGGCACGGACAGATATTCCCCCGTCAGCGCCAGCCCGAACACACCGCCAATCGACGCGAAAGGCAGCACCGTGATGATCAGTCCCGCCAGCCTGACTGAGTTAAACATCAGGAACAGCAGGAAATAAATCGCGACCACGGTCAGGGGCACGATGACCATCAGCGTGCTCATCGCGCGCTGCATGTTCTCGAACTGCCCGCCCCACGAGAAGTAATAGCCCTCGGGAAGCTTCACTTTGGCATCAACCCGCTGCTGGACCTCGGCCACGAATCCGCCCAGATCGCGCTCGGCTACGTTGGCGCCGACGACCACGCGGCGCTTGCCTGTTTCACGATTCACCATCGGTGGGCTGTCGACCAGCGAGATCTTTGCGACGCTTTCCAGGGGTATCAACGCATGGTCTGCCGTTCGCAACATGGTCTCGCGAATGACATCGACCGAATTACGGTAGTTTTCGGGATAACGAAGCAGGATGGCGTAGCGGCGCTCGCCCTCGTACAGCTGACTGACTTCACTGCCGCCGATGGCAGTCTCAATGATGCTGTGAATGTCCGCGACATTGATGCCATAGCGGGCAATCGCACGGCGATCGATGTCGATGGTCAGGGTCTGCTGACCCGACAGGCGATCGACACGGATATCGCGTGCGCCCGGCACCTCTTTCACGATCATGGCGACCTGCTCCGCCAGACGCTTCAGCTCGGACAGATCATCGCCGAAGATCTTGATGGCCAGCTGCGAGCGGACACCGGTCAGCATCTCGTCCACCCGCTGAGCAATCGGCTGATTCATCACGATCTGAACACCGGGCAGGTCGGCCAGCGCGTGACGGATGTCTTCCTCGATCTCGGTCTGAGAGCGCTCCGCCGCCGGATCAATCGACACGACCGGATCGGACTCATTCGGCCCGGATGGATCGGCCGGCGACTCTCCTCGTCCTAGTTTGGACACGGCCATTCTCACTCCAGGTATCTGGCTGATGCGCTTCATGGCCTCAAGGTCAATCCTGGCAGCCTCGTCAAGAGAGATACTCGGCATGCGCACAATGGTCGGGGTGATCGAGCCTTCCTTCATGATCGGAATGAAGCTCTTGCCCAGAAAGGGAACGATCATGAACGAGCTGAGCAGCAGCAGCACGGCAAGCGCGACGGTGCGCTTCTGTGCGGCCATCGCCATGCCCAGCAGCTTCATGTAGTACAGCTTCATCAAAGCGATGGGCCGGGTGTCGTGATCAGCGCCGCCCTTCAGGATGTACGCACACAATGCCGGTGACAGCAGCAGCGATACCGCCAGCGATACCGCCAGCGCGATGGCGATGGTCAGCGCCAGTGGCGAGAACATCTTGCCTTCCATGCCCGTGAGCGTCATCAGCGGCAGGAAGACCAGAATGATGATGGAGATGCCGTAGATCGTCGGTTTGGCCACGTCCAGCGTTGCGTCGAGCACGACTTGGACACGCTCTTCGGGCTTTGCGTGGCCCAGCTTGTGGAACACATTCTCCACCACCACCACCGTGCCATCGACCATCAGGCCAATGGCAATGGCCAGCCCTCCCAGCGACATCAGGTTCGCCGACAAGCCGATGCGGTTCATGATCATGAACGTAACCAGTGGCGTGATCACCAGCGTCGCAATCACGACCAGACTGGATCGCAGGTCACCCAGGAATATGAACAGCACCACCACCACCAGCAGCACGCCCTCGAGCAGCACCTTGCCGACCATCCAGAGGGATGCATCCACCAGCTCGGTGCGGTCATAGAAAGGCACGATCTGCAAGCCGCCGGGGAGCATTCCCTTGGCATTGATTTCACTCACGCGCTGCTTGATGCGCGTGACGATCTCTTTGGCGTTACCACCGCGGAGCATCATGACGATACCGCCGGTGGCCTCGGTCGTACCATTCTTGACCAGGGCCCCCTGCCGGACTGCCGAGCCGATCTTCACCTCGGCCACATCCCGGACATAGACGGGTATGCCGCGCTCTTCCTTCAGGATGATGCTGCCAATATCTTCCAGCGTGCGGGTCAGACCGACGCCACGAATCAGGTATTGCTCCGCACCTTGAGGCAGGATGCCTCCCCCGGAGTTGGCGTTGTTCGCAGCGATCGCCGTGCGCACCTCATCCATCGACAGTTGATAGTGGCGCAAGCGGTCAGGGTTGACCAGCACCTGATACTGTCGCTCGAAACCTCCGAAGGAGTTAATTTCGGCCACACCCGTAATCGAGCGCAGCATCGGACGTACCACCCAGTCCTGGACCGAGCGACGCTCCATCAACTCGGTTTCGGACAGGGCGCGCTTGCCATCATCAGGATGCTCGATCGTGTACTGATAGACCTCGCCCAGACCCGTGGACACCGGCCCCAGCACAGGCGTTATTCCCTCGGGCAAGCGAGAACGGGCCTCCATCAATCGCTCCATCACCAGCTGGCGCGCAAAGTAGACGTCGGTTTGGTCAGTGAACACCAGAGTGATGATCGACAGGCCGCTGCGATTCAGCGAGCGCATCTCGGTCAGTCCGGGCAAGCCGGTCATGGCGATCTCGAGCGGCACGGTGACGAAGCGCTCGACTTCCTCGGGGGACCGGCCCGGCGCCTCGGTCGCCACCTGCACCTGAACGTTGGTGACATCCGGGAAAGCATCGACGGAGAGTTTGGTCGTCGCACGCAGGCCGAAACCGACCAGTGCCAGTGCGATCACCACCATGACCAGGCGCTGGGCGAGCGCCTCGCGGATCAGACCGTTGAGCATGGCCTTACTCCAGTTCAGCGCGCTTGCGCTGGCTGTTCAGATGAAAACTTCCATCGACGACGATGGGCGTACCCACATCAATTCCCTTGCGCACGGGCCTGAGTTCGCCAGCGGCCACGTCGAGCTGAACCTCGGTCAGGCGGTAACGATGGTCACCGACCTTCACGAACACATAGTCCTTGTCATTTTCCCGGACGACCGCAGCGGCAGGCACGGCCAGCTGCTTCACACGCGTGCCATTCAGGTGCAGCGTGGCGAGCATCTGTGGCTTGAGCTCGAAACGGGGATTGTCTACGGCGGTGCGAATGGGCACCGTGCGCGTATCTTGCTGAACGGTGTCGCTGATAAACACGATACGGCCCTTCAGCTTCTGCGCACCCAGCGCCGGCACCTCGACCTCGACCTGCTGATTCAAGCGCACGGAGTTGGCATCCTGCTCCGGCAATGCACCCACCACCCAGACATTCGACAGATCGGCCACAGTGAACAAAGGATCACCGGGCTGGGCCACCTGCCCCTGACTGACCTTGCGCTCCACCACCACGCCCGTGCGGGAAGCAGTGATCGCCACTTCTGAGGTCAGTGCACCGGTCTCTCGCAGCCGCTGGATCATCGGGTCGCTGAGGCCAATCAGGCGCAACTGATCGGTGGCAGCGCGCAGCTCAGCGCGCGCCACCGAGAGTTCAACCTCCCGACGCTGAAGCTCGGCACTGCCAATGACATCCGCCGTGACCAGCTGCTGCGCACGCTCGACTGAACGCTCCGCCAGTTTGGTTGCCGACATCGCCCGCAGGAAGGCGAGCTGGGCGGCGGTCAGTTCCGGGCTGGAGAGACGAGCCAATGGCTGCCCGGCCTGCACGCGATCACCGACTTCCGCCAGCACCTGGGTAATACGACCTGTTACCGATGAGCCGATGCGCATGGTTCTTTGTTCATTGGCCTCGATACGGCCGGCCACTTGCTGTACCACCGATATCTCTGCCATGCCCGCTGGCTCGATCTGGAAGTGTTTATCCATCTCCGGCGTGAGCTGCACCTCCATAGGATCCGTGCGTTGCGCAGTCTTCGCCGGCGGTTTCGCGGCATCGGTGCCCGATTTGCCGCAGCCACCCGCGATCACTGCCAGGATCAGCAGCAGCGCAGTCACACCTCGGCGTGTAGTCAGTTTCGTCATGATGAAATGAACTTCAGAAAATGGATAAGGTTTGTTCGACGGGCCAAGCGGATGGCCTATTCACGCAGATCGGCATAGCGGCCGGCGAGCAACTCCAGCTCAGTCAGCGATGCCTGGAGCTGATAGCGCGCAAGCAGCAGATCCTGGCGGACTGCACGCAGCACGCGCTGTGCGTCCAGCACTTCCAGAATGCCGCGCTCACCGAAACGGTAGGCCGCCTCCGCGACCCTGAGCGCTGCCTCAGCATCGCGCATCGCGCCCTCGGACAAGGCCTTGATGCGCACGCGCGCAATCTCGACTGAATTGGATGCCAGTTCAAGCTGCTGCATCAGCTCAGCGCGGCGCCCTTCCAGCCGCGCCAGCGTGCGCTCTCGTTCGGCGATGGCTTCAGCGCGCGGACCCCGCTTCTGGTCCAGCAGGGGAATCTGTACGCTGACGCCGATCATGTCATGGCGAACATCCGGCTCACGCGACTGGCGCAGGCGGAACTCCACCCCCGGCAGGCGACTGGCGGTCACTTCGCTGATTCGGGACCGGTTGCGCTCCAGATCAGCCTCCAGCACGCGCAATTCGGGGTTCTCCCGCAGGGCTGTGTCTTTCAGGTTGGCCAGCGGCGGGACCTCCACGCTATCGGAAAGTTGCGCCGCCAGCGTCCAGCCGGCTGGCAAGCGGCCAGCCGCCAGCCGGTTGATTGAGATCGCTGCCTGCGCGATTTGCAGACGCGCGGTCTGTTCGCGCTGGCGCGCATTGACGATCTCGGCATCCGACTTGATGAGCTCGTATCGGCCGGCCTCGCCGGTTTCGACACGCAGCTTCACGCGCTCGCGGATCTGTTCAAGCAGCCCCAGCGCATCGGCCGCAGCCAGCGCTTCTTCCTGACGCAGCAGGTATTCATAGGCTCGAAGCCTGACTTGTGCCACCAGCTCATTGCGGATCATTCGAAGCGACTGCTGGCTCGATTGCTCGCCGTAAAGTGCGCCATTGATCCTTGCGCCGCGCATCGCGGGATTCTCGATCAGCTGGCTGATGCCCACCGAGCTCATCATGCCCGCCGAGTTCGTCGCGCTGGCACTGGCGCGCCCGCCATCCACTTCAAATCGCGGGTTGGGCAAGGCGCTGGCCGTGGTCACCCCGGCAGTCGCCAGTTCAACTGAGCGGCGGCCTGCCTCCAGCGCGGGGCTATTGGCCAGCACGAAGGACACCAACTGATCAATAGTGAATGAGGGAGCAGCGGCTTCAGCCCGAGCGACGGGCAGCGCTACCGTCAGGACGATACTGAGAAACAACCGGGAAGCGACGCGGGATGGGCTCAGCGTCTGGCCCGCACGCGGTTGCCATTGAAAGGGTTTCAAGTTCGACAATTGGTGGTCTCTGTGCGTTGTAAGCGACGAACTGTCAGGGTTTTGTCAGGAAGTCGCCGCGGATTATCCCAGAAACAGAAAAAGTTTTCAGTAGGCAGCAAGGACGGACGCCGGAGCGTGTGACAGGGGGGATGCTGACGGACGTCGAACCGCGCCGGTTTGACCTGAGACGAATTGTGGCAGGCACGCCGGGGTCGCGGGAGTGGGCAGTGGGCAGTGGATTGCGTACGGGTGTCACGCTAGGAGACTGGCGGAAGCGGTGAGATTCGAACTCACGGAAGGCGCAAACCTTCGCCGGTTTTCAAGACCGGTGCCTTAAACCACTCGGCCACGCTTCCTGCAGAGCGCTCAATTATACTCAATCGGGCAAGAACATCTGCTGCAAATCATTGAGGAATCGTTGTCCCAGCAACGTCGGCGCAATGCGAAGATGATCCCGGTACAGCAAGCCTTTTCTTTCCGCTGCATTCAATGACTCATCGATGCGGTTCAATGACAAGCCGGTACGCTCAGAAAAGAGACGCACCTCGAAGCCCTCGGTCAGTCTCAACGCATTGAGCATGAATTCAAACCCCAGCGCCTCAAGACTAATCTCTGCTTCTTCCGATATCGCATTGCCTGCCATCGCCTGCTGCACGTAGCTGGCCGGCTGACGGTAGCGTGCCTGCCTGACGATGCGATGCGGGAAAGACAGCTTGGAATGCGCGCCCGCACCGATGCCCAGATAATCGCCGAACTGCCAGTAGTTCAGGTTGTGCCGCGATCGACGTCCTGCTTGCGCATACGCTGACACTTCGTAGTGCTCGAACCCTGCCTCCGCTGTCCTGTCGATCAGCATCTGCTGCATCTCTGCGCTGGCATCATCATCGGGCAACTCTGGAGGGTATTTGGCGAATACCGTGTTCGGCTCCATCGTCAGGTGATAGAGCGACAGATGCGTGGGCTCGACACTGAGCGCCGTCAGTACGTCCTGCTCGGCCTGCTGCAAGGTCTGCTGCGGCAAGGCATACATCAGGTCGAGATTGAGGTTGGTGAAATTCTCGCGCGCGATCTCGACTGCCCGCCTCGCTTCGTCACCATCATGAATACGTCCCAGCGCTTTCAGGTGGTCGGAATCAAAGCTCTGTACGCCGATCGACAAGCGATTCACACCGCTGCCGGCAAATGAACGGAATTTGGCCGCCTCGAAGGTGCCCGGATTGGCTTCCATCGTGATCTCGGCATCCGCTTCCAGTGGCAGCAGGCTGCGGATGTCGGACAGCAGTTGATCCATCCCCCGGTCAGACATCAGGCTGGGCGTGCCGCCGCCGATAAAGATGCTGATGATCTTGCGACCCCAGATCAGGGGCAGCGATTGCTCCAGATCGGCGCGCAAGGCAGCAAGATACTCGGCTTCAGGCAGATCACCGCTCGCTTCATGCGAATTGAAGTCGCAATACGGGCATTTGCGCACGCACCATGGGAAGTGCACGTAGAGCGACAGCGGCGGCAGCGCCGCAAGGTTTAGCAAGCCCGGTGTCAGGTAGCTGTCGACCACCCGCGCAGGTACGGCGTGCAGGGGCTCAGGATGGATCGGGATCATCGACGACCATCATCAGAGAGCTTCTCGACCAGCGCACGCAATGCCTGCCCCCGGTGCGAGAGCCGGTTCTTTTCTTCCGGCGGCAGCTCGGCGGCCGTCTTACCCTGCGCGGGCAGAAAAAAGTAGGGGTCGTAACCGAATCCGCCCTCGCCGCGCGGCTGGCTGATCAGTTCGCCCTCCCAACGGCCTTCGGCAATCACGGGTTGCGGATCGTCGGCATGCCGGACATAGACCAGCACGCAGTAGTAGTACGCCGATTTATCTGCATGGGATGCCATCGCGTTGATCAGCTTCGCATTGTTGGCGGCATCGGATTTGAGCTCGCCCGCATAACGCGCTGATTGCACGCCCGGCGCGCCGCCAAGCGCCGGCACGCAAATACCGGAATCATCGGCCAGCGCGGGCAAGCCGCTCGCGCGGGACGCATGCCTGGCCTTGGCCAGCGCATTTTCGATGAAGGTCGGATGCGGCTCTTCGGCTTCTGTGATACCCAACTCGGACTGCGTGTGAATCTGAAATCCCAGCGGGCCCAGCAGCCGCGCGAACTCGGCGAGTTTGCCCGGGTTGTTCGAGGCAATGACCAGCGATGTGCTCATGGTGTTTTCTGTCGCTCAGCCGGCCAGTCCCAGGGCCTGCTTCTGCAAGCGGATCAGCTCTCGAATACCGGCATCGGCCAGGTCGACCAGCTGGTTCATGGTCGGGCGATCAAACGCATCGCCCTCAGCCGTGCCTTGCAGCTCGATGAA
>JACCDG010014180.1_pt1 | contig 14984 bp, 12 predicted proteins | sample 7442471 | NCBI WGS metagenome assembly JACCDG01 (sample SAMN15323444, study PRJNA562643) | freshwater metagenome | isolation source: river surface water | place: USA:Blue River Watershed | collected 2017-08-17
ATCAGCCGAGGCAGGGCAAATCCAAAACCCCAGAAAAATAGTTTGCCCTGCCGAGTCCGCATTGTTTCCGTTTCATTCGTTGGGATTTTCTGCAAAATGGGTTCTGACTTTTTCAAACAAACACCACCATTCCGAATTTGTTAAAGAAGTTGCCTCGGGGCTTCGCCCCTCGACATTAGTTTCCGCCAAGAAATTCCAGGGGTTTTTGAATTCCGCCAAAAGAATTCCCGCCGAAAGTCGGCGGTTCCCAAACGAAGTTTGGATTGCACCAAGGGCGCAAGAGTCGATGAATATAGATTTAAAAATTGTCGGTGTAATGTAAAACCTTTTATCAATTTAATCCCCAAAGCTATGATCAAATATATTATCTATTGTAGAAAATCATCAGAGGACGAGGAACGCCAAGTTTTGAGTATTGAAGCACAATTAACAGAGCTTCGGGAATTCGCCAAGCAAAATAATCTTTTTGTCGTAAAAGAGTTTTACGAGAGCAAAACAGCGAAAGAGCCGGGACGAGAAATATTTAATGAAATGCTTGGCGAAATTGAAAATGGTTTTGCCTCGGGAATTTTAGCGTGGAACCCTGACAGGTTGGCGAGAAATAGCATAGACGGCGGAAGAATAATTTATTTGGTTGATACTGGAAAAATAACCTCGCTAAAATTCCCGACATTTTGGTTTGAAGCGACACCGCAAGGGAAATTTATGTTGAGTGTCGCTTTCGGACAGGCAAAATATTACACCGACAATTTAAGAGAAAACATTTTGCGTGGTATTCGGCAAAAGATACGCCGTGGTGAATTATCGGCAAAAGCTCCAATCGGTTATTTTAACGAACCTCGTTTGCGAACGATTGAACCTGACAAAAAAGCTTTTAGCAAAGTAAAAGAATGTTTGGAGCTTTTTGCTACTGGCGAATATACTCTCACGGCAATTCAACGCAAAATGTTTTCTCTTGGCTTGGTTGGCTCTCGTAGTAATAAACCTCTCGCACTCGCCTCGGTAGAGCATATTTTGAAAAATCCTTTTTATTATGGATATTTTTCCTACCGAGGCGAGCTTCATCAAGGTTCGCACAAGCCAATGATTTCAAAGAAACTTTTTGACAAAATACAGATTGCACTTGTTCAAAATGGAAAACCTCGCAAAAAGCGTGGAGCTAAAAATTTTCAGTATTTAGGTTTTGCTACTTGTGGGGTTTGTAGTTATGCCATAACCGCCGAAAGACATATCAAAAAAAGTGGTTTGAAATTTGTATATTATCGTTGCACCCACAAGAGCAAAACCATTGCTTGCACTGAAAATCGTTTTTTGCGAGAGGAAGTTTTAACGGAACAAGTAAAAAATCTTTGTCAAAAAGTTTCTTTGCCTGACGAGTGGCGAGATAAATTTTTATCTAAACTTGAAAATGAAAGTGTAGAATCTCGCCACACATCAGACCTTTTCGTTCAAAATCTTCGTGATAGCATTTCCGCCATTAAAGAAAAACTGGAACGGCTAACTGACGCATATTTAGCCGAGGCGTTGGAATTAGCGGAATATCAAGAGAGAAAAAATATTTTAATGGCGGAAAAGAAAACAATTGAGGAGAAATTATCGGATTTTGAACGAAAAGGCAATCATTGGCTCGAACTCATGCGAAACTGGATTTTAGAAGCCAACCAAGCCGTAAATCTCTATAAACAAGAAAATCCCTCACGGATGAGAGATTTTCTTATTTCCATCGGCTCGAACCGCCGAATTTCGGCGGGAATTCTTTTGGCGGAATTCAAAAACCCTTGGAATTTTTTGGCGGAAACCAATGCCGAGGGGCGAAGCCCCGAGGCAACTTCTTTAACAAATTCGGAATGGTGGAGGTGGGCGGAATCGAACCGCCGTGTAACAAGGTATGAGGCATGCGTCTACTGTGTGTAGTTTGCTTAAAGATGTTCACATTCATTATCAAGAGCAAACGAAAGCAATGAATGTAGAGCATGTTTGTTTCGGATATGTTGCTATGCAACAACATATCCTACGTCTGCTGTTATATTGCCGTTACTTTTTCCGCAGATACGAAAGAGTACGACACCAGATCGGCCTAAATTTAGGCGAATGCTGGAACTAGACCAAACGCGTATGGCGATGGAATAGCCTTGCCAGTTGTTTTTGCAACATGGTTACCTGAAAGGGTACGAGTTCTCAGGTGATCTCGACACAGCACATACAACATATTCTTATTATCGAATCCATAGAACACCCCCATATAGGCAAGCTTGTAGCAGGTAGCTTTCAGCTTGTAGCTTTTGGGTCCGTTTGTATTTGACCCATAGCTACAATCTACAGGCTTCGAGCTAATCGCTAGCGCGTAGTTCTCTACGAGATATGTCTTTTTTAATGTCTTCTCTCTTGTCGCGAGTGCTTTTCTTTTTACAGAATGCAATCTCACACTTGATGAGATTATTCTTAAGATACAGTGAATGAGGTGCAAGTGTCAAGGATTTTGCTTGCTCAATTGTATAGAGATCAAAAAGCTCTTCTTTGTTAAGGAGGAGTCTGCGGGTCCTGTAGGGGTCATAGCTTTTTGGAGTATTACTTGCTTGATACGGAGGAATATATGACCCAACAAGGAACGCTTCACCTCCGCGGACGATTACTTTTGCGCCTTCAAGTGAACCAAGTTTCTTGCGAAGCGCTTTTACTTCGAAACCAAAAAGCTCAATACCTGCTTCTTTGGTATTTGTGATGACATACGTGAGATGGAGTTTTTTGCTTTCAACAAGTCGCATACAAGAGAAAATAGAAGATAGAGTAGAGAATGTAGAAAAATACTTTATATTTAAACACCTTTCTATCTTCTTTTTTCTATACTCTTCTTATTCTAGCATATGGTAGAATGGTCAGATGAAAAAGATGAAATTACCAACTATTGGAAGAAATAATAACAAGCAGACCTCTCAAGGAGGTGCTATGCAATCTGAGAAAAAGCCAGCAAGCTTCTCACAGCAACTAACTGGAGCACTCATTATCCTCATATTCCTCACATGGGGGTATTCAATTGTTTCTGGGAAGAAAGAAACATCGATGGTTCCGCTTTCAGAATTTGCAGCACTCATCAATGCAGAGCAGATTGTCTCAGTTACAGTAGAAGGGGATTCTTTGACTGGAGAAAAAATCGATAAAACAAAAATAACAAGTAAGAAAGAATCTGGTGCCTCAGTGTTCTCAACACTTGCTGCATACGGAGTAAGTACAACAACACTTGCAACAACAACTATTACGATTAGTAATGATAGAGGACTTTCATTCTGGGGGTCGCTTATTCCGATTGTGCTCCCGATACTTTTCCTCGCATTCATGATTTGGTGGCTTGGTCGTGGTATCAAAGGTGCTAATGTGCAAGCACTTTCCTTTGGCCAGTCTCGAGCAAAGATTATTTACCCAGATGACACAAAAGAAAAAGTAACCTTCAAAGATGTTGCTGGAGCAAAAGAAGCAAAGGAAGAGCTTGCAGAAATTGTTGAGTTCCTCCGTGCTCCAAAGAAGTTTACTGATATCGGCGCACAGATTCCAAAAGGAGTGCTCTTGATGGGTGCACCAGGAACAGGGAAGACTATGCTTGCCAGAGCTGTAGCAGGTGAGGCAGGGGTGCCATTCTTCCACTTGTCGGGGTCAGAGTTTGAAGAAATGTTCGTAGGAGTTGGAGCATCTCGTGTGCGTGATCTTTTTGATATGGCAAAGAAGGCTGCACCTGCAATTATTTTCATTGATGAAATTGACGCAGTAGGAAGAACTCGCGCTACATCTATCAGTGGGCAAGGAGAAGGCCGTGAGCAGACACTCAATCAGATTCTTGTGGAGATGGATGGATTTGAGCCAACAATGAATCTCATTGTTATGGCTGCAACCAATAGACCAGATGTACTTGATAAGGCACTTCTTCGACCAGGGAGATTCGATCGTCGTGTAACACTTGATCTTCCTGACAGAGCTGATCGTGAAGCGATTCTCTCCGTACATGTGAAGACTAAACCTCTTGCGGAAGATGTTAATCTCCGTGTCATCGCAGAGCGCACTCCTGGGTTCTCTGGTGCTGACCTCTACTCACTCATGAATGAAAGTGCTATCTTGGCAGCTCGTGAAGAACGTAAGACTGTAGCACAGTACGATCTCATCCGCTCTATTGAAAAGGTGATGCTCGGTCCTGAACGAAAGAGTCATGTGCTTTCACCAAAAGAAAAAAAGATTACAGCGTATCATGAAGCAGGTCACGCTCTTGTTGCATCATGTTTAGCAGACGCTGATCCGGTGCACAAGATTTCTATTATTGCTCGTGGTTCTGCAGGAGGGTACACGCTCAAGCTTCCTCTTGATGAGAGACGCCTTATGAGTCGGGCGACATTCTTGGACGACATCGCTATGTCACTTGGTGGATATGTTGCAGAAAAAGAAGTTTTTGGTGATATCACTACAGGTCCATCAAATGATCTCGAGGTTGCGACAGGTATGGCTCGTCAGATGGTAATGCGTTATGGTATGAGTACACTCGGTCCAGTTGCCTTCCTTCCAGAGAATGGAAATATTTCTGGAAAAGAATACAGTGAAGTCTATGGAGAAAAGATTGATGATGAAGTTAAGCGTATAATGGATGAAGCATGGAATCGTGCGCGTATCATTATCATAGAAAAACGTCAGGCGCTGATGTCAATCGCAGAAGAACTCATGCGTGTTGAAAATATTGAGCGAGAGGATTTTGAAAAACTGCTTATACTTAATGGTATAGAGCCAAAAAAACGAGAGGAAATTATTTAGAAATAATTTAATTAAAGAGCGGCCGTACGGCCGCTCTTTAATTTGGTGGTATTAGTATTGCAGTAATACAAAAAGTTTACAATCAGAAGACAAAAATGATAGTGTAAGAAAGTTACTTGTTCTTTGTTTACAAAGGGAACAGACATGAAACCTTCTCAAGAAATCAAAGCATGTATTTTAGTTGGTGCAGACAAAGTTGCGATTGCAAGACTTGTCCCACGCCTTGTTATGGGTGTCCCTGGTTATAAGGCGAATCAAAAGTACATTGGACGAGTCGCATCATTGTGTGATGCTGCTACGCTCATCGCATACACTCGCGCAACAGCGGCTAGGGTGAAGTTTTTTGTGATTGTGCACGAATCTTTAGCTGAAATACAAAGGAACAAAATATCTCTTGATGTGAGGGCAATGAGTAGACAGCATGAGTTTTTTCCATTGTGTACACCTGGTGCCAACTGGCACACATTTCTGTATCACCCAGACACGTCACAAGGGAAGATGTATGTTTGGGAAAAATATGTCCAGTCTGGGTGGACACTTGGCGATCCTAGAAATGGAGTGGATGTAGCTTGTAAATGGTTTTCTTTTGTCACGAGTATAGAAGATACCCTACTGGTGACAGAGAGCAAAGAAGTTGTAAGCCTTCCTGACATGTATCCAGGACATATTCAGGAGCTTTCAGAAACGGTTATCAGGGCTCGACTTCAAGAGTTCTATATGGGTAAACATGCATAAAAGATTGGTTTAGAAACACCAAAAAGCGGCCACATGGCCGCTTTTAATTTTAATAAATAGTACTGTGCCCCCACCTAGGCTTGAACCAGGGACCAGTTGTGTATATTGATCGTATTAAAACTGCTCTCAAAGAAAATGTTCTAAGTGCGCCCACCTGGACTCGAACCAGGGACCAGTCGTGTATAAGACGACGGCTCTACCAACTGAGCTATGGGCGCACTTAATCCATTTTCTTTTCGCTTGTTTTAATAAGACGACACCCTCTACCAACTGCAGCGTATGACGCAATTGGGTGCGTAAACTATAGCAAAAATCAGGAGATTTTTCCACTCAATAAGCCCTTAGTATAGGTATGGAGATTTTAATCTAACTTGGTATACTTTAATAAGTATATGGAAAATTCTAATAAACATGCACCATGTTTGGAGAAAAATTGTAGTTTTTGCTGTGACCCAGTAAAGATTAATCAAAGAGCAATTCAAGCTGGTTTTAAATCACCAGTAGATAAAGACGGTATTCCAATTTGGAAAGAAACAGGCGAAATTCTTGCACCAGAAGAAAAGATAGATACGGACAGAATTAATACTTTTACTTGTATTAATTATGATAAAAAAATGGGTACCTGTTTAGATTATGAAAATAGACCAGATATTTGTAGAAACACAAGTTGTGTAGTGGATGCTAATGGTGATATTGATGAGCAACATAAAAAAGTAACTGAGGTTACATTTATAAAATTACGATGAAAAAAATAGCAATTCTTTTTGGTGGTCCATCAAGTGAATACGAGGTTTCTCTTTCGTCAGCAAAGAACATCATAGAGTCAATTGATCGGAACCTATTTAATGTATTAGAAGTTCATATTACAAAAGATTGCATGTATGATATCGACGGAGTCCTTTATTTGGAACGAGAAGGTTTAGAGGAAATACAAAAAAGAAAGATAGAGGTTGTTTTCCCGGTTCTTCATGGCGCATATGGTGAAGATGGAACACTTCAAAGACTTTTGGAGCAGATGCAAATTCCTTTTGTTGGTTCATCTTCCTCTGTATCTTCTTTGGCCATTGATAAAAATAAAACAAATATTCTTTTTCAGAATCATGGCTTAATAATACCAAAAACATCTCACATTAAGAGAGATAGTGTTGAGCATGATTGCCTGTATCCAGTTATAGTAAAACCCGTTGATGAAGGTTCTAGTGTTGATTTGTTTAAGTGTAATAACGAGGAAGAATATAAAAATGTTCATGAAGTCATTTTCAAAAATCATGAAACCATGCTTATTCAGGAATGTATTGAAGGAAGAGAGTTTACTTGTGGTGTTATTGAAGATGAAGGTAATCCTATGCCACTTCTTGCAACAGAAATTATTCTGACACAAGGAGAATTGTTTGATTATGATGCCAAATATACAGTAGGTGGTTGCATTGAAGTAACTCCAGCGGAAGTACATGATGATGTTATGAAAAGAATTCAAAATGTAGCACTTACCTGCCATACATTGCTTGGTTGTAAATCATTATCTCGAACGGACATGATTCTACGAGATGACTCACTCTACGTTCTTGAAACAAATACTATGCCTGGTATGACAAAGACATCATTTATTCCTGCACAAGCACAGGCCACTGGATATTCTATGAAAGAACTTGTAACTATATTAATTAATTCAGCACATCAGTAGTCTTTTTCTTTACTCCATGTGCACTTTTTCTTTTTCGAGGATCAGTTCAAGTAACTCTTGATGTCTAGAAAGCGTTGGATCAGATTCAATAAGTGAGCGTGCCTCATGACGAGCTATTTCAACAAGTTTCGGGTTCTTAATTGCTTCCATGGCGAGGTCACTGATTCCCCACTGCTTGCCATCATATAACGTTCCAATTCCTCGTGTAAGCATATCTTGCTCCGCAAGCTCGAAGCCGTTCTTGGCTTTTACAAGTGCAGTAAGGCGAGTGTATGAGGTTTCACCTGAACTCTCGGTGAAAAGGTAACAGTATGATTGATGTTCTGCACGACCAACACGACCACGTAGCTGGTGCAATTGTGCAAGACCGAATCTGTCCGCATGCTCGATAATAATAACCGTTGCGTTTGGGACGTTTACCCCAACTTCAACTACAGAGGTAGCTACTAGAATATCAGATTTTTTATTTAAGAAATCTTCCATCACTTCTTCTTTCTCATCTCTTTTCATTTTACTATGGAGAATATCAACTATAAATTCTGGGAAAACGACGTCAGCTAAGCGAGTTGCTTCTTCTTTGACACTCTTGAGCATCCTCTTTTGCTTTTCTTCTTCATCTTGCTCATCGATACGTGGACAGATAACATACACCTGACGACCAGCTTGTAATTCCTTGCGGACATGTTCATACATCTCTTGCCGCTTACTTGATTTTACAATTTCAGTAATAATCTTTTTACGCTCTTTTGGCACACTATCAATTACAGTAAGTTCAAGATCTCCAAACAAGGTGAGGGCAAGTGTACGAGGGATAGGGGTGGCTGTCATCGACAGGAGATGCGGAACTGACGCGGACGTACGCGGAACTGACGCAGATGAGTCCCGAGCTGTATCATAAATAACACGTTCTATTTCTAGCTCAGAGTGGCCAAAATTAACAAGAAGCCCAAGAAGATATTCAGATCCTTTGAGATAATTCCATAGCTGTTTTTTTTCTTGAGCACCCAAGAAAGGAAGCGCTTTTAATTCTATAATAACTTTATTTTCTATAATAAAATCAGGTTGATATACACCAACTTTTTTATTATCGTACAATACGGGGATTTGTTGTTCTTGTAAAAAATCGAGACCTACTTTTTTTAGTTCAATTGCGAGCGCTTTTTGGTAAATAATTTCTTTATGACCAGTACCAAGTTCTTGTTTTACAGCAAAGATTGCTTCACGGATTTTGTAGGTCAGCTCTTCGTAGATAAGTTTTGAAGAAGGTGTTGTTTGTATTTCTTCCGCGTCAGTTCCGCCCCGTTCTGCGTTCCTTCCGCGTGCCAACGCTTTGCGTTGGCGGACACCGAAGCGATGCTGTTCATCGATGATGATGAGAGCAAGATTTTCAAAAAGTACAGATTTTTGAATGAGCGCATGAGTCCCGATAACAATAGAGACAACACCTTCCTTTAGCCATTTGATAAGTTGTGCACGAGACACATCTGTGGGTTCGTTATTTTGTTTGCTTGGGAATTTCTTGCAACCACTTCCGGTAAGAAGTCCTATTTCAACAGAAGTACCTTTGAAGTATTCTATAAAACTTTCAAAGTGTTGCTTGGCAAGAATCTCAGTTGGTGCCATGTACGCAACTTGTAATCGTTTACCATGCTCTGTTGTTCGATTATGAAGCACAGCATATGCGATAGTTGCTGCAACGAATGTTTTACCACTTCCTACATCACCTTCAAGGAGTCTCCCCATAGGATCATTTCTCCCTATGTCTTCTAGAATTGCATTGATTGCATGTAACTGTGCATCAGTTGGTGTGAAAGGGAATGAGTTAATGAACGCATCGAGCTCCTTTTTTGGAATAGTGATAGGGTAGGAAAGTGAATGTTTTGCCTCTTCTTTTTCTCTATATTGCTTCAGTTGCATGTAAAAAATTTCTTCAAACGCAAAACGTTTACGGGCAGCTATGGTAAGTGATTCATTTTTTGGAAAATGAATATACATGAGTGCATCTTTGAGAATAGGGAGGTGAAGTTTTTGTAGTATTGCTTCTGGTATTGGGTCTACTACATCACCAAGAACGCCGCCTGCAATGGCTTTTTTAAGAAGTGTGTAAATGTACAGAGATGAAACACCTTTTGTTTCTGGATACACCGGAGTAAGAAATGACACATCACGAATTTTTCCGCGTCCCTCCGCGTCAGTTCCGTGGTCGTCCGCACTCACAGCAAAAAGCGAGTCCGCATGCTCTGGAAGCTCTTGTAGCTTCTCTATCATCGGATTAGAGAGAAAGAGTCCACGGGAATCTTCCTGAACTGTCCCGCTAATTTTTACCTTGGTGCCGTCAGGGTACATCTTGCCGATGTAGGCTTGGTTAAACCAGATACACCTGATTGTTCCAGTACTATCAACAACACGAGCTTCTGTCATAGGGACATGTCCTTTGAAACTTCTTCGTACGGAAACTTTTTCCATGATGCCATACATAGTCACTGACTGACCTTTTTCTATATGACTCACATGAGTCTCTTCGCGCATATCTGCATAGCGAGTAGGGAAGTGGTAGAGGAGATCACGGATGGTTTTTAGATTGAGACGCGAAAGACCTGCTACGTGGTCTTTGTTGATTTGAGACAGTAATGTGATTGGGCTGTCTAAGCGTATAGTTTTCATAAGAGTATAGAAGATAGAGTATAGAAAGTAGACTTATTCAAATTTTTTAATAAGAGATGTTATCATTTTCATAACCTCAGTTATGTCCTCTTGAGTAGTTGAGTACTCTTCATTTGTTAGATATCCAAGTTGTTGTGCAATATATAGTTGTGTTTCCATTTCAGCACCAGAACCACTTGCTATCGTGAGAAAATGTTTAAAATCTTTTTTTGTGGTTCTCTTGCTGCCTTCTGCGATGTTTGAAGGGAGAGAAACACCAGCTCTCCTTAGTTGATTGGTTAAGCCAAATTTTTCATGCTCAGGGAATGTGTTTGTTATCTTATATATTTTTATAGATAGATCAACAGACTTTTGCCAGACGATAAGATTTTTATAATGATGCATGGTATTGTCTATTTTCTATCATCTATATTCTAATTTCTGAATAAGGAGGACTTCGTCCGACTATCTAAATTGTGGTCTTGAATGGTAGATAATAAGGGCGAGGGTTACAAGGATGAGGACAAAGAGAAGCATGTTGGTACTGGTGTACGTTCCCATCGAGAAGTTAATATAGAGTGTTGAGCAGAGGATGAGCAGCACAACGATGAGAGGGAGTATCGGACGAGGCCAGACGAGAATAAGGATCCCGAGAAAAATAAAGAACGAGTGCCACAGTGTGAAGGTGATACTTTCAGATACTTGAATTGATTGGTTGATGCATTCAAAGAGGGCCATTTTAGCCTTTTTGACACCAAGTGCAAGTGCTTGTGCATGAGGGTAAATAAAATACAGAGATACCGCCAAACGAAGGAGATAAGGCCAAATATTAAACATAATAAAAGTATACCACAAAGGGTTTTATGCCTATCTGGTATATAGAACAACAAAGGGCCGCCCCGTAGGGGTGGCCCTTTATGTATTACCTAGAAGCACATAACCAAACTATTCCTCGTTACTGTTTGTGATTCTCACTCGAGTGGTTGCTGTGTTATTGTTTCCACAATCAATGGTGAAGTCTGTACTCTTGGTGACAGTGAATGTCTTCTTACCAAGCGCTTTCCAGTCTGTTTCTTCATGTCCTGGGGCGATAGTGTTTACTGCGTCTGTGATAGATCGTGGCCCACCTCCGCCATTACCTTGGTCATCCGCGTCAGTATTTTCTGTATCAATAACATTGTTTAGAACTACTGCTGCATCTAACTGTGCTTGAGAACAGACACCTCCTGTACATACTGGATATGCAGTTAAGGCACATGCTGCTTCTGGGTATTGAATAACCCAGTTCACAGCACTTTTACCTTGGAAGTCCATAGTCTTAGGAGTTGCATTGATGAAGATAAGAGAAGATGGTGGTGGAGGGGTGTCGTAACGTACGGTTGTAGGGCTACTTGAAACGCTTCCATGTTTACAGAAGACAGAGTAGTTATCACTCACTGTTAATGGGGTGTTTGTTGCTGTTGTGTAAGGTCCTGAATCTATAAGTTCATTATCACCAGAGAGATCTCGTACAACTGAATATGTGTCAGAGTTAGCACAAACAATATCAAGACTACCGGCCCCTCCATATCCATAGGTACCATTTACAACAACAGATACAACAGTTGGATCGGCACACATACTGTTAGTTGTGTCCCATCTATCTGATCCACCGGCAGCACAAGCAACGTTCACTGAGGTTGTATCAAGTTCAAGGGCATTGTTATAGAGACGGTAGACGATAGCTCCATCTATGTCAAAGGGAACATTTGTTATCTGGTCAGCATTATCATTTCCGGTGTAGAGGTTACCAGGTGTTCCGTCACGGGTAACAGCAGAAGTACCGACTGGATTAGTGGTTGACCAGCTAAGATGTGTCGTACAGGTTGATGCACCTGTAGCGATTAGACATGAGATAGGGGATGCGTTAAGTGCCCCAGTCATAATATTTCCTTGATCACAATCAGGAGGGTTGTTCGCACCATTTTGACATAGTCCGACACATTTCCCTGTTCCAGTGTCCCATGTAGATGACGCATCACAGCTGCCACTCACTGTTTCAGTATCAAGAACCGCACCTCCAGTTAGAATGGTTAAGGTAGTGAGATTCGTTCCATACACTACTGAGCTTTTTTTACTTGACCCTGATGTTCCTGTATGAATAGTTGAGCCATCTCTTTGAATGTTAACTGTTGTTGTCGAGTTGCTTGTATTCCAACCAAAAGTGGTGGTACAGGTACTTGATCCAGAAACAATTAAACAGTCTGCAGGCACCGGACTAAATGATCCAGTTACAGCAGGGGCAGCAACGGTTACGTTTACCCATGGTCCACAGTTGTTAGTCTCGTCTGATTCTTTGATGACTCCTGCACTCCCTGAGTTATTTTTGTCAGCACAGGCACGAATAGATTTTGTTCCTGATGTAGTAAAGGTGTAGGACTTTGACGTTGTAGCACCTGCTCCTGTTGCAAGGGTAGACATAGTCACATACCCCAAGTCTTGGATACCAGCACCACCACCATTTGAACTTGTTGCTACTTGAAAGAAGTTATTAAAAGATGCTCCTGTTGTATATTTTCCACTGTTGGTAATTCTTGCAGAGAGAGTGACTGCGACACCTTGTGTTGCGGTAATAGGAATAGCAGATCCAGCCACAAGATCAGCCCCCCAACATCTAGAGTTTGCTGAGTCCCATGTTGTTGTACTAGAACAGGTTCCACTTACATTTTCTGTATCAAGTGTATATCCTGCAGTGTAGATGGTGAAGGTGGTGAGATTTGTTCCATAGTCAACTGTTCCGTATTTGGTTGTTGTTGTGGATGCTCCTGTATAAATTTGTACTCCTTCTCTTCGTATTGAGACAGTTGTTGTTGAATTACTTGTTGACCATTTAAATGAAGTGGTACAGGTACTTGATCCAGAAACAATAGTACAGTCAGCAGGGATTGGGTTAAATGATCCAGTTGGGGGTTCACAACTACTGCCGTCCCATGATGTACCAGCGGCACAAGAGCCGGTAACTATAACAGTGTCGAGTGTGGTGCCATTATGTTTGAGTGAAAATGTACGCGCACCGTTTCCGACATCTGCTGGTTGAGAAGTTCCACTATTTGCCGTATAGATATTTGAGGTACCATTGTAGACAACAGATGTTCCAGTTGGATTTGTCGTACTCCAGGTAAGATTTCTACTACAAGTGGAAGCGCCGGATGCAATAGTACATGTTGATGCAGAAGCTGTAATCGTTCCGGATAGAGGAGCTTCACAAGAGTTTCCGTCCCATGATTCACCAACAGGACAACTAACGACAAGGGTGTCGGAATCAGAAACATCAGGGTTAAGGTCTGAGTTTGTACAAGTGAAGGTGTATGTAGCTGGTGGAGCTTGGATGTTTGGAAAAACAGTAGAACCAGAACTTGGATGAGTTGCTACCCAGCTGTCTTCTACTCCGTCAGCAATATCTGGGTAGTTAGTTGAACCAAGACAATCAGATGCCCCAGTCACATTCCAGTTAATGGTTGCCGAGCCGCCCCAAGTGACATTGTATGCATATGCAGAACTAGTTGTTAAAAATGCTAGAAGCACCGCAAAAAGTATTTTGCGAACGTGTTGTGTAAATATTCTTACCATATATGTCAAGTATACGGCTTATTGTAAAAGAAAAAAGGGACATGTTCACACTTGCGTATGTTCATGCCCCTTTCATGTTACGACCAATGGTCGTAGCTTACGGGTTGCTGAGTGTTACCAAGAAGCGAATGCTCTCCTCGGGCTTCAGTTGGTCGCCTGACAAGATCGTAGTCACAGCACCGGTGAGGTCTTCGAAGAGGACAACCCCGCTATCCGTGTTGCGGGTGAAGAGTTCCCCGTAAGACGTAGCGGTGTAGGCAGAAGTTCCGACAGGAGTTCCTTCTTGTTGCTCGATCCAGTTCGGGTCGACCGGAAGAGTGCGTGTCGGCGCCGGTCCGTTGTAGGCGTGAAGCGCATTCTCGGCCGGATCGAGGTACAGATTGCGCCAGACGTCGCCGAATGTACGGCAATTCCACAGCTTGCGCCCATCGGTGAAGAAGTCTTCGTCGATGTAGTGAGCGCAGTGGGTCAGCGGGATTCCGCCTTCCGTGTAGCCGGTCAGGTTCGCTGTCTGCTCAACGGTGAAGGTTCCATTCCCGTTCCGGATGATCCGGAGCGGAAGAGCACCGGTGCCGGCGAACACCATCTCGCCGTAGCGGAGTGCCCCCTTCGTGGTGAAGGAGACGTCCGCACTTGCGGTGGCATCCATGCCGCCGTCTGTGCTCTTGGCAACCACCCCGACACGCAGCGTGCAGGTCTTTTCGACCGGCAGTTCGCTGGTCGCCGTGGTGATGATCGAGTTACCTTCACGAGTGAAGGTACTCGGCACATCGATGCCTCCGCACGTGAGTGTGGAGGTCGCCTGCTTGAAGACGCCAGAGCCAATGGTGTAGTTCACTGTCAGCTTCTTGTCGAGCGCGACTCCCGTCGCACCGTTTGCCGGATCTGTGGATCCAATCGTGACCGCCGCATCGTGCGGCGTCACAACGGTACCGCCGCCACCCCCGCCGCAAGCGGCGAGGAAGAGAGCGGCCAGCATGGCCACGAGGCCCGCGCCGTAGGCGCGGGAACGGGTGCCTCCGAAGGAGGCGAAGAGACGCAGCATGTTCATGCTACCTGCCTTTCTGCCCGCACGGGGCGTTGAGTGTCTAACAAAAGCTTTTACAAAATTCTTCTTTATCTTCGTATACAAAGAGCTCATTACCTAAGTAAATCACCCTTTGCACACTAAGACAATGAAGGTCTGCGCGTATACTACACTTATTATGTATTTTTGTCAAGCCCCCCTGTAGACGCAGACCACGCAGACGTAGGCAGACCACGCAGACACAACAATACAGAATATTGCTAACTTTACGCGGAAGGAAGATTGAAGGTATGTGGTGCATACACTAAGATATATAAAGAATTTACTTCACGTACTCAATGTCGTTAATAAAAATCTTCTTTGCCGTAGGCAAAGAGGATTTTTATTTTCTAATTATTTTTTTGGAATGTTTTTACTTCAATGCGGCGTAGGCCTTCTCAAAGAGGAAGCCCATGTCTACGTTGTGCACAAGGTAGTTATCAGCGTAGAAATCATGAG
>JACCDG010575256.1_pt1 | contig 14980 bp, 11 predicted proteins | sample 7442471 | NCBI WGS metagenome assembly JACCDG01 (sample SAMN15323444, study PRJNA562643) | freshwater metagenome | isolation source: river surface water | place: USA:Blue River Watershed | collected 2017-08-17
ATTTGCTCATTCATCTGACTCATGTCGATGGCTTACTTTCTGGATCAGTTAGGTCTATTAATTGCGAATAGGAACAGATTAACTCATTTTGCTCAGCTCTTCGAAAGTCACCGCTTTATCGGTCACCTTAGCCAAGCTGCAAATATGTTTCACAACGTTCTCTTCCAAAACCACTGCCTCGACCTCTTTGAGGCGACTTGGATCACTGTAATACCAACGCATCACTTCTTTGGGGTCCTCATAGGTTGCCGCGGTCTCCTCAATCGAGGCCTTAATTTGCTCTGGAGTGGCAGTTAAGTTTTGTTGCTTAACCAGATCAGAAAGAATTAAGCCGAGGCGCACACGCTTATCAGCTTGTTCTGCAAACATCTCAGGAGGAATTGGAGCATCTTTTGCATTTGGAATTCCACGCTGCATAAGATCATTACGAGCAGCCTCGACCAAACGCTCCTGCTCACCGGTAATAAGTGATTTAGGAACATCTAAGGGGCACTGCTTCACCAGCTCATCCATTACTTGGTTTTTAAGAAGGGCTTCGGTGCGACGCTTTACTTCTCGCTCCATATTAGCCTTGATCTCACTGCGCATCTTCTCAACGCCGCCCTCAGTGATGCCCAAAGATTTAGCAAACTCTTCATCAACAGGGGGCAAATGAGCCCATGCCACATCTTTCATGGTGATCGTGAACTCAGCAGTCTTGCCCGCAACTTCTTTACCGTGATAGTCATCGGGAAACTTCATAGGGAAGGTTTTGTTCTCACCCTTTTTTAGACCAATCGCCGCTGCCTCAAACTCAGGCAACATCTGGCCTGCACCAATGACAAACTTAAAGTCTTCAGCCTTGCCACCAGCAAACTCAACGCCATCGATCTTGCCAACAAAATCAATCGTCACTTGATCGTCTTTTTGTGCACTCGTATCAGCACCGCCATCGCCATGGTCACCAGACTCACCGCGCGAGTGATAATGCACGCGTTGCTTGCGAAGCACTTCAAGAGCACGATCAATCTCTGGATCATTCACATCGGTGGTGTAACGGGTAAGTTCAGAAGCGCTAAAGTCGCCAATCTTTACCTCGGGCAGCACCTCAAAGAATGCATCAAAGACAATTTCATCGGCACCAATCTCGCTCTTAGGCTCTAAACGAGGTTGGCTGGCTAATTTAATTCCCTCTTTCTTGCTCACTTCATAGAAGAGTTGTGAGGCTTTGTCGTATTGCACTTCAAAATCAACTTGCATGCCATATTGCTGCTCAACCATTTTCTTGGGTACTTTGCCTGGACGAAATCCGGGCATCTTCATGGACTTGCTAATTTTGGTTAAACGGGCCTCACGCGCCTGATTGATATCAGCACGATTAAATTGCAGAGTAATTTTGCGGTCTAAGCTACCTAAGTTTTCGATTTGCACTACAGCCTCTTAATGTAAGGTTATTTGTGAACACTAGCCGAGCAGCCTTGTGGTGCGAGGAGGGGGACTCGAACCCCCACACCATTTCTGGCGTCAGGACCTAAACCTGGTGCGTCTACCAATTTCGCCATCCTCGCTATATCTCAAGCGTTGCAGACACTACCCAGCCAAGAATTCACGTAAAAGGTAGATTCTACAATGCCTTAAAGAGGAGAGCCACGGCATGGACGGCGATTCCCTCACCTCGGCCTAGATGACCCAGGGATTCATTGGTTTTGGCTTTGAGGTTTATGTGGCTGGGGGTGACATTCAAATCGCTCGCAATATGGCGAATCATTTCTGGCAGGTAGCTGGCCAACTTCGGTTTTTGGCAAATCACAGTTGCGTCTACATTACCAACGTGGTAGCCCGCAGCCTGAACTTTTTGCAAGGCTGCTCGCAGCAGCACCCTACTGTCCATGTCCTTAAAGCGCTCATCATCATCCGGAAACATTTGACCAATATCATTGAGACCTGCAGCACCTAATAAGGCATCGGTAATGGCATGCAAAAGCGCATCGGCATCGGAATGGCCTAGTAAACCTTTTTCATAAGGGATATGCACCCCCCCTAAAATTAATTTGCGCCCAGAGACCAGGGCGTGAATATCGTAGCCTTGACCAATCCGAAATGGAATGTTGTTTGCAGACATTGTCATGGCTCCATTTTAGTGCTGCGCTTGCAGAACCAACTCCATAAGCTCCCAGTCGGCCGGATGCGTTACCTTGAAATTACGGGTTGCACCCTCGACTAAAAGAGGTTGACCTCCTGCACGCTCAATAGCACTGGCCTCATCAGTAATATTTGCACCGGCAGCAATCGCCTCACTCAAGGCATCGTGCAGGGCTTTTAATGGAAACATCTGCGGGGTTTGTGCTTGCCACAGCCGGGAGCGATCAATCGTCCCTTTTGCACGCATTGCATCCTCTGTCGTTTCTTTCATAGTATCGGCCACCGGAATTGCTAATAAACCACCATCATGAATACGCCGTGGATCAGCCTGCTCTTGTGCGCTGACCAGAGTAATAAGGCGCTCAATTAACTGGGGAGTAATGCCTGGACGCGCCGCATCATGTACCAAAACCCAATCCTGCGGATGGACACCCGCTTTTAGCATTGCAGCTAGTGTATTTAATACCGTTTGCTGACGCGTGGGGCCGCCCGTTTGCAAAAACTCAAAGCGTTTTACAGGTTTTGGATACCGTGATTTAAGGTCGTAACTCAGTTGATCAGAACCGGGACTCATTCCAATCCACACCGAGTCAATTTCGGGACAAGCAAAAAAGGCATCTAGCGCATAAAGCAACATGGGCTTACCAGCGAGTTGGCGAAATTGCTTTGGTTGATCTCCGCCCAAGCGAGCGCCCATCCCTGCAGAGGGAAGTAAAGCGTGACAGAGCCGATTTGAACTGCTCATGACTGAATATAGAGAGAACGCATACCTGATTCTATAATGGGCCCAGATGTCGGATGCTGTCAATCCAGCGGCAGCGCCTAGGCCTGTTGCTCTACCAACACCCCCCGTACCCGCGCTGCGGGCTGGGCAGCGCTTTACCTTCAAACAGCTTGTTGGCTCATCCGATGCAGCTCTCATTGCCCAAACTGCCCTAGAGCATCGTAATCATTACAGCCAAATGGTGGTCTTTTGCGCCAGCGCACTGGATGCGCAGCGTCTATTGGAAGAAATACCTAGCTTTGCCCCTCAACTGAGACTGCGTCTCTTGCCAGACTGGGAGATCCTGCCATACGACCATTTCTCTCCGCATCAAGACCTTATCTCTGAGCGTTTGGCGACTCTCTATGAGATGCAAAACGGTAATTGCGATCTCATTTTGCTTCCTGTAAGCACTGCATTACAACGGTTAGCCCCCCCAGCATTTTTATCCGCACATACCTTTTTCTTCAAGCAAGGTGAACGCCTCAACGAGGAGGCATTACGTTTGCAGTTACAACAAGCAGGCTATGATCCCGTGAGCGCAGTAATGCGACCTGGCGAATACAGTATCCGCGGCGGCTTGATTGATTTGTTTCCGATGGGGTCGTCTTTGCCCTATCGCTTGGATTTATTCGGGGATGAGATTGAGCAAATTCGGGCGTTTGATCCCGATACGCAACGGAGCTTGTATCCCGTCAAAGAGATCCGTCTTTTGCCAGGCCATGAGTTTCCATTCGATGAGGCAGCCCGCACAGCCTTTCGGGGACGCTGGCGTGAGTATTTTGAGGGAGACCCCACTCGCTGCTCGATCTACAAAGATGTCAGCGCAGGTATTCCAACCGCAGGGATTGAGTCATACCTGCCATTGTTCTTTGATGAGACCGCCACGGTCTTTGATTATTTTGTGCGCAGTGAGAGCCCCGAATCAAGCGACCCTATTTGCTTAGTTTATGTTGGCGACATTGAGAACAGCATTTCTGCATTTTGGAAAGATACTGAAGAGCGCTATTCATTTCTCAAGCACGATCCTGAGCGACCGGTTCTCAAGCCGAGCGATTTGTTTCTGAGTCTTGAGCAATTTTTTACCCACGCCAAGAGCTATCCACGCATTGTTTTACAAACCCCTGATGGTATCGATCAGGATCAAGATCAATCTTTACTATTCTCTGCCCTGCCTGATGTTGCTATCCATCGTCGCGATACTGATCCGCTGAAGCTAATTCGGCAGCTGGTTGCTCAAAATATCTGGCGCATTGTTATTTGTGCCGAGAGCTCTGGTCGTATTGAATCCATTCGCCAACTGATGGAAGAGAGTAATTTCGGCGCAGATGCCAATACGAATTCTGTTTACCCCCTACATCCCAGCACTGTCGAAAACATTGCTGAATTTATGAAAGGCTCCGAGTCTTTCTCTTTATGCGTATCAGCCCTCTTTAATGGTTTTGCTTGGCACCCTCAGCGCACTCTGATCATTACAGAATCCGAGTTATTTACCCAAACTGCAAGACAGCGACGTAGCAAAGAAACCAGTAACGCCGATCCTGACACATTGTTCAAAGATTTATCTGAATTGAAGGTTGGCGATCCTGTAGTGCATGTCGAGCATGGCATTGGTCGGTATCAAGGCTTGGTATTACTCAATATGGCTGCAGGGCCAAAGGATGCGCCGGTATTTGAGGAGTTCCTACATCTAGTCTATGCCAATAGCGCAACCTTGTATGTTCCGGTGCAGCAACTGCATCAAGTGACTCGTTATGCAGGTGCCGATCCAGATTCAGCACCACTGCACCAGTTGGGCTCAGGACAGTGGGATAAGGCAAAGCGCAAAGCCGCTCAACAAATTCGGGATACCGCCGCTGAGTTACTGAATTTATATGCAGCTCGCGCCATACGTAAGGGTCATGCCTTTGAGTTCTCTGCGCACGATTACGCCGCCTTTGCCGAGAGTTTTGGTTTTGAAGAAACTCCTGATCAAGCCAATGCAATCGCTGCCGTGATCGGCGATATGACCAGTGGCAATCCGATGGATCGTTTGGTCTGCGGTGATGTTGGTTTTGGTAAGACTGAAGTAGCTCTGCGTGCTAGCTTTATCGCGGTCATGGGTGGCAAGCAAGTGGCCATCTTGGCTCCCACCACGCTTTTAGCTGAGCAACATGCTGCCACCTGGAAAGACCGTTTTGCCCCTTGGCCCGTGCGGATTGTTGAGCTCTCGCGCTTTAAGACTGCTAAAGAGATCAATGCAGCCTTATCCTCCATCGCGTCTGGTGAGGCGGATATCGTGATTGGTACTCATAAGCTTTTATCCAAAGAGACGAAGTTTGAACGTTTGGGTTTAGTGATTGTGGACGAGGAGCATCGTTTTGGTGTACGCCAGAAAGATGCTCTCAAAGCCATGCGCGCTGAGGTTGATATCTTGACCCTTACAGCCACGCCTATTCCTAGAACATTGGGAATGGCCCTAGAGGGCTTACGTGAGTTCTCCGTAATTGCAACTGCTCCACAGAAGCGCTTGGCCATTAAAACCTTTGTGCGTCGCGAAAGTGATGGTGTGATTCGGGAGGCGGTCTTACGCGAGATTAAACGTGGTGGCCAGGTTTACTTCTTGCATAACGAAGTTGAAACAATCCAGAATCGCAAACAGGCTTTGCAAACTCTCTTGCCAGAGGCTCGGATTGCAGTGGCACATGGTCAAATGCATGAACGTGAGTTAGAAGCGGTAATGCGTGATTTTGTGACCCAACGCAGTAACCTACTCTTATGCACCACCATTATTGAAACTGGCATCGATGTACCGACCGCTAATACGATCATCATGCATCGAGCCGATAAATTTGGTTTAGCGCAATTGCATCAGTTACGAGGTCGTGTCGGCCGCTCTCACCACCAAGCCTATGCCTATCTCTTAGTGCCCGATCCAGATGCCCTGAGTAAGCAAGCGCATTTGCGACTGGATGCCATCCAAGCAATGGAGGAACTGGGATCCGGGTTCTATTTGGCAATGCATGATCTCGAGATACGCGGCGCCGGTGAAGTATTAGGAGACAAACAATCCGGTGAAATACATGAAATTGGTTTTGGACTCTATACAGAGATGCTCAATCGTGCAGTGAAGTCCTTACGGAATGGTAAAGAACCTGACCTTCTAACACCAATGCAAGCTACAACCGATGTAAACCTCGGGGTTCCTGCACTGCTGCCTGCTGATTACTGTCCCGATGTACATGAACGCTTATCTTTATATAAGCGTTTTGCGAGTTGCGAAGACTTTAGTAACTTAACGGTCTTGCGTGAGGAGTTAATCGATCGCTTTGGTAATCTTCCCGATGCAGCCAAGGCTTTTTATGAAACCCATCGCTTACGTCTGGAGATGAGCTTATTGGGTATCAAGAAGATCGATGCAAGCCCTGTAGCGATTCAGGTGCAATTTGTGCCCCAGCCACCGCTTGATCCGGTCAAGTTCATTCGAATTGTGCAATCCAGTCCTGCCATTACACTCAATGGTCAAGATCGCATTAAATATCTTCCCAACAAGGGCTCCTCTTATGAAAAATTAGAGCAACGTATCGAGGGTATTCGACAACTCATGAAACTGCTAAGTAGTGCCTTAGTAGCAAACGCCCAACCATTGCCTACGCCTGCACTTTCTGCATAATGCGATGATGCAGAATCTATCTACCCACCCCTTCCCATCTCTGCAGGTTCTCAGCACTGACTCTGTTCAAACTGAAATCCTAACGGGTCTTGCCAAGGCTTTATTGAAACTTGATATTGCCTATACGCAGTTAGGGCAACGGTTTTTATTGGGCAGAGATCTTGAATTATTCGAGCGCAATGGTTTGCGTCAGTTTTGTGCAGAGCGATTTTGTGATCTTGCTATTTTGCCAGCACACTTCTCTGCAGATTATTTACGTGTCCTGGCGATGGATATGGACTCCACTCTGATTAATATCGAGTGCATTGATGAGATTGCGGATTTTGCTGGCAAGAAAGCGGCGGTTGCAGAGATTACTGCTGCCACCATGCGTGGCGAGATTGCTAACTTTACGGAGAGTCTGCGTAAGCGCGTTGCCCTGCTTGCTGGCGTTCCAGAATCCGCCCTGCACTCTGTCTATGAGCAACGTTTACAACTCAATCCCGGTGCAGAGAGCTTAATTTCAGGTGCCCATGAGCGTGATATGCATACTCTATTGGTCTCTGGTGGATTTACATTCTTTACCCAACGCATGCAAGAGCTCCTACATCTTTGCGAAACACACTCCAATGAACTGGAGATTGTTAATGGATTGCTAACCGGTCAGGTTTTGGGTGACATTGTTGATGGTACCGCAAAGAAGAATTACGTAATCTCTGCCTGTACCGCTTTAGGTCTTAGCAAGAAACATGCTCTTGTAATGGGGGACGGCGCTAATGATTTATTAATGATGGCTGACTCTGGGCTTAGCGTCGCATACCGAGCCAAGCCGGTGGTTAAAGAAAAAGCCGACGTTGCACTAGACTTCGTCGGCTTAGATGCGGTCTTGCAATTACTCTAGGATTGCTTAGAGCCTTTCGAAGATCGCAGCAATACCCTGTCCCCCACCGATACACATAGTAACCAAGCAATACTTACCACCAGTGCGGTGAAGCTCATGAATCGCCTTAGTGGCAATAGCAGCACCGGTACAACCCACGGGGTGACCTAAAGCTACTGCGCCGCCATTCACATTGGTCTTACTTGGATCTAAGCCTAAGCCCTTAGTTACAGCAATGGCTTGTGCTGCAAACGCCTCGTTCGACTCAATGACATCGATCTTGTCGAGGGTCAAGCCAGCGCGTTGGAGTGCGATCTTAGTAGCGGGGATTGGACCTTCACCCATGATGTGATTAGGAACACCGGCAACCGCATAGGAGACCAAACGGGCAAGTGGTTTTTGACCTGCTTTGGCAGCCACATCTGCAGCCGCTAAGACCATAAACGCTGCACCATCATTCACGCCTGATGCATTTCCAGCTGTTACAGTGCCACCCTCTTTCTTAAACGCTGGCTTCATCTTGGCCAAGGTCTCCATGGTGGTATCGGGCTTGCAATGCTCATCGGTATCAAACACCACATCCCCCTTACGAGTCTTAATGGTGATTGGCACAATTTGAGATTTAAAGCGACCTTCTTTAATAGCAACCGAGGCACGGCGATGCGACTCCACCGCAAATGCGTCTTGATCCTCGCGTGTGATCTTCCATTTCTCGGCGAGGTTCTCTGCAGTAATGCCCATATGACCCACCCCAAATGGATCGGTTAGAACCGAGACCATCAGGTCAATCATTTTGGTGTCGCCCATACGCGCACCATTACGCATCGCAGTAGCGCCATACATGGCACGCGACATCACTTCAACACCGCCACCCACACCATAATCGTAGTCATTGAGCATGATGCCTTGTGCAGTGGTCACAATCGCTTGCAAACCAGAGCTGCATAAACGATTGACTGCCATTGCTACGGAATCCATCGGTAGACCCGCTTGTATCGAAGCAACTCGCGCAACATAGGCATAGCGCGAATCGGTTGGCATAGTGTTACCAACGGTCACATAATTAATCTTGGCAGGGTCAGCACCCGAACGGGCAACTGCTTCTTTCATGACGGAACCCGCCAACTCTGCTGGCTCGACCGTACTCAGGCTGCCGCCATAGCTTCCAATGGCGGAACGGGCTGCACTTAAGACCACAACATCGCGACTCATATCATTTCCCTTCTTTACGCATTAGCAGAACTACTAGTTTTATCTCATTATCTACACTTGCACAAGCAGATCATGGCCGTCTGTCTGAATAACGGTAGCTTTAATAAACTCCCCAACCCGATACCGCTTGGAAGGCTTGCTGGGCGGTAGAATCCGCACGAGCCCATCAATTTCTGGGGCATCGCCCGCACTCCGCCCAATGCCCCCTTGGTCATCTAATCGATCAACCAATACCCGAATACGCTGATCAAGTAATCGCTGAATGCGCTTTATGGATAGCGCTTCAGCAACCTCCATAAAGCGTGCTTGACGCTCTTCGCGAATTGCCTGAGGGATGGGATTATCCAGTTGATTAGCTGCAGCACCCTCAACAGGTGAGTAGGCAAAGCAACCTGCACGATCAATATTGGCCTCCTGCATAAAGTTGAGCAGATACTGAAACTCTTCTTCGGTCTCACCAGGGAAGCCGGCTATAAAAGTACTCCGAATGACTAAATCAGGACAGACAGCACGCCATTGCTCAATACGCTCAAGATTCTTCTCTCCGCTTGCTGGGCGCTTCATACGTTTTAGGACGTCGGGATGCGCATGCTGCATCGGGATATCCAGGTAGGGCAATAAACCGTAGCCGCTGTCTTTGAACTCTGCCATGATGGGCAAAATCTGATCGACATGTGGATAGGGATAAACATAATGCAAGCGAACCCATGCTTCATGCTCACGCGCAAGCTGATGTAATGCTAACGCTAGATCATATAAGCGAGTCTTGACCGGTTTACCATCCCAAAAGCCTGTGCGGTATTGAATATCAACTCCATAGGCACTCGTGTCTTGAGAAACCACAAGCAATTCTTTAACGCCGGATTCAAATAATTGTTTTGCTTCTTTTAATACCTCACCAATCGGTCGAGAGACGAGATCACCGCGCATACTGGGAATGATGCAAAAGCTGCAGCGATGATTACAACCCTCAGAGATTTTGAGATAGGCGTAATGCTTGGGGGTTAACTTCACACCAGCAGGCGGGACAAGATCTAAAAATGGATCATGTGGCTTGGGTAAATGAGCGTGCACCGCTTGCAAGACTTCTGCAGTTGCATGCGGTCCAGTAACCGCCAGCACTTTGGGATGGACGCTGGTTACCAAGTCGCTACCATCGGCGTTTTTCTTGGCACCTAAGCAGCCGGTCACAATCACCTTGCCGTTTTCAGCCAAAGCCTCGCCAATCGCCGAGAGGCTCTCTTCAACAGCAGAATCAATAAAGCCGCAGGTGTTCACAATCACAAGATCAGCGCCTGCGTATTCCTTCGCGGTCTCATACCCTTCAGCACTGAGTTGAGTCAGAATCAGCTCAGAGTCAACTAGAGCTTTGGGACAACCTAATGAGACAAATCCAACTTTTGCAACCACAGATAATGCCCTATCGAATAATGAGGTATGAAAGGATGATGGTGCGCAGTATCTGCGCCAAATGTTGTCCTAAGAATCTTTATCGGATTTCTCAGGTTTAGATTGAAATGGGAATCCTGTAAAGAGCGTATTAGATCCCTGCATTTGTTCTTGCATTTTTAGAAAGAGATCTTTGCTTTGATCCATATAGTTACTCATCAGATTTTGCATAAAGGGATTTTGCAAGTTCATCATCTGTGACCAAGCTTCAGTTCCACCACCGGTCATTGTTTTTGATTGCTCATTTAGCTTTTGATGCATATCCATAAACGATTGCATTGTTCGCTCTAGATGACTACCCATCAGACCCTGCATCGAGTGTCCGTAGAAACGAATCACTTGTTGCAACATTTGGGTTGAGAATATTGGCATGCCGCATGCTTCTTCTTCCAAAATGATTTGCAAGAGAATGCTGCGTGTTAGATCCTCATCGGTTTTGGCATCCAAGACCTTAAAGCTTTCCCCCGCCATAACCAACTCTTTAATATCAGCAAGGGTTACATATGCACTCGTTTGGGTGTCATAAAGACGCCGATTGGGATACTTCTTGATCAGCCGATCTTCACCGGCCTTCTTCGCACGTGATGACATGGTTCTTCCCTTGCTAATTGTTGCAATGCAGAATTTACCCTAGTTTAGCCTGTATGGATACCACCATTGACAGAGAAATCAGCTCCCGTTGAAAAAGCACCATCATCCGAGGCAATCCAAGCACATATGGAGGCAATCTCATCGGGCGTTCCCAGGCGTTTGACGGGAATGGTGCCGATAATCTTTTCTAGCACATCCTCACGAATGGCTTTGACCATATCGGTGGCGATGTAGCCTGGAGAAACGGTATTCACGGTCACTCCTTTACTGGCAACCTCTTGTGCCAAGGCCATCGTAAAACCATGTAAACCAGCTTTTGCGGTGGAGTAATTTGTTTGCCCAAACTGACCTTTTTGGCCATTGACCGAGGAAATATTAATAATGCGTCCCCAGCCGTTATCAATCATGCCATCAATGACTTGTTTGGTGACATTAAAGAGTGAGTTGAGATTGGTATCGATCACTGCCTTCCAATCTTCAGGGGTCATCTTCCGAAATACGCTATCTCGGGTAATGCCGGCATTGTTCACCAATACATCCACACGACCTACTTCTGCCTTCACCCTATCAAAGGCTGCCTTAGTGCTATCCCAATCCGATACATTGCCTTCGGAAGCAATGAATTCATAACCCAAGGCTTTTTGTTCAGCAATCCAACGATCTTTGCGTGGCGAGTTTGGACCGCAACCGGCAATTACCTTAAATCCACCTTTTGATAAACGCTGGCAAATTGAGGTTCCAATTCCACCCATGCCTCCAGTGACATATGCGATTCGTTGTGCCATTTTCTTCTCCTTGTTATGAGTTCGATCAATTGATCACTTAAACTTTCTGCGCCTTTTCTTTGACATAAGTACCCGGTGCTGCAACTAATTTCTTGTATTTGCCGCCACCATATCCTTTGGGAGCAGGAACTTGACGACCACCATACCCCGCAAGCCACTCGGTGAAATCAGGCCACCAGCTCCCAGCAATCTCTTTAGCGCCCTTGAGCCACTGCTCTGGTTTTTTTGGAAGATTTGAATTCGTCCAGTAATTGCGTTTCTTTTTATGCGGCGGATTAATTACACCCGCAATATGTCCAGAGGCGCCCATCACAAAGCGAATTGGCCCCTTTAGGATTTGGGTGCTTTGATAGGCCGAATGCCATGGAACAATATGATCATCACGCGATGCATAAACATAGGCTGGGCAAGTAATTGCGCTTAAGTTCACCGGCTCACCACACACTTTTAATGCACCCGGCTTTGCTAAATCATTTTGCAAATAGGTATGGCGCAAATACCAACAATACATTGGCCCCGGTAAGTTGGTGGAATCACCATTCCAATAGAGCAAATCAAATGGTGGTGGCGAGTTACCCTTGAGATAGTTATCAACCACATAGTTCCAAACCAACTCATTCGGTCTCAAAAAGGAGAAGGTATTGGCAAGCTCTAAGCCAGAGAGAAGACCATAACGCCCTTCCATGCCACCAATGGTTTTCTCACGCAACTGAACAAGCGATTCGTCAATAAAGACATCCAGAACACCGGTATCGTCAAAATCCAATAAGGTGGTGAGTAGGGTCAAACTGGCAATTGGATTTTGCTTGCGCGCTGCCAACACTGCAAGCGAGCTGCTTACTAAAGTGCCACCAACGCAAAATCCCAAAATATTAATCTTGTCTTGCTGGCTGATTTCTTGCGTTACACGAATTGCTTCTAAAACTCCTTGCCCCACATAATCGTCCCAAGTGGTGCGATCCATTGTGGCATCAGGATTTTTCCAGGAGACTAAAAATACAGTGTGGCCTTGGCTCACCATATAGCGCACTACAGAGTTATCGGGCTGTAGATCTAGGATGTAGTACTTATTAATGCACGGTGGCACCATTAAGAATGGACGCTCATAGACTTGATCGGTCAGTGCTTTGTATTGAATCAACTCAAAGAGAGAGTTCCGAAACACTACTGCGCCCTCGGTCTGCGCTAAATTTTTACCAACCTCAAATCCGCTCTCATCGGTTTGACTCACCTTTCCTTTGCCTAGGTCACCCAATAAATTAACAATTCCTTTTTGAATCGACTGGCCTTGGGTTTGCAAAACAGTTTCGAGAGCCTCTGGATTGGTTGCCAGAAAGTTCGATGGCGATAATGCATCAATCATCTGGTTAGTTGCAAATTCAATACGTTGACGCGTTTTTGTATCCGTTTGTACTGCTTGTACCAAATCATTGAGATAGCGTGAGTTCAATAGGTAGGTGGAGACCAAAGCTTTACTCCAGGGGTTTTGCCAGGCCTTACCTAAGAAGCGGCGATCCTTTATCTCAATCGCATCTGGGTCCTTACCCAAACGGCCAAGATCTTCCATGTATTTTTTTTGAATCTCTGTGAGTTTCTCGGGAGGAATCATGGCCATATATTGCGGTGCCAAAGTCGGTGAATTACCCAAATTCATGATGAGTGTCGTCTTTTCAACAATCTGTAAACCAAACTGAACAGTACCACTCTATTCTCAGACGATTATTGCTCTAGGGTTATAAGCACTAACCCTAGAATTTATAGGGATTTTGGGATGAAATGGCCCTAGAAGCCCCGATTTTAGGACTTTGGATTGAACCAAATCAGACTGGCAAAGCGCCCTGTGGGGTTTTGGCGTCGATAGGAATAAAAACGATCAGGATCACTGTAGGTGCAAAGGTCACCCCCATAGATCTCACGAATACCTAAGGCCCGCATCCGCTCCATAGCAATTCGGGGCAAATCAGCCCAATACTTTTGCTCACAGGATTGACTTCTTCTAAAACAGTTATCACTCAGGGAGTGTTTGCGAACATCGGCTGCCCGAAAGAATGCATCGCGCACCTCAGCTCCTACTTCATAGTGTTGCGCAGAAATGCTGGGGCCAATCCACGATATTAACTGCTCAGGGGTTTGATTGCGCTCTTCCCGTATGAATAGATCAATCGTGTTTTCCAAAACACCATCGCAGAGACCGCGCCAACCGGCATGCGCAGCCGCAACGGCCGTTCCTGATCGATTCGTGAATAGAACCGACATGCAGTCGGCTGACAAAATACTTAATACGGTTTGAGGTGTTTGTGTAAACGATGCATCTGCTTCCATGACATTGTCATGAATACCCAAATTACTACCCTGCACCCTAAGCACACGAGTGCCATGAACTTGTTTAATCCAGTAAGGGCTTTGAGGTAGTAGTGCATCCAGTAATTGGCGATTTTGCATCACTGAACTTAATTCGTCGCCAGCATAAGCGCCGAGATTGAATGAATCAAATGGGGCTTTGCTAAACCCACCCGTTCGCGTGGTGGTAAACGCATGGACATTCTCTGGTGCAGGCCAAGTAGGCCGAATCACTGCAAGAGTACTCAATTAATCATCCCCCGCTAATTGCGCGGATTGCGCATTGGGCAGTACCATGTCACTCAGGTGCACGGATGAATTAAGAGTTAATAAATCTGACGGTATGGGAGCAAACCAACGCATTGGCATATGCGTTTTCGGATGGACAAACTCCAGTGCAAAGGCATGCAATGCTTGACGTTGCAGGCTGAGATCTTTGGCTACTGCTGGTATTTTTTTCCGATACACCGGATCACCTAAGAGTGGAAATCCAAGGGATTCTAGGTGAACACGTATTTGATGAGTGCGCCCAGTCTCGAGGCGACATTCCAATAAAGAGACCTTAGTGTTATTAAAAGAGCCGAGCGCTAATCGCTTGTAATGCGTAACTGCTGATTTTGCTGATGGATGATTTGAATTGGCGTTGATGACAGCCATCTTTAAACGATCACGCTGATCGCGCCCCACAGCAGCATTAATAGTTCCCCGTAATGGCGTATCGCCCCACACCCACGCTAGATAACGGCGCTCCACTGCATGGTCTTGCAATAAACGGACTAAGGCAGTTTGTGCCAATCCAGTTCGAGCTACCACAAATAATCCGGAGGTATCTTTATCGAGTCGATGCACAATGCCTGCACGTGGCAACTGCTGCAACTCTGGGTAATGAAACAACAAGCTATTGAGTACCGTGCCGGTCCAGTTCCCTGCTGCTGGGTGCATCACCATTCCAGCTGCCTTGTTAAAGACCAAAACGGTATCATCTTCATAGATGCATTGAAGTGGGATGTTCTCAGGCAGAAAAGCGTGCTGCTCAGGCATTTCTTGTGGAAAGACCCGAATTTGTTCTCCACCCCGCAGAATTTGTCGGGCTTTGACCACTTTACCGTCCACCAATACTGCACCCTGACTTGCCCAAGCCTGCAGGCGATTACGCGAGTAATCGTTGAGAAAGTGGGCCAATGCTTTATCCAAACGCTCCCCTGCCC
>JACCDG010461745.1_pt1 | contig 14968 bp, 6 predicted proteins | sample 7442471 | NCBI WGS metagenome assembly JACCDG01 (sample SAMN15323444, study PRJNA562643) | freshwater metagenome | isolation source: river surface water | place: USA:Blue River Watershed | collected 2017-08-17
CCTGCATCTGAACCACCTACGCCTCCACCAGTAGTGGTGATCCCACCACCAGAACCAGTTGAAGAACCTAAATCAGAACCAAAAGTAGAAGCAAAAGAAGAATCAGTAGATTTAGAATATTTAACTACTGATGATTTAAAAATGTTTGAATCTTTAAATAAATTTCTTACTGGTAGTGATGGAAAAGACTCTCCTTTTCAACCTTGGTTACAAAAAGATTATGTTTCTAATATTTTTACAAAAACAAAAATCTTACCATTAACAATTGAAAATCTCTCTGATTTTACAACAAAAGATAATGTTTTAGTTTCTGTTTCTGGCGGGATTAATTCTTTAACTGCAAATATTCCAATTCTAGGACAAGCGTATCCTACTACACAATTCTTAAGCAGCATGGAACCTAATTATCAATTGAATATTATTGCTTCAAATAATATGCATGCAAATGGTTTGGAAGATTCTGCAAGTGATCTTCCAAATGCAATCAAGAGATTAGAAGAAATAAATTCTATTACTTTAAGAACTGCTAGAGAATATAAGTTTGTACCAGATGGTTCTTCAATTTTAATTGATTCTTTTATTACAAGATTATTTGGTTCATTTAGAGAAGAATATGTAATTGAAGAAATATTAGATGAAAATGAAAGTTATTATGTTTCTTTAAAGAAGCCAATTACAATTGAAAGTACTGAATATAGAACATTAGAATCTAACCCTGGTGCTTCTGCATACAGTATGCGATTTAGTGAAACTAATGTTTATGATGCTGAAGCTTTAAAAGAAGTTACAACTAATAAAAAATTAAAGAATGAAAAGCTTTACCAAGATGTTGTTTCTTATGCATTGATGAATTGTGATGATATAAGTAATGATAGAGTTGCAGATATTAAAGAAAATGTTGTATCAGAAATAAATACTGCTGATCCATTTGAATGGCAAACTAAATATTTTAAATCTTGGGATTTTTTTAAGCAATTTGCAAATAAGAAAGAGGAATTAAGAAAAAAACTTACCGATGCTAAATTAGCCTTAACTGTTAATCAAAATTTATATGCATTAGCTACTAATATTTTAGATCCTTTATTTGAATTTTTAAATACTAATTCAGAAACTAAAAAAATATTTACTGGTATTTTTATTAGTAGCGGATTTTCTGATAATGACAATGATGAGCGTACTACATTTTCTCAACATTATTATGGCGCTGCTTCGGATATTATTGTTCCTAATTTCAGTGCTTTGTATATCGCCAGTACTATAAGTAAAATATGTAGAAGAAATAAAGTAAGGCTAGGGTTGGGAGTTTATGGTCTTGATGTTCTTGCTTATCAAGAAAGACAATTAGCTGGTTTAGCACCAGATCCAATACCAGTAAGATACAGCACAGCCATGGGCGGTAATAAAAGCAAAAATGGATTTATACATGTTGATCTAAGATTAAAGATGTTAGACGAGGTTAAATACGATGCTTTGTTAGGTGTGTATTCAGTTGAAAAAGGTATTCCTGTCGACGATTTAAAAATCTTTGATAAGAAAAAATATAATACTTTAACAACAGTAGAAAAAGAAAAATACAATGAGTTAAAAGCATTAAAATTATTATCTCTTAAAGACGATGAATTCTACAATGCTAATGACAGAGAATATCAACCAGATTATTATTGGTCTGCTGATACGACTGGTCAATACAAAATTAGAGTTGGGAATAGTGTTGATTTTCTTAATCCAATTTTTGATATAAAAGTTACCTCTGAAGACTATATTGATATTTTTAGAACTAAAGTTTATGAAGATGATCCAAGAACAATTTGGTCATTATACCTTGAGACTCAAGATACTGATCCTTTTTCTTATTTTGATCGACATATAGATAAACGATACGATGATAAACATGCAGTAGCTGCTGATCCTACAATAAATGATTCAAAGGGTCACCCTCAGTTTGCTTCTTTATTTGTTTATGCTACTGCTTTTTCTGATGCATCAGGATCAATTGGAGATATTGAAGAGGTAGACAATGTAAATGAAATTGATGATCAAGATGTTGACACAGATGGAACTAATGTTGAAGGATTAGAATTAGATTTAGATGATGACAGCGCTGTCTATGATACAAAATTGCGACAAGAAACTTTCTTTAAACAAATGGATGAACTCTTTGAGAGAGATGCGTTTGATAAATTTTTTGGATCAAGCTACGATCAAAAGAAATATTCAGAAATAGAAGATGACAATATTCGCAAAGAGTTGAAAAGCAATGAAATTACAAATGAATCGCTTGTTTACATATATAATGTTGAAGAGAATGACGACTTAAAACACTCAACTAAATATAATGAATTTTTACAAAAATATAAAAATGAAATGGAAGAAGATAGTCCTACTACTGCTGCTGTTCTTAGTTATTATTTTTCAGCAAACAAAATAAGTGCTTATGTTGAATCAGATACAGGGGGTGAGGAAACAGAATTCACAATTTATCTTGTAGACCCTACTGTTACTTCTACATTTAGTAAACGCCAAACATCTAATGCTGCAGAAGAAATAAAAGTTAAACGTTTAATAAATATGATCTGTGATTTTAATTTACTTGCAGGGATTTTATTAATAGAACCTTTTGTATATACCGATAGTATAGCTGATGCACAAAAAGAATTAGCACTTATTAATTCTAATTTTTATGGAATTAATGTTTCACCTATGTATTTTAATAATTTGTTTTTTGCTATTACTGGTAGTTCTCTTGAATCTTCTGAAAGCGATTCTAGCATTTCTTCTTCAATAAAAGACAAAATAGCAAGTACTGATACTAAATCTTTCTTTTATAAATTTAGAGAAAGTGCAATGAATAGTCATGACACAGAATTTTATTCTTCTGGTGCAACTGTTGCTGCTTCAGTTTTGTTAGCTTGCACAGGAGTAGGAGTAGTTGCACTTCTTTTTGGTGCTCTTGTTTCTGCTATGTTTGCGACTTATAGTGCATATCAAGTAAAAGAAGAAAGAGAACAAAAAGAAGACAATTCTACAGTTTCTTCTTCTTGGACTAATCTTTTGATATTAAAGAAGATGATTTTAGATGAAGCTGGAGATGCTAGTTATAAAAACCAGTTAGTTACTCTTAGGGCTTTAGAAAGAATATATACTAAAATTGCTTATGAAGAAAAACCTTTGTTTAGTTTAAATGTACTTTTAACAAAAATGAATGAAGCAACAGAAATATGGGATTTTACAAAAGATATTGTTAGACAATTTATTATTAAAAATCCTGTAATTTTAAAATACGAAAAAGCAGGAAGAGACATTAGTTTAGAAAATAAAGGAATAACCTTTAATTTATCTAATATTATTAATCAAACATATTTTGATGAAGACAACGCTGTTCAACAGAAAGGTTCTCTAGCTGATAATCAGTTTATAGATTTAAGACATGCTATAAATTGGTTGAAGTATATCTTAGGCTTTCCTTATAGAGTTAATACTTTTAATAACGAAACTAGTTTTAATGAAAACCATGCTATTTATTTTGATAAAAAAGATGCAAAAAAATTTTACTTTAGTTATTTTAATAACTTGTCTAAAGAAACAATGGGAATGTATGACGAGGGTTATTTTTTAAAAACAGAAGATGTAAAAAATAGAGTAAAAGAACTAGAAAATAAACTTGAAAATGCTAGCGATAGAGCAAAAATAATAGCAACTATGGATTCGTATTTAAGTAATCTTGATTTGTCTGACTCTGATGCTGCTTCTGCTTTTTATAAAAAATTAAAGATAAATTTTTCTTTGAATAAATCTGATCCTGATATAGCTATACTTTATAATCAGTTGCTCTCAGCAGGAAAAATAACTCCAAGACTTATCTTAGAATTAAAAACTAAAATAAATTCAAGCTCTCCAAATGTTTTGATTTTAAAATCTCTTTTAATTGATTCAAATGATAATTTTGGTTTAAGTCAAGACTATTTTTCAATGAAAACAGATGATTACTTATCTTCTATCTTGCCTACTCAAGACGCTGTCAATGAATATAAAGAGATTAAAGATAAGATACTTGATTCTCGTTTTAATATTGGGTTTCCTTCAGGAATAGTTAAAGAAATGAGAGGTGGCCTGGCTGAGATTTTATCTCTTTATGCTGAGATCTCTGCGAGAGATCCAAAAGATAATACAGAATTAACTAAGTCTGTAGCTCAATTTACTTTAACTGATAATATTATTGCTATTATGCAAGATGAAAGAATCAGAGATTTAAATCCAAATGGAAAAATCAACGGATATAGTATCGATGAGTTTAAAAATGAATTTCAGCTTTATCTTCAAAATGAAAATAATCGAGAACTAGAAAACAAAAGGGGGGATTCAGAATACTTTTACAATAAACTCTTTTTACCGCCAGCAAAAAATAGTCTAAATATGACTGACGACGAAAGAGCTTACACGACTTTTGGCAAACCATATAGTGATTTAAATGAAGCAGAGAAAAACGTAGTTCTCTCATATTTTTATGACCAGTATGATATTTATTACTATATGAAAGATGAATACAAGTATTCATCTTTAAAAAATTTATTTTTTAATATACCTAATGGACTTAAGTCTACTATTTATAATCAATTCTCTGAGCATAATAGAAACGTTTGTGGGTATCTTAAGAATCTTTTAGAAGCAATAATTAAAGAGTTGTTGACTAGCGAATTATTTAATTCAAATTTAAGTATATCTGATACCGAAAATACAGCAGATTCATTTGATTTTGGTGGTGGTAAAAATAACTATCCAGATATTGATTTACCTTTGGATCCAGGTGATTTTAGTTCAAATGTTGATTTGAGTCCAGGATTTTTCTATTATGAATCTGATTTTAAAGATGAACTACTTAGTGATATTGATAAAAGAGCAAATAATATTTTAAAAAAATCTTTAACTTTTATGAATCATTTAGAAACAGGATTTCTTACTGAGGATGGTAAAAATCTTCAGAAAGGAGATCTTGCAGATAATTATGTAAAAGACATTATTATTGATACTCAAGATAGCTCTCCTAGTTCTTACATAGTTAAAGGTGGTGATGGAGATGATCTTAAAGAAAGAGTTCTTGGAATCAACAATGCTGGTGTTAAGATGGAATTTAAAAAAGATTCTAAAATAGCTTTAAATGCAAACGATGTTGCTTTTTTTGACATTCAAGAATTGATAAACAGTTCTCAGAGAAAAGAAAGATTTACAAATTTAGAAAACAAACTTAAGGAAATTGAAGAAAAAACAGAATCTATTGATAGTGCTTTTGGTTCTAGGACTGGTTTTTTGAATGAGCCAAAGGCAGTTTTAGATTTTTATTCAAAATATAATTCCAAAGGAGATTCTTATTTTTTTGGTGGGGACGCTTCAGAAGCAACAAAGAAAGTGGCAAGTAAATTAGGTCTATTTGACGATACAGATTTAAACAATACAAAACAAGATATTTCTCTTGTGATGGAACAATCTGGAAGAAAATTATTTCAGAAACAATTTAAGATGCAAAAAGCGTATCCTACTTTCAGATTCTTTCTTGTTGAAGAAGACGCTGTTGAATCAGATACTTATTTTGTTTTTGATGATTTCTATTCTTTTAGCGCTGTAAAAGAATTTACTGTTTATAAATCAAAAAAACATGCTGCAGATACTGCTATTATCCGATTACAGAATATCTCAGGTACACTTGATGGTACTAAGATGGCTGTAATTAGAGATGTTGATTATGAAATGTCTGAAAAGAAAATAACCGAAGCAGATGCAGAAGCCAAAGCAGAAAAAAGCAATACTCAAGTAATTGAGTCTCTTGTCTTAAGACCTGGTGTGACTTGTCAATTAAGAGCTGGTTATTCTTCTAATCCTAAAGAATTAACTATTCTTCTTTCAGGAAGAATAGCTGATGTATCTTGGTCTTCTAATGGAGATATGTGTGAAGTTGTAATTCAATCTTTTGGTGTTGAATTAGAAGTTAGAAAGTATGGATCTTCTGATGCAGATTCAGGAGTAAGTGAATTAGAATTTCATTCTACTCACAAACTTTTAGGATGGTGTATGTTCAGAAATGAAATGAAACATTTTGGCCGTTTTAAGAAAGAAAGATTATTCCAAGTTGGTATTAACGGTTCGGAATCTAAAGAAGTTGCTGTTTCTAAGGAAAGTTATATTGGTACTCCTCCTGGTTATAGCGATTCCATGTTCCAATTCTTTCAATCAAATTGGGGGTGGTTTGTTATTGCTGATGTTCTTTTTAGTATTGGTACTGTATTTATAGGTGGTGCTGGCGGTGTAGTTAAAGAGATTGTAAAAGATGCTGTTCAGGAAGGGGTTGAAGCAGCAGCTAAAACTGCTGCTAGAGAAGCTGGCGAGGAAGTTATTGAAGAAGCAGTTGAAGCAGTTGCTAAAGAAGGGGCTGAAGCAGTTCTTACTGAAGCTGCTAAAACTGCTGCTAAAACTAGTACTAAAGCTTCTTTTGTAAGTAAAGCAGCTCAATATCTTGCTACTTCAATGAGTGTACTTGATAATGTATTTACTGGAAGTAAATGGTATTCAAAAATGATGTTATCCCCATTTCGATGGGCTTTTGGTTCTGGTTGGAATCCTGGAAAAAATACTAAAATTATTGAAAAAGTTGTTAAAGAAATTGCAGAAGAAGCATTGTCTGACCCTTCTTTAACAAAAGAAGCACTTGAAATAGCAGTTAAAGAAGCGTTAGAATTTAGTAAGAAAACTTCTATCTTGTCTAATTTTAAATATTATATTGGTAAGGCTTTAGGTTTTAATGTTGCTTATAAAGGAACAAGATTAGACAGACTGCTCTCTGTGTCTCCTAAAGCTTTGTTATCATATTTTCAAAAAGCTGGGATTAATGCTGCTGATGATGCAGTAATAGTAAATTTAATAGCTAAAGAAGCAGCTTCTAAATTTACTGCAATTTACGCTGGGAGAACTGCTTTTGAAGCAGTTTCTCTTGGCGTGATTAAAAGTGCTAAATTTTCTATATTAGCATTAGGTATAGGTGCAGGTATTGATTTGATTGCTAGTACAGTTTCTGCAAGTAGTAACTATTTGAGTGAATTATTTGGAAAAACTTTAAATCCATATGCTGAAAAGATTGCTTTATCTCCTCAAGATGACGCTATTTACGCACCACATCCTGATCGTTATATTAAACCTATTGGTGATAAATTGAGTGACAAGACTGCCGAATTAATGAAGAAAACTGGCGTTGCAATACTTAATGCGTTGTCTATGTACCAAGCAGATGATGATATTGATGTACTACAAAAAAATATTATTCTAGGAAAAACATTAGCAATGGATAAAAGAATGTATTCTAGTATTGGAGAGAATATTTTTAAATTAAAAAATCATACTATATGGGAAGTGTTTCACGAAATGTCTTTAAGGCATCCTGGTTGGATTTATGGTGCTAGACAATATGGAACAGGTTTGGAATATAGAATGTTTTTTGGAATTCCTGGTCAGAGATATTTTGGCGCGCCAATAAACAACAGAACAATATATAGAATGAACGATATTATTAGATCTACAGTTGATAATGATGTACCAGGTATGAAAAAACTACTAAGCGCTTCTACTATTGCTTCTATAGATTCTTTTCTTTCTGAAAACTTACCTCCAAAAAAAGAAGAAGCTGCAAAAGCAATAGTATACAAGATGTTACTTAGAGATGAATGGAATAGAGTAACTAATAAACGTTTTATACCTTTTAGAAATTATCACTTAGTTTCTAGTAAATTTAATTTAGTTGCAAACAATATTAAAGGCGTAAACAATGATGTTATTAATGAAGTAGCTGTTTTATTTGTTAATAATTCAAGTACTGATAATCCAGAATATACTCAAAGAATTATTAGATCACATGAAAATATACCTGAAGATCAAATTCATGGAAAGGCAATTAAATATGATAATTGTAAAGGATTTAATAGCGCTTTAAGATATGGTACTGCAGAATTAATGAATGCTGCTAAAGAAATGTATGCTGGTGAAATCATTATCTTAGGTAATCCTGAAATCAATCCTTACGATGTACTTTTATTAGATGATCAATACTCTGAAATGTATGGACCTATAGAAGTCGAATCGGTTACTCATATGTTTGGAATGGACACTGGTTTTATTACTGAGATCAAACCTAACGCACTTGTTACTGCAAATGAAGGCTTAACTTATCCTGTAATAAACAGTGTTATTATGTATGATGTTGGTCGCGAATTAGCAGAAAAATCTCCATTTGATTTTGCTGATATTGTAAAGACATATAGGAAAGATGGCACAGACAAGGATGGAAAAATCGAAAAAAGACTTAACGACTTAATTGAAAAATGGTTTGAAAAAGAAGTTGGTGTTTTTGAAATGTTTGGTGCATTTCCTAATACTGTTAATATAGGCATTACCGATTATTTAAAAACAAACCCAGCAGGTCAAAAACTAATTAAAGATAATATTAAAAAAGAATTAATGTCACAACTCAAAAATAATAATATAATTCTTCAAGCTGAAATTTTAAATAAAAACGCTTCAATTGATTCATTAGTTGATACTAGTGCAATTACTGGTTTGCTTAGTGCAAGTGCTGCTATTGCGATTGCCGCTACTGTAAAATTTGGTAGTAGTAAGCTTCCTGCAGTTTTCTTTGCAGCACTTGCAGGTGGTAGTGGAGGATTTAATTCTATAGTTAATAAGCAATTACAAACACCTGACAGTTTACTTGCTAATAAATTGATTCCTGGCGATATGTTAGTTTCTCAAGTTGCTGATGGAAATTTGATACAGATATTTCCATTAGTTAAAAATAATAAACCTTTAATCTATGGTGGTTATGATAAGATTAATGCAAAGAGAAGAATAAAAAATAAATTTGGAAATATTTTCAGTGACTTTTCTGAAGCAATGGAAACATTTAATATAATGTTAAAAGAATATGCTAACAGAGAAAACATCATTTATGCTGAACCTAATTTTGTTGCTGAAGCTGTAGGTAATATAAGTGATGCAGCACAATCTCTTTTGCCATTTAAATTACCAGCTGGTACTCTTAGAGGGTATGTTAATTCTTATACTGTAGACAAAATTTTAGATAGTTCATTAAAGTAGGTTAATTATGAGTCAAAAAGTAAAAGGCGTTAGATCTAACTTTAACAAAGTTGTCAATAATTCAGAAATCTTTAAAGCATCTTTTAATAAAGATATGAAAGTCTTTGTACATGCTTTGATTATTGATATTGTTAGCGGAAATAAAACATCAAGTAGATTTTTGCCTAATCAAAAATTTGATCAAGGTGGATTCTTTGTTATATGCGGAGTTGAAAAATTACAACGCATAATTGCTATTCAAGTTAAAAGCTTAACATATGATTTCATTAGACAGCAATATGGTTCTGATTTTAATATTATTGGTAGACGTATCTTGATTGAATGCAATGGCTATGATGAATTCTCTATCAAAGCGGGTATAATTAATTTTGACCCTCCATATGAAAACAATTATTATGAGAATGAAGACAGAAATGTTCCTATTAGTTATGGGAATATGTTTGGTCATTCATCAAGAAAAGAAGACAGAATGTTTTACAATCAAGAAGCCAGTGAACACTTAGGCTTTAACTGGAGGCCTTTAACGTGAGTAATGTTTTTGTTGGACCGCAAAATAAAATAATAAAAGCGCAGTTTAATTCTTTTTGTACTGCTGCTTTAGTATGTGAAATGAATAATATTGTTTTGACTGCTGGTAGTCGAAACAAAACAAATTTAATTGAAGTATCTGATAACGGTATTTATATACAACCTTCTTCAGGACAATCTATTACTTTAGGTTCTTATTCTATAAAAGGGCCTTTGCATTATGAAAATCCTATTATTTTTAATAGAATGTTACCTGGTGTGACTCAAGCACCAAGTGCTTTTTTTAATTTAGATATGCTTAAAAAAGGTGTGCAAATTGGTACTGCTTTGGGTTCTTTAGGAGTGATATTATGATTAGAGATTTAATTTATACAGAAGATTGCGATTTTTATTTAGATGAAAAAAGAAGAATCAGTTACACAAATGATTCTATTAATCTTAGTAGACTTAAACAAACAATTATAAAACGACTTCAAACTACTTATTCTGATTATGTAATACCAAGTAGAGATAAGTATGTTACTTCTGATTTACTTTCTTATTTAGGTAAAAACATAAATGAAGATATGCTAAGAAGTTTAAGATATAACATTTATAATGTTTTAACTTATGATGGTTTAGTTGATTCAAATAAAATCTCTTTTATCAGTGAGCAGATTTTGCAAACAGAAGTCTACTTATTGATTTCTATTGAACAAAATAAAAGTTTACCTATATATTTGAACGTAATTTATGATACAAAAAATACACATGTTACTCCTCGAATATTAAGAAGATTGAGTTAGTATAATGAGAATACAAAATATAGATGTTTCAAGATATTCTACTAGTTTAAGAACTAGATTAATGTCTTCTTTTGGCGCTGATAGCAGTTATACAAATGATTCCTTGGTAAATGCTATTTCAGAAGTATTTAGTCAAGAATCTGCGAACTATGTCAATCAGTTAAATTCAGTACTAGATTCTATGTCTGTATTAAATGCAAAAGGAGAATCATTAGATTCTTTAGCAGCATCTATGTATGGCATAAGTAGAAAACCTGCTAGAAAAGCAAGTTCTTCTTTAGGTGAATATAATGTGTATTTTTCAGTTGCTTCTGGAAAAACTGATTTTGGTTCAATTAATAATGGCAACTCTATTACTATTCCAGCTGGTACAATAATTTCTTCTAGCGGAAGTATAAATTCAGCAGGTTCAATTAATTATGTAGTCTCAGAAGATGCTATTTTACCAGCAAATGCTAAAATTACTTATGTATCTGTTATTGCTTTGAGTACAGGAAGTGGTTCAAATGTAAACCGTGGCAGTTTACTTTATCATAATTTTAATAATTATGCAGAATCAGACAGTAATACTTTAATTGTCAATAATACTTATCCTATCCTTTCTGGTGCTAACGCTGAAACTGATGATAATTTCAGATTTAGAATTACAAATTACATAAATTCTTTAAAACAAATCAATTACAACAATATTTTGTTTGATAATTTTATGATACCAGGAATTATAGATACCAAAATTATTAATTCTTATTTTGGTATTGGTACTGCTGCTGTAGTTTGTTTTGCTCAAGCTAAAGAAAGTAATTCTCAAATAGTATCAAGAGTTCAACAAATTTTAAATTCTAAGTTTTCAAATGGTTTCAATTTTATAGCTATTGAACCTAGACGCTTAAATCTTGAAATCTTTATTACATTAAGAATAAGTCGAAGAGACAATACTGATCAAATCAAAAATTCAATAAATAAACGCGTTCAAGATTTAACTTTAAATTATTTTAATGAAAGGATTGGCGAGAATCAGTATATTATATCTGATTATCATAATCGAATGATTGAAGAAATAAACAACTATTTAACAAAATCTTTGACTCCTAGTACCGATTATATTCCAAGAATAGATGCTAATAAGAAATCTAATAATGTAGTAGTAGAAAACTATTCTTTAATCAGAATACCTCAAGATATTTTTTTAGGTGATGATGAAATGGTTGATATTGCAAAACTTAATATAGAGTTTGTAACAAAGGATTAAAGATGAAAAGTTTTTTTGGACAATTCTATAGAAATCGTTTTCCCAAATATTCTAGAATTAGAAACGATGATAACTCTGTTGGCGCAAAGATTTTTGATATAATTGGATCAGAAATGCATGTTCCTTTAATGCATGCAATGAAAAACAGAAAAGAAAGAGAAGTTTTATTAAATCAACCAATAACCCTTCCTGATTGTTTTTATTATGTAAGATTAGATAGTGAATCTTTTGTTAATAATATTAAAGATAATTATTTTAGAAGCTATATTTCTTCTTTACAGATACAAAGCTTGAGAAAGACAATTAAAGTAAATTCTATTTCGGCAAAAGAAAACAACATTTCTATATCTTGTTCTATCATTCAAAGCCTTAATTTATTATTTAGTTTACCTCCTACAAGAGCTATTTTGTCTGAAGATTATATTACTGACGAAAATAACGCTTTGATTCTTAGTACTACTAGTAAAGAAAAAAGTTTAAATTACTTTTTTAATTATAATGGAGAATACGTTTACATAACGGTACATAAAGAATATAAAGTAGGCGCTACTGATAAGAGAATTTTTTATTACTCCGAAGATAATCCTTATTCAAAATATAATGGCGAATTGTCTATAACTCTTAGGGGTTATGATGAGTTCATGAACAGAGTTGAAGAAAAGATATATATTGGTTTAAAAAGTCATTACAGAAGTAAAACAAGATTTTTATATTTAAAAGATTTAAAGCAAGACAATACTATTGATTCTTTTGGAGGTTTTGCTTTTGAAACAAATGGGTTTGAAACATTAGTTGAGTTACATAAACATCCTTGTTATGAACAAATAGAAGAGCTTTACGAGAGTGGATTATTAGTAAATAAAGATTACTTTCTTAATGGCTCTAGTGATCGTTTTTTTGCAGATGCTTTATATGATATAAAAGATAATATTTTTTCTTATTATTTTTATGTTTTTTCGGGATCGGTGATTTATAAGTATAACGAATTCCCAAAAGAATATACTAAAAGAATTTTTTATCAGCAAAATCTTAGTATCCCAGAAGGACATAATATTGTAAGTTATGATATTGACTCTACAAGAGATCTTCTTGTTACTTTAACTGATAAAGGTTTACTTTCTTTTTTCCCAATAGAAAGAAGACAATTTAAACATCCTGAAATAAATAGAACAAAATATACTTCTTTAGAATTTGAGAATACAATTCAAAGAACTAGAAAATTAAACGAAACAGTCTATTTGCAATTATTTGATAGACAGTTTACAAAAAGAAATGATTGTATTTTGATTTTTAGAAGAAGACCTTCTTATAAGAATATTTTAGGTGATAATAACTTGAAATTTGAATTTTTAAATATTGATAATGAGTGGGTTGAAACCCCATACATCTTTAAAAGAAAACAAATTTTAAATTATAACATTCCATTAGATCATTTAATTGAGAACAGATTGTCTAATGATATTCAAATACCTGTTCTTTTTGATGAACTTGGACAATATGATTTCTATGTTATGAACTATGATATTGCAAATTCAGCTTCATATGAGATGGAAAATAAATATTTAAAAGAATCTGTTTATACACCTCAAAAATTAAAGAGATTTTTTGAATCAGAATTAGTTAAACAAGAATATGCAGAGAATGAAAATGAACTATTTTTTGAATTAAATTATCATTCTGTTTACGTTGAATCAAACGATGCTTACAAATCTTTTCAACTTCTAAATTCTGAAGAAGATTTTTTAAATGAATTTGAAAATAAGAAATTCTCTATAAAGTTTAAGAATGTCAATAACTCATTGTTTTTTTATGTAAATAATGACACAGAAAACAGTGTAAATATTTACACTGTTTTTCTTCATTTTGATTACATTGTTTTTGATCAAAAAAGTTACGAAAGTACCTTAGTCACTTTTGAAGACTACGATTCCATAAGTGTATCTTTTAATACAATCAATAATAATAATGTTAGTCAAACTTTTGAATATAAAAAGGATTTATAAAAATGATATATAAACAAAAGATAGACAATGAAGTGATAGAAAAAGGTTATCTTTTTGGAATCCAAAAAGAAACAAATGAAACAATTACTAATTTTTTTAGAAGAATTAGATTGTCTTTAAATCACAAAGACAACACAATGTCTGCTTTAGGATTTTGTACTAAATTTAGTGAGCAAAATTTATTTGAAATTACTCAATACGTCGAGAGGAATGATCCTCCAAGAATTAAATTTAATTTGAATAATATTCAAATATGGAGAAAGGCAAGTCTTTCTAATAATTCAGATCCAGATTATGAAAAACAATATGAAGAAATTAAATTTTTAATAGACTTTGTTAATTGGATAAATTCTTTAAAGACCCAAGATAATCATAATCTCTTAACAATAAAGATTATGCAATATGATGATTCTTGGCATTTTATTCAAACAAAAAAAATATTGAAGATTGACTCTTTACATTTTAGAAGTGATTATCCTTTAATGAAATATCATTCACAAACCTTGCCTAACGATTATATATTTGATCTTTTTTTTAATAATCCAAGAAAAGAATATACGCAGGTTCCAGTCGAAGCTTTAAATAGAAGTGGTTATTATTTTTTTGATAATGTAAGTAGTACTATTATCCGATATTCTAACGATACTGTAGAAGAAGTTAATTATTATTTTTCTAATTTTCCTTTGATTTTAAAATTGAATCATTTTGAAAAGATTGCTTATGAAGATAAGCAATTTGATGAAATTGTTTTAGATAAAGTAAAATATGACTCTCAATCTTTAGAATTCAAAAAATTAAATCAAACTGGTGCTAAATATTATAATGAATTACTTAAACTATCAAACTCTTACTGGGGTAAATAGCCATGAATCTTATTGAAAGAAAAATTGATTTAGTTATTTTTGTTTATCAAGAGATTGAATATTTTCCTTTAACAGGTATTTATTCTAAAGAAGAAGAGATCAAAAGTGCTATAACAAATAGAGTTAAATTTACAAGTAATAGAGATATCAGACAGCAAATTGTAACTTCTGTTGGTGGCTTTAATTACAATTTAATAGAAGGTACTTCTGATAAACATTGGGACGGCGGAGTTGTTTCTGAATGTAATTTTGATAATGTTAAATTTATTAAAGATTCAATTTACCCTATTGTGAATACTGGAACTTATACTTTGTTTGACAAGTCAAAAAAATTGTATAGCGATGAGTCTTATGTAAAAGTCTTGGAATATAATTCATCAAATTTAATATCTGAAGAAATAAAAATAG
>JACCDG010255322.1_pt1 | contig 14965 bp, 19 predicted proteins | sample 7442471 | NCBI WGS metagenome assembly JACCDG01 (sample SAMN15323444, study PRJNA562643) | freshwater metagenome | isolation source: river surface water | place: USA:Blue River Watershed | collected 2017-08-17
GACAGCCGGGATATGGGTGTGTGGAGGCTGGATAGGTCGCGATGAGAGCCAGCAAAGCACAGATGCGCGGGAAACCGGGAGTCATGACCCGGACAACCGCGCAAAGGGCGAAAGCTCCCCGATGCGCAAGCAAAAACAAAGTGCAGCCGGTTGTAGTGTTGCTCAGTTGGTAGAGCCTTTGGGTCGCCGGTTCGATTCCGGCCACTACAACCTAACTGACCGAACCGGCGTAAACCGGGACTGAAGCGCAGCCACTGGTTTAATGCGTGGAGGATGCCTGACTCGGGCTAGAGGTGTGAGCCGCCAGGGCATGAATACACCGCACGGGACCGGGAAACCGGCCGCAAATCGCGATCCGGGCCGCTTGCGACGGCGAACGGATATCGCCCTGCCGACGGGTGGGGAATGGTGGATCAAGCATGGCAGTCGGGGAAGACCGGCATCTTTTAACCACTCGGGGCTAACGCCAAGAGCCATAGCAAGTTCAACGATGGCCTTGCTGCTTGGGCTATCTCGTTGTTCAAGTTTGTTTATTCCTTGTTGTGATAAGCCAACTCTTTCAGCCAACTGGGCTTGGCTGATACCGAGTTTATCTCTGGCTTCTTTGACGCGTTTTCCGAGTGCCATTTCAACCTCGCTACAGGTTACGGAAGCCTATCACGTTTGTTTTTCTCCGGATAACAACAGCAGTAGTTGCAAAAAGCGACTACTCGTGTTGTTATATGGGTATGAAACAAACGGGGTCTGACATGAAATCAGCAGCAAATACAGATGCTCTGGAGAGGGCTGTGGCGGCAGCGGGTGGCCAATCTGCATTGGCTGCAAAGATCGGCGCAACCCAGCCGCGTGTTTGGAACTGGCTCAATCGTGACAGCAGGCTTCCTGCTGAGTTTGTCCTGCCGATTGAGCGGGCGACTGGCGTATCGCGTCATGAGTTGCGGCCTGATCTGTACCCATTGGAGGACAGCGTAGCGACAGAAGCCGCCGCCTGACTACGGCGGATGCTTCCGCCGCCTGCCACAACAACAACACGGGACCCATGCCCATGAACCAACAACAACGCGCCACCAGCACCGTCCTGCCGCTCAAGGCTGACCTGTACCACGCCGTTCATGCCCAGCGCGGCGGCGTCGGGGCATTTGGCTTCAACGCCAACACCCTGCAACACAAGCTCAACCTCAACAATGAGGGCCGCCACGTCCTCACCGTCACCGAGTTCGAGGCCATCCTGTCGTTCACCCGCGACCCGCGCATCATGGACAGCCTGTGCAGCCTGTACGGCAACGCCGCGTGGTTTGACCTGGGCGGTCTGGCCAACAGCAACAGCCTCAGCCTGTTCCGTCAGGTGGGTGACATGGTGTCACTGGTGGGCGAAACCACCCAGCATGTGGCCGATGCCATGGCAGACGGCCGCATTGATGCCGATGAGCTGGCCCGGCTGGAGCGCGACGCGGTGCAGATGCACGCGGCCATTCAGACGCTGGTGGGCATGGCGCGGGCGCAGATGGAAGGCACGGCATGAGCAATCTGGAAAACGTCAGCCAGCAGCTGCGCCGCCTGGGCATTGATATCGCCCCGCAGGATCTGCGTATTGATGGCCGCATTCACCGTGTGCCGGTGGATGGGCAGGGCCGCAGCAAGAAGAACGGCTGGTACGTGCTGCACACCATGTACCTGCGCAACGGCGACATGGTCATCACCGGCAGCTATGGCAACTGGGCCACAGGCGAATCGGCCACTATCGAACTGGAAAAGCGGGAATGGTCGGATGAAGAAAAGCGGGACTATGCCGAGCGCATGGCTGCCGCCCGCAAGGAAGCCGAGGAAGAACAGGCCCGCCTGCACCAGGAATGCCGCACCCGCGCCAACACCATCTGGAGCAAGCTGCCGGAGTCCGGGGCCAGCCCCTACCTGCGCCGCAAGAAGATCAAGGCCTATGACGTGCGGTTCAGCCGCGACAACGTGATCGTGCCGCTGTACAACCCGGCCGGGGAACTGGTCAGCCTGCAGTTCATTGCTGCTGATGGCTCCAAGAAGTTCCTGACTGGAACGCCGAAGCGGGGGAACTTTCACGTCATTCCTGGCATGGAAGCCCTGCGCGCTCAGTCAGGGCTGGGAAACGCCGGTTCAATTGATGTTTGCGAGGGATACGCCACAGCCGCCAGCGTTTATGCGGCGCGCGGCGGGGTAGTGGTGGTGGCCTTTGACGCGGGCAACCTGGGCGTGGTTTCCGCCAACTTGCGCCAGCAGTACCCGGATGCGGAGATTGTCATTTGCGGCGACAGCGATGTCAGCGGCGTGGGCCAGAAGGCGGCGCGTGAAGCGGCGGAAGCGGTGAATGGGACTTATCGCCTGCCGGTGTTCCAGGGTGGCCCGGACAAGCAGAACAGCGACTGGAACGACTTGCATTGTGAATCCGGCCTCGATGCCGTCCGCCGCCAGTTGACCGGCCAGCAGCCCGCGCCAGTTGTCAGCCAGCCGTTGACAACTGAAACCCCTGAACCTTCCCACTCCCAACCGGAAACAGAGCGCTCCAGCGGCAGTCCTGCCGCCCCGGCGGACACCTTCGGGAGCTACACCGACGACGACCTGCTGGACAATTTCAGCTTGCTGTATGGCACAGACACCGTCTGGGACACCCGCGAGCACCTGCAAATGCGCCTCAGCCATTTGCGTCACATTGTGGGCCGTGACGCCTACAAGCGCTGGGACGACGATCCCCGCCGCAAGATTGCCCGCGGCCTTATGTTTGAACCCTCTGGCATCCTGCCGCCGCACTACATCAACCTGTTCCGGGGATTCCCGCTCACACCCGCCGGGGAGGGTCGGGAGGGCTGCGTCCGGATACGCGAGCACATCTACAACCTGGCCGGGCGGCGCTCCGAGGAATATCAATTCCTGCTGCAATGGATCGCCTACCCGCTGCAAAACCCCGGCGCCAAGATGGACAGCAGCGTCATCATGTACGGCGCGGAAGGGCCGGGCAAGTCGGTGCTCTGGGAACGGGTGGTCAGCCGCATCTACGGCGAGTACGCCACCACAATCGGCCAGTCCCAGCTGGAGAGCCAGTTCACCGGCTGGCAGTCCGGCAAGCTGTTCGCGCTGTGCGAGGAAGTTGTCAGCCGTGCCGAGCGTAGCCAGCACAAGGGCCAGCTGAAGCACTTGGTCACGGGCCATACGCTCATGATCAACGAAAAGAACCTGCCGCTGCGCGAGGAGCGGAACCATATCAACTTCGTGTTCCTGTCCAACTCCACCGTGCCGCTGGAAATCGACAACGGCGACCGGCGCTACATGGTCCTGTACACCGACAAAGTGCCTACCGGCGACTATTTCCGCCTGCTGTTCGAAGAAATCGACAACGGCGGCGTACAGGCGTTCTACAGCTACCTCATGTCGCTGGATCTGGGCGACTTCAACGACCACACCCAGCCACCGCTCAACCAGGACAAACGCAACCTGATCGCCGCCAGCCTGCCGTCACCGGTGCTGTTCCTGGACGAATGGCGCGATGGTCACCTGGGCTTGCCGTACTGCTCCTGCGCCAAGGGGGACTTGTTCCGCGAGTACGTCCGATGGTGCGAGCACACCAACGAGTTCAAAAAGCGGGAGCGGGACTTTGTGGCTGAGGTGCGCCGTCACCTGGAAGAGGGTCGGCATGACCTGCTGCTGGGCGGCTACAACCGTACCACCACGCGGCTCTGGATCACGCCGGAGGACTTCAAACACCAGGCGCATGCCGACTACATCGCGCTGCTGGAAGGCAACTGCCTGCGCTTCCGTGACGCTGTCGCGGCCCGTCGCTCACCGGATCAGGAGTAATTCGGCCATGAATCCGACACATCCGACAGCTATCCGACACATGAACCGACAGAACCAAACCATTGCGCCGCAAGGCATCCGACACATCCGACAGCTAAACGCCCACGCATACATGCAGGCAGGCGCGCACCTGCGCACGTATGCACACACACAAAATCATGTGTCGGATGTGTCGGATGTGTCGGATATAGAAACAAAGTATTGAAAGATAAAGAAAAAGTAATCCGACAGCAGACCGACAGCAGAAGCAAGAATCCGACAGCAGGAAAAATCCATGAAAAAGACCGCTGTAACGCAACACATTCTGGAAATGCTCCTGGAGAACTGGGGCAGCTACGTCATGACTGGAACATGGGGCCCACGTACCTCCGACCGCTGCGGCAGCGTAGAAGGCCGCTACAGCGACGCAACCGAGCGCCATGTATGGGATACACAGGAAACCGGCCGGCTGGCCCCGCATAAGGCCGCTGACGCCGCCTTGGGCGCGTTGGTGGAGCGGTTGCTGGAATCGGCCTGCATGGATTACCGCCGCGTGCTGCTGCTGCGCTACGGCCGCCGGATCACCGGTTACCTGCTGTGTCAGGCCATGCACACCAGCCTGGCGCACGCTGAGGCCATGCTGGTCAGCGCCAAGCTGTTTGTCCACGAGAAGCTGGAGGAGTCTGGTTATGCGCAATAAGAGCCTGAACGACCGCATCCTGAGCGTGCTGGAACTGGCGGGCCGCCCGCTGACCGCCGGGGAGATTCGCCGCGCCCTGCCGGATCTGGTGGAGCCGCACGAACTGTCCAGCCGCCTGACCTACCTGCGGGCACGCCATGACGTGGAAACCGCCCCTGCACGGCGCATGGCCATGACCGGCCCGCGCTGCATCAAGGCGTATATGCCGGCGGGTGCGGGTTGGGCGGTTAACCCTGGGCAGGATGTGCTGTTTGTGGGTGTTGGCGCGTAATAGCAAAACCGCCATTTGTTGATAACCGTTATCATCTTTTGAATATATTTAAGGACTACCGTCAAACCCAGTAAAACCGTAAGCTAAGAGCACGGGATAGCTGCGCCTGCATGGGTGGTGCAGCAATCCGGAACCCGCTTCTGCGGGTTTTTTATTGTCGCGGTGTAGGGAAGGTGGTCATCCCGCTGGGCTCATAACCCGGAGGTCGCTGGTTCGAGTCCAGCCATCGCAACCAAATCCTGTCGGAGGGCCAAGGCCAGGAGGCCGGGGAAGGATACCTGCCAAGGATGGTTTCACCTTAACCGCATGGGCATTGCGATGCGCTTGGGAGGCGTCCCGGCTATTCCGCTTCGCGGAGGGAAATCGCTGTAGTGCCCAGCCGGTTGTGGTGATTGAGGTGCGAACGGTAGTAGTGCGCGATTTGCGGCGGGGTTCGAGTCCCCGACAGAGCCGGTTCGACTCCGACTCAGGCATGGTGCAAAACATCGCCGTCATCACACAAAACCAGAGGGCTGGCAAGATGCCCGGTGCGCAGGGCTGCCGAATGGCGGCCCTTTCTTTTTGGAGAGGCAACATGATCAAGCGTGTTGTGCTGGCCGTGCTGGCCGTACTGGTCGCCGTTTCCCTGACTAGCTGTGCCTCTGCGCAACTGCCTGTTTGCCCCGAAATCAAGCTGACGTTCTGCCCGATCTGATTGCCATGAACATTCTGGACTGCCCGATTCCGCTGCCGCTGATGCGGCTTGGCCTTATGCTCGAAGTGCGTTACATCGCCGTGCATTGCTCGGCCACGCCGCCGGGGCTAAACATTGGAGTGGCGGACATTGATCTGTGGCACCGCAAGGCTAAGTACAGTTGCGTGGGTTACCACTATGTCATCCGTCGCTCCGGTGTCATCGAAAAGGGGCGGCCTGAAAACAAGTCTGGCGCGCATGTCCAGGGCTTCAACAGCCACGCAATCGGTGTCTGCCTGGCTGGTGGTGTTGATGCGGAAGGGCGACCAGAGAACAACTACACCCCGGCGCAAATGCAGGCGCTGCGCGAACTGCTGAAGGTTCTGGCTTCCCGTTACCCGCGCGCCGTGATCCAGGGTCACCGCGATTTCCCCGATGTCGCCAAAGCCTGCCCCTGCTTTGACGTGCGCGCCTGGCTGAAAGAGGCGAACTGACATGCAGACCAACCACCGCTCCGGAGCCATGATGAACGAACCCGCAACCGTCGCGTGCGGCGCGGCTACGGCCGGGCTCAGCGTCAACCTGACCGGCATTGCCACCACCTGCGGCCTGTGGATCGCTGGTGCAGCCCTGCTGCTGGTGTTTGTGCTGGCGGTGCTGGTCATGAGGGCCATGACCCCGCCGCGCTCGGCCCGCGAGTTGGCAGGCATGCTGGCGGTTTCCCTGGCGCATAGCGTCATGGTCGGCCCGCTGGTCATCGAGTACATGGGCTGGTCCAGTTGGTCATTCCAGGCGCAGTTGTGCGTCTGCTTCTGCATGGCTGCGCCGGGTTGGCTGCTATGGCGCATCGTCAGCAATCAGTTGGCGCGGTGGCGGGATAGCAAGAACCCGATTGGGTCGATTGCTGCTGATGTGAGGGCGGCTAGAAATAGTGATTATAGCTGGCGGACGGAGCCCAAGGGGGTCAAGCCTGCACCTCCGCCCCCTCCGCCCAAAAAGCGTTAACGGCTATCTGCCGTGACCGCTGACCGCCGTGAATCATCCGCTGCCCGTGGCTATAACAGCCGCTGGCAGAAGGAAAGTACTTCGTACAAGCATGCGAATCCGCTTTGTGTTAACTGCCTTCGTCAAGGCAGGCCTGTTCCTGTCGAGGTGGTTGACCATATCAAGCCTCATCGCCTATCAGCAGCTATTGCATCGGGTGACGAAGCCGCAATAAAGCAGGCGCAGGCATTGTTCTGGGATAAGAAAAACTGGCAGTCGCTCTGCAAGCCATGCCACGACAGTTACAAGCAGCGGCTGGAGAAATCCGGCACCGTGGCCGGATGCGACACATCCGGCCGCCCGATCGACCCCAACCACCCGTGGAACAAACGGGGGTAGGGGGTCAAAAGTCTACAGCCCTTACCGAAAAGACCGCGCATTCCTAGTTCTGTGCGCAACCGGGAGTTTCGGTAGGGGGGTATATCCTTGAGAGGTGGTATCTGATGGGTGAACGTGGTCCCAAGCCGTTGCCGGCGAATGTGCACATGCTGCGCGGCAACGCCAGCAAGCTGCCCGCCGGTAAACTGCAGGACGCCGTGTGCCCGCCCGCCGCCATCCCGATGGCGCCGGACCACCTGAACCCGGAGGCCCTGGAGGAGTGGAAGCGCGTCACGCCGCTGTTGCTGGATCTGGGGCTGATCACCGAGATCGACCGGGCCGCGTTGGCTGCCTACTGTCAGGCCTACGGCCGCTGGGTGAATGCGGAGCGATCCATCTCTCGGCTGAATGCGACGGAAGGCAGTGACGGCCACGCCGGGGAAGTTGGCATCACGCCGTCCGGGTACAAGCAGATCAGCGTGCTGATGCAGATCAGCAACCGCGCCCAGGAGACCATGGCCAAGTTCGCGGCGGAGTTTGGCATGACGCCCAGCAGCCGCTCGCGCGTGACGCCGTCCGCACCTGGCGCCCAGGGCGAACTATTCGGGAAGCCCGGCGGTGACGCGGCAGACAAGTATTTCGGCTGACCCGACGACCGACTACGCCCGGCAGGTGACTGACGGGCGCATTGTCGCCGGGCCTATCGTGCGGGCGGCCTGCGCCCGGCACCTGAAAGACCTGAAGGACGGCCACAAGCGCGGTCTCCGCTGGTCGCCCGAGCAGGCCAACCACGTCATCAACTTTTACAGCGACGTGCTGTACCTGAACGGCGGCGACTTTGAGGGCGTGCCTTACGACCTGCTGCTGTGGCAGTGCTTCATCGTGGGGTCGCTGTTCGGTTGGCTGAACGTGGAGGACGATTCCCGGCGGTTCCGGGTGGGGTACATCGAGACGGCGAAGGGCTCCGGCAAATCGCCGCTGGTGGCGGGCATTGGCCTCTACGGCCTCACGGCCGACCGGGAGGAGCGGGCCGAAATATACTCGGCGGCGACCAAGAAGGACCAGGCCATGATCCTGTTCCGGGATGCGGTGGCCATGGTCGACTATTCGCCCATGCTGAACAGCCGCATCGTGCGGTCGGGCGGCTACCACAAGGAATGGAACCTGGCATTTCCGGCCACCAGCAGCTTCTTCCGGGCGGTCAGTTCGGACGATGGCCAGTCAGGCCCGCGCCCTCACATGGCCCTGCTGGACGAGATCCACGAGCACAAGGACAACACGGTCGTGGAGATGCTGCGGGCCGGGGTGAAAGGCCGGCGCCAGCCGCTGATCGTGATGATCACCAACAGCGGAACCAGCAAGCAGTCGGTTTGCTGGGAGTACCACGACTACGCCGAGAAGGTCTGCAAGGGCGCCATCAAGGACGACACGTTTTTCGGCTACGTCTGCGCGCTGGATCCGGGTGAAGACCCGTTCAAGGATGAGGCCTGCTGGGTCAAGGCCAACCCTTCCCTGGGCATCACCATCAAGGACAAGTACCTGCGCGACCAGGTGACCCAGGCGCGCGGAATGCCGTCAAAGGAGGGCAAGGTTCGGCGCCTGAACTTCTGCCAGTGGCTTGACGCCGCCGAGGGCTGGATTCCTTACCTGGTGTGGCAGCAGTGCGAGGACCGGTACACCGAGAAAGACCTGCTGGGCCGCAAGTGTCGGGCCGGTCTGGACCTGTCCAGCACGCAGGATTTGACCGCCTTCGTGCTTGAGTTCGAGCCGACCGCGGATGACCCCTACTGGCGCACGCTGCCGTACTTCTGGCTGCCTGAGCTGGGGCTGGTAGAGAAGGCGGAAAAAGACCGGGTGCCATATACCGAGTGGCGCGACCATGGCTTCCTGGAGGTGACTCCGGGCCGGGCGGTCGACAAAGCCTTCGTGCTGCAGCGCCTGGCGCAGATCTGCGACCTGTTCGACGTGGAGCACATTGCCTACGACCGCTGGCGCATTGCCGACCTGATTGCCATCCGTGACAACCTGGGCATCAGCCTGCCGCCGCTGGTGCCGCACGGGCAGGGCTACCGGGACATGGGCCCGGCGGTGGACCGCACGGAAACGCTGATGGTGAACAACCAGCTGCGGCATCCTGGGCATCCGATCCTCACTTGGTGCGCCGCCAACGCGGTGATCAGTCAGGATCCGGCGGGCAACAAGAAGCTGGACAAGGCCAAGGTCACCGGCCGCATTGATGGCGTGGTGGGCATGGTGATGGCAATTGGCGGGGACGCGCCGGCAGAACTGCCGGATAACGGACCCAGTGTTTATGAAAAGCGGGGCCTGAGAACGCTATGACGCAACCAGATGAGCAGAAACCGACGCTGATCCGGCGAGGGGTGCTGTTCTATGCGCTGGCGTTGGTGCTGTTGGTGCTGGGCACCGCGCTGGTCTTTGTGGGTCTGTGGGAGGTTTACCGCCCGCTGGCCCTGGTGATTGGCGGGCTGTTCCTGCTGTGGCTGGCCCGGAATCTGGCGAAGGCATTAGGGGTGATGGGATGAATCTGGTTCGTGCTCTGTTCGGCGTTGAGGAGCGCGCCCAGGCTGTAACAGGCCGTCATCCCGGAGACCCGGCGCTGGCCGCCCTGTTCGGGCTGTCAGCCACGACCAAGAGCGGCGCCAGTGTCACCGCGCTGACTTCGCTGCAGGTGTCGGCCGTGTATTCCTGCGTGGGCATCATCTCGGACAGCATTGCCATGTTGCCGCTGACCCTGTTCCGCAATCTGGCCAACAATAGCCGCGAGAAGGCCCGCGATCACAGCCTGTACCGGGTGCTGAGCCGCCGCCCGAACCGCTGGCAGACCCGCTTCGAGTGGGTGCGCATGATGATTTCGCACGTGCTGCTGCGCGGCAACGCCTACAGCCAGATCATCCGTGGCCCGCGCGGCCAGGTGGTGGAACTGATCCCGCTGCACCCTGACCGGGTCACCCCGTTCTGGGCGCCGGACGGTCGGCCCGCCTACTACTACGAGCCGCTGACCGGATCACCGGTGACGTTGTTCATGGATGAGGTGCACCACCTGCGCGGCCTTTCGGATGACGGCCTGATTGGCATGTCGCCCATTACGCTGCACCGGGAAGCCATTGGCTTGGCCATGACGACCGAAGAACACGCCGCCCGCTTGTTCAGCAACGGCGCCCAGATCGGCGGCTACATCAAGCACCCCAAGGTGCTGAGCGATGAGGCCTATGATCACCTGCGCAAATCCTGGGCTGACCGCTACTCCGGCGTGGCCAACGCGCACAAGCCTGCCATCCTGGAGGAGGGCATGGATTACGTTCGCCTGGGGATGACCTCCGACGAAGCCCAGTTCCTGGAGTCGCGGAAGTATCAGCGCGGCGAGATTGCCAGCATTTTCCGGGTGCCGCCGCACATGATTGGCGACACCGACAAGAGCACCAGCTGGGGCTCCGGCATCGAGGCCCAAGGCATCGGCTTTGTGACCTACACCCTGGGGCCGTGGACCACCTGCAGCGAGCAGGCGCTGGAACGCGATCTGCTGCTTTCGACCGATGAAGAGCTTTACTCGATCAAGTACATCACCGCCGCCCTGATGCGGGGTGACAGCGTCGCCCGGAAAGATTACCTGCTGGGCATGGTCAATGGCGGCCTGATGCTGCCGGAGGAGGCCCGGGCGCTGGAAGACCTGAACTACCTGCCCGGCCTGGACAAGATGCGCATCCCGCTGAACATGGGAATGCTGGACAGTTCCGGGAACGTGATTCCCAACAACAACCAGGGGAGCAGCAATGCCGAAGCCTAATTCACCGGTCGGCGTTGAGCGTCGCCATTTCTCGCTCGACAAGATCAAGATTGAAAAGCGCGCCGAAGGCGATGGCGCGCCGCTGATGACCGGCCATGCGGCGGTGTTCAATCAGACGACGGATACCAATGACTACTGGGGTTTTGTCGAAAAGATCAACCCCGGTGCGTTCACGGAAACCATCGCCAGCGGTGACGCCCGCGCGCTCTGGAACCACAACAGCGATTACGTGTTGGGCCGTAAAAGCGCCGGCACGCTGCGTCTGGCTGAAGATGATATCGGTCTGGCCATCGAGATCGACACGCCGCCGACAACCTGGGCAAACGATCTGTCAATCAGCATGCAGCGTGGCGACATCCGCGAAATGTCATTCGGCTTCATTGTCAAGGAAACGGTCTGGGAAGAGGTGGACGGCGTTTGGGTCCGCACCATCCTGAAGGCCGAGCTGATTGAAGTCAGCCCGGTGACGTTCCCGGCCTACACCGGGACCGATATTTCGGCCAGCACCCAGGAAGAGTTCCGTTCGGCAAAGGCGCGCACCGCGCCTGTGGACAAGCCCGTTCCGCCAAAGATTTTGCTGATGCAGCTGGATTGTGAGGCTGCCGGCATCTGATTGCCCCACTAGGCAAAAACCCAACCCGCTCCGGCGGGTTTTTTCATTCTGGAGATACGATCATGACGTTGAAAGAAATTGCTGAGCTGCGCGAAAAGCGCGCCCGCCTGGTGGAGCAGTGCCGCGCCATCGCTGGCAAGGCTCACACCGAAAGCCGCAGTCTGACCGGCGAAGAGCAGGCCAGCTACGACAAGATGTTCGACGAACAGCGCAAGCTGGGCGAACAGATCAAGCGCGAAGAGCTGCTGATCGAGGCCGAGCGTGACGCCACCGGCCAGCACGGCGACGAACAGCGCCGCCAGAATACGCCGCCCGCCGCCGGTGAGCCCGCTGGCCGCTGGGGTGTCCGCTCCGGTGACGCCTACAGCAAGGCCTTTGCCGCGCTGATGATCAGCGGCCGCAACGGTCTTACCTCCGAGGAACACCGCGCCCTGAGCGCCGGTGCCGGTACCGAAGGCGGTTTCACCCTGGCGCCTGAGCAGTTCGTGGCGACCCTGTTGAAATCTGTGGATGACCTGGTGCTCATCCGCAACCGCGCCACCAAGTTCAAGGTGTTCGGCGCGGCATCGCTGGGCGCCGCGTCCCTGGATGCGGATCCGGCCGATGCGGACTGGACCTCGGAAATCCTTTCCGGCAATGCCGACAGCACCATGGCCTTCGGGAAGCGCGAACTGACTCCGCATGCCCTGGCCAAGCGCCTCAAAGTCAGCAACAAGCTGCTGCGCAGCAGCGCCCTGCCGATCGCCGACATCGTGGCCCAGCGCCTGGCCTACAAGTTCGCCATTCCGCAGGAAAAGGCGTTCATGACCGGTGACGGCGCCAACAAGCCGCTGGGCCTGTTCACCGCCAGCAACAACGGCATCAGCACTGGCCGCGACGTGGCCACCGGCAACACCAGCACCAGCATCACCTTTGCCGGTCTGAATGCCGCCAAGTACGCGCTGAAGGCAGCGTATCGCGGCCGTGCCGAATGGCTGTTCCATCGTGACGGCGTCAAGCAGATTGCCGGTCTGGTGGACTCCGAAGGCCAGTATCTGTGGCAGCCCGCCAAGAGCATGGGCGAGCCCGACATGCTGCTGGGCCTGCCGGTGCTGGAATCGGAGTACGCGCCCAATACGTTCACCACGGGCCAGTACGTCGGCATCCTGGGCGACTTCAGCTACTACTGGATCGCCGACAGCATGGACCTGCAAATCCAGGTGCTGAAGGAGCTGTATGCCGAAGCCGACCAGACCGGCTTCATCGGTCGCCTGGAGACGGACGGAATGCCCGCCCTGGCCGAAGCCTTCAGCCGCGTGAAGCTGGGCTGATCTCCACCCGTAACCATCCCCGGCGCAGCAAGCAGCGCCGGGGCGTCCCGGCTTGAAGAGAGAGAACCATCATGAAGAAAGACCTGAAGAACACCCTGGCGCTGGCCATTTCGCTGGCCTGCGCCGCCCGCACCACCTCGGCCAATGGCACCGGCGTTGACCTGTCTGGCTACAACTCGGCGCTGGTGGTATTCAACCCCGGCACCGTGACCGACGGCACCCATACCCCGAAGGTGCAGGAGTCTGACGACAACTCGACCTACACCGATGTGGCCAGCACTGACCTGATCGGCAGCGTGTCTGCCCTGGCGTCCAGCACCATCCAGACCGTGGGCTACATCGGCACCAAGCGGTACATCCGTGGGGTGGTAACCGTCACTGGCAGTCCGTCTACCGGCGCCGTGGCCTCCGCCACCGTGATTCGCGGCGACGCCATCAAGCAGCCGGTCTCCTGACCGGCTGTGCTCCTAACGCCATCCAGGTGGTGATGCCATGAAAATCAAGTTGCGCAACCAGTATTGCGGCCCGTCCGGGGTGTACAAGCCCGGCGCCGAGCTGGACCTGCCGTCGGCGGAAGCCCGGCAGCTGATTGACGGCGGCTATGCGGAGGCCGTCAAGGCCACTGCCGCCACGAAGAAGCGCGCGGACAAGGATGAATCTGCCGATGCTGACGACAATGGCGATTCTGGAGAACAGCAGTAATGTCCCTGACGATCATCACCGCGCCCGCCGTCAAGCCGGTATCCCTGGAGCAAGCGAAGAAACACCTGCGCCTTGACCTGGATACCGACGTGGACGACTGGCTGATTACGGCGATGATCGCCGCCGCCACCGATCAGGCCGAGGCCCGTACCAACCGGAGCCTGATCACCCGCTCGCTGCGGCTGCGGGTCTATGCCGCCGCGAGCATCGAATTGCCGAAACCGCCCTTTGCCAACATCAGCAGTGTGAAGCTGATTGACGAGGACGGCGTTGAAGCCACGCTTACCACTGATGATTACAGCGTGGATACCGTGCCGCTGGTGCCGGTGCTGGAGCTGGAGACGCTGGATGACGCCAAGTACGTGCAGGTGGAGTACACCGCTGGCTACGGGTCAGCGGCTGTCAGCGTACCGGAGTCCATCCGGCACTGGATCATGTGCCGGATCAACACTCTGTATGAGTTCCGCGAGGCGTTCGCCGCCGGGACGTTTGATGACAAGCCGGGCGGCTTCCTGGATGGGTTGCTGGATCCGTATCGGATTGTGAGTGCGCATTGATGGAAACCGGAAAGCTGCGCCATCACATCACCATCGAGCGCCCCGCCGAAACGCGCGGCCAGATGGGCAGCCAGAAAAAGGCATGGGCGCCGATCTGCCAGACCTGGGCGAGAGTGCAGCCGCTGTCCGGCCGTGCGCTGGAAGTTGCCCAGGCGCTGCATGCGGAAGTTACGGTCAAGATCACCATCCGCCACCGGGCCGACGTGGACAGCACCTGCCGCGTGACGTATCGCGGGCAGGTCTACGTGGTGCAGTACGTGCTCAACCCGGAGGAGCAAAACCGCGAGCTGCAGCTCTACTGCACCACCGGGGTCAGCGATGGCTGAACCGGTCGCCACGCTGACAGTGAGCGGTCTGGCGGATCTGGAGGAAGCGCTGCTGGAGCTTGGAAACTCGGTGGCCGGAAAGGCGCTGTACAACGCGCTGATGACCGCCGCCATCCCCATTCAGAACACCGCCATTGCCATGGCGCCGCAAGCCGCCAAACCGCGCTACCGCTACAAGCGGCGGGGCAAGCGCATTTCCCGCCGTGGTGGTGGCCAGCAGGCCGCCAGCCAGACGGTGGAAAAGGTGCTGGTGCAACCGGGCAACCTGCGGCAGAACATCGCCCGGAAGCGCCTGAAGGGCAGGAAATATGCAGAACTGACCGGCGGCGAGGCTTATGTCGGCGTGAGCTGGCAGGGCGACGCCTACTACGGCCGGTTTCTTGAGTTCGGTACGGCCAACATGGCCGCGCGGCCATTCCTGCGCCCGGCGTTTGACTCCAGATCCGGAGAGGCGCTGGGCATTTTCATTGACCGGTTGCAACAGAACATCGAGCGGGCCCGCCGGCGGGCCGCTGCCAGGGCACAGGGGGCCAACCGATGAGCACTACCATCCGCGCCAACGCCGCCGTCAACGACGCCCTGTCGTCGCTGGTGCACGGCCGCATCTGGCCGCTGGTGGCCGCCGAGACCAACCCGGCCACCCCGTACATCGTCTACACCCCGATCAGCAGTCAGCGCCTGCAGACGCTGGCCGGGTACGCGGGCCACAACCAGGTGGCCATGCAGATTGACATCTGGGCCGGTGACATCGAGACCACCACACGGCTGGCCGAGACCGTCATCAACCTGCTGGAGGCCCGCACCGACATTTCCGCCCGCGTCCAGCAGGACCGGGACGACCACGA
>JACCDG010379006.1_pt1 | contig 14965 bp, 11 predicted proteins | sample 7442471 | NCBI WGS metagenome assembly JACCDG01 (sample SAMN15323444, study PRJNA562643) | freshwater metagenome | isolation source: river surface water | place: USA:Blue River Watershed | collected 2017-08-17
ACGATTGGTCCAAAAACTATTGGCGTGTATATTAAAGATCCATGGGGCAATATTGGTCCTAAGGTCCTTAAAACTATTAACATTTCAATTGTTACTAACACTAATGATGAACTTTTGGTAAAACATGGAGTTCTCATTTATTCTAATAAAGTTACAAGTCTTAAACCCATCAATATATCATTGGTTAGCCTGGACGGAAAAACAATTGTCAATAACTCAAACTCTACAGAATTACAGTTCCCAACACATCTTGTGCCAGGAATCTATTTTGTAAAGTTTAGTTTCATAAATGAATCCTTTGTAGAAAAGGTGTTTATTAAAGAATAGATAAGAAATTGTTGAATTGTTTTTTTATGTTAACTTTGTCTCACATTCACATATAATTAGGACCGTAAGCTTGCTTACGGTTTTTTTCTTTTCTGTGGATAACTGTGCATAACGCTTGCGCAAAATATTTCTTTTAGTGTACAATAGTTGTGTATGGTCAAACTACTCAATAAGAATTTTTTTAATCAGATCAAAAGTGTAGCGTTACTCATTGCTATTTTTGCACTGACAATTTCTTTTACTTCTGCTGCGTATCAATATACCCCACCTACAGTTCCTGCAACTCCTGAACCTGGAGGGGATTATGGTATACCGTTGACACTTAACCCGACAAAGCCGGAGTGGAAATGGACAAGTATGGGTAGTGGTACGAATCTTAGTTTAAATGGACAAGGTAGCCCAGCACTTGCTAATATCAATGGATCTTATGGAGTCTCTCAAGATGGACGTTATAAAGAGGCATTTTATAGTGAAAAAATGTTGAGTCTAGGTGATGTTCTTACAAGAACAATCCCAGGTGGTAGTCAGGCTGATTACGCCAAACAACCATCTTTCCTCGAATCAAATACTCGCTCCGGTGGCACGACTGGTGGTAATGCATGGTCTGTGCCAAATGCTGGATTATTTACCTATAAGGATTACGAAAATATTGGCCGAGCAGATAGTATCGGTGATGACCTGACAGCAAGTGCCGACACACTCGAGCTTTTTGGTACCGACATGGGTGGTACCTATTCTACTACAGATAAGCAGATGAATGTTATCACTATCAAGCAAGGCGGTACCGTCGTTCCACGTTTCACAGTAGAAAAAACCCAGGCTACTGATGGGTATGATGGGTCAACAATACCCCTATTTGCCAAGCTCCGTGCTGGAATACTCATGGCAGAAAAGGCTATTTTGGGCCAACATGTAGCACCGAGCAATCCTGCAAGTAGTGAGACGACCGACACAGCCCTTTTGGCAAAGATAAATGATAGTAATGCCCTCAACCTCGAAGGTACCAGTAATATCGGATACGGCGATACTTGTCAGCTCTATGGCAAGACGACTGTAGCCAATGGCTGTCCTGATGGATGGTATATGGTTGCCCACAACAATGACTGTATGGCAAAATGTCGCAAAATCACCCGTATCCCAGAAAACCCTGCCGAATACGGTCGTTGCCCAGCTCTCGCGACACCAGACAGTAATTCATACAAGACAGACACTGCACCTATCACAACTACAGAATTTGCAGGATGTAGTACTTCTGCTGTACTCCCACAATGTAATGACAATATCGACAATGATGGTGATGGTGATACAGATTTCCCAGATGATCCGGGTTGTACTTCGTCTTCTGATAATGACGAGACAAATACACTCGGATGTAATGTTGGGCCAAAATTCTTCACCAACAAGCTTTTTGGTGCTCAAGTATGCTTGACCGCACCACAAACAACTGCCAAGACATTCTCTGCAAGTATCGGAGCTCAGTATAGTGGTTCACCTACGACAAGTGGTGCACATAGTGTGAGTATTACTATCCCTGCTGGTCAACTCTGTGCTGATTCTACGTCATCAACAATGGTTTGTGGTGGATTAGGAAATCAATTCTATTCAGGAAGTCAGCCAGGAGGTTGTTTGGCAGTAGCAATACAAAATAGCCCTAACTTTACCATTACAGGATCTGCAGCTAATTCAGGTGCATTAACATGTGATGAAATATAATATGAAAACACTTTTTAATAACAAAAAAATAGCGACCCTTGCATTCACCTTTGTATTATTTTTGAGCGCTGTGTTGGTGACAGATGCATTTACTGGGCCGACAGGTGCACCAGGGACGATACAGCCGATTGATTTTATATTTAATAATACATCTGGTCAATTCAAAAAAGCTAATACTTTAACTACTGATGCTATCGATCTCCTCAACCCATCTACATACACACTTGCAATAGAGAAATCGAACGTCGCCAATTCTATCGGTGTTGGAACAGAAGGTATATTGTCATGGACACTCGATAACGCGGCAACAGATCGGGACCTCAACAGAGCGATCACCACCTACGGTAAATTCGTCGTTGATTTGTCACCAATCACTGGTACCAACAAATATGCACGCAATGCAGTCAAGCTATTTACTGACCCAACAGAAAACCCTATGGCAGTAGTTGTTTCCAACAAACCAACACTCGGTTTCTGGCTCGATAAAGGACCAACATTTAATAACTCTGGTTCAGAAGATGGCTGGGCAACGGGGTTTTTTGATTCATCAGCACTCTCTAGTTTGATCGTAGGGGCTGATGTCTACCGTACTACGAGCTATTCTACTGGTACACTTGCTGACCTCGATGTCGGTGGTGAAACGAACATAGGTAAAGGTGATATTTGTGTTATGCAAGCTTCTGATACCTGTCCACTAGGATACTACCTCTCTACCTATATGCCACTCGATAATGGAGGTGTGACTTCATATGCTGGGACTGTTGGTGGGTCACAGACTTTGGGTGATCAGCTCGAAGCTGATCCTGTCTATGGTTCTGGTGGAGCTAGTTTTGGGCTTGATGCCTCATACAACCGCGCGTGTACTTCATTTGACCCTTCTCCTTCTCCAGTATTTACTGGTATTTGTCCTGGAGCATCTACTGCAGTTACGCTCGGTTCTGCCAAAGGTATGATCACCCCAGCAGGTGCAATCACAGCCGGTGCTAAATGGAAGCTCGATGGTATTGGTACTGCGTATACCAGTGGGACGACAATTTCTGGTGTCTCTACTGGCTCGCATACAATCGTCTATACTCCTGTGACTGGCTACACTACCCCAGCAACTTCAAACATCAACGTGCCAACCAACGGTACAGCTACCGGTACAGGTGCATATACTATTACTTCTGGTTCGATTACTGCAACGATTACTCCAGCAAGTGCAGTTACTGCAGGTGCCAAATGGCGTATCGATGGAGCAGGTCTCTACAGTAGTGGTCAAGTTGTATCAGGTATTGCGCCTGGTGCACATACTATTTCATTTACTAATATCAATAATCACGTAACTCCTGCCAATGTGGGTGTAATTGTTACAGCAGGGTCAACTGGTAGTGGTACCGGTGCTTATGTATTTGCATACGACATCATCGAACAGACTGCATATGTAAAAGGTATGTATACTATTCAGCACAAACTCTGTCTTAACCCAGTACTGTATCCAACTGGTGCTGCAAATACAGTTTCAAGAACTATCGGGATGAATTCACATTGGAAAAATGATCCAAGTAATTACAATAACCCAATATCTGGTATATATTACCAGACAGTAACAATCCCCGCCGGACAGACTTGTGGAACAGGATGGCCGCCATTCTATGTTAATGCATATACAAATCAGAATAATCCATCATTTGTCGGCTCTACCCCATCAACATTCCCATCCAACTATGTGAAGCCAGAATCTAATGTATCCTGGACGCTTACATTACCATCAGGTATGCTTGCATCACCATCATTTACTGGTCATCCATAAAATTAATTTGTATGAAAAAATTTATGAATAACAAAAAAATACAACTTGTCGCATTGCTTGGTATCATGCTTTTTGGTTCTGCACTTATTTCCAAAGCAGTGTATCAAAATAATTTTGGTGGTCCTGGTGCAACTGCTGGGCCGGTAACCCCAACAACAGGTACAGGTGGTACATTTGTCACAAATCTCAATAAGGAAGAATTCATAACTCCAGGCACAACAACACCAGGTGTCATGCCAGGACGCAGTCTTAACATCAACAAAACAGCGACTACACTGTATGGACTTGTTTCGGATGGTATTTATTCATTCGGTCCTGTTCGTGCTATCGGTAAACTCACTGCAACACTTATCCCAACAACACTTTCTGGATATGAAGCTCGTGAAGTTATGAGTATGAAAAGTGGTAGTCAGTCAGGGCTCATTAGTTTCCTCACCAATGTTCCGTATGTAGGCTTTTACAGTCAATCAAACTTTTCTATGGTCACTGGTGATGAAATAGGCCGACTTGATTCTACAAAGAAAATGATCACCAACCTGCGTTTCGGCCGTGTTAATAGTGAACAGACAGTCGTGAGTCCTGCAAATCCTTACCCAACTACAATATCCAAAGATCTGACACTGTATGGTACAACCAATATCGGTCGTGGTGATATCTGCTACATGCCTATTCCATCCGTAGATGGTAGTACAACACCCGCATCACAGCAGGCAACTCGTTTTGTCTGCCCAGCAGGATATTTTATCAAAGGACCTGGTAAAATTGACTACAATCCACAGCAAACAGCAAATGGAATGTTCGGAGGATCTGTCTCTGCTATCGTATGCCAAGCTATCAGCCCATCAACTCACCCAGGAAGTAATAGTACTGGAAATATGAATACGTTTACTATTTGCCCAGGGAGTAGCGCTAATGGAGCAGTAGTTCCTTTATAAAATATATGGAAAACAATACAATTAACATGCAAAAAATTGATGATATTATGACAACTGGATCAGGTCATACTGTTTCGATGTCAAAACAAGGTTCCAAACTATCACAATTTTTTAGTAAACATACTGACAGTGGACTTTACCACAGAAAAATGCTTTTGATCAGTATTTTTATTGCACTTGTATTAGGTATGCTTTTGTTTTTCTTTAAAGACATGTTGTTCAACAGAGGTGATGAAAATGCACAGAATTATCAACAGGTGATCGATCAATCTTTCCGTGAAGGCTACAAAACCAACTACACTTATGACCAGGATACAATCAAAGCAATTTCGGAAGCTCAGGTAAAAGCAACTGAAACCGCAAAACCAGTAAGTAAAAAATCAGAGGAAGCATTAGTCAATGCTATCAATAATTAATAGCCTCATACACTCATATGAAATTCTTCAAAAAAGTACAAAAGCATATCACTGACAAAAGTTTGTGGAAACGTGGTACCATGCCATACAAAATACTTATTGCGGTACTCTTTGTAGGTGTATCTGCTTTTGCGAGCAATTATTCGCATATGGTTAGTACACATGTTAATTATGCGTATGCTGCTAACCCTGGGTACAATGAGATAAAAGGTTTTCTTTGGATGGATGATATCGGTTGGATCTCACTTTCATCAGACAATGATCAGGATCCGTTGGTTCCTGGTGTACAGACATCAGCATCACTTTCTTTGCCTGAATATGGTGTTTGGGAAAATCCTACTACTAAAGAATGGCGTGGGTATGCTTGGTCGGCAACAGTTGGATGGGTACATTTTAGTGATACATCTTGCCCAACAGGGACTGGTATGACAATTGATGCAACACATCCATGTGGAGCTCAATTAATCAGTAATGGTTCTAATGAAGAGCTTCGTGGTTTTGCTGAATTTGTAACACCAACTAGTAACATTACTCCATGGTGGGATCCATATATATCATTTTCTTCAGCTAATGATCATGATACACTCACCACTAATATTCAACCTGCTTCATTTGTTTATGGTGCGGTAATGCCAGTAACTGGATATGCTACAAGTGTATCTGGAAGTGGTCCTGCATATGCATGGCATTCAGATGGTGGATGGATAGAATTTAATAATGTAGAACGTGTCCCTGGCCAACCTGCTACGATTCACCTCATCCCTAATTCAAAAGAATTTAGTAGTTTTGATGCTCTGACCCCTGCAACATTCCAAATGGGTCCACCAGCGTCTTCGCCTTCTGACCCACTATATCCATATATGAATTTTACAAGTGTTAAATTATGGTATTACAAAGATCAAGGTGCACCAAACTATACATCGTGTACTTCTGAAGCGTTAGATATGAGTAACAACCCTATCCCTTCTTTGAATCAAAACTGGGACCCGCTTCCTGTATGGTTAACTCCATCTGTCATACCTACAGGTATTACCGCTGCCAATACTAACCAATCAGTGTATCAGACAGCCTTTAATTATAATGATTATCCAGCGGGGTACCAGTATAAACTTCATTGTTCATATGTAGATGGTGGTCAAACAATCACTGATACAGCGACAGCAATCGTGATACCATATACACAACCCGCAACGTGTAGTTACAGCTATGGTAACTGGAATACAAGTATGAGTTGTCATATTAATGGTTCTGTACCAAGTTTTGTCCTACAAGTTGATTCAGGCTCAAGTAATTTACCAGTTACATGTAGCGCAAGTCCATCAGGTTTGTTTTTCCCAGTTGGTTATAGCGATCTTGTTAATGACCCTCAGAATGCAAGCATAAATGGTGGGTATGATGTGTACGTAGATGGTTTGGGAAATCAATCTAACCCTCAACCAACAGTAATTACTGTTACTTGTGTTGATTCCAATAATCAACAATGTGCTACCACATCACCATCATTGGAGGCAAATATGTCATGCAATACCAACAATAATCCTCCAATTTGTACACCACCACAAATCCTTGTTAATAATGTATGTGTCACTCCGAATAACCCTCCTGCTATCGTTGCATGTAATGATGGTATCGATAATGACGGGGATGGAAAGATTGACTTTAGTAGCGCAACTTGGTCAGCAACAGTTCCTGTCGGTACTACCGAAGACCTTACTGGATGTATGAGTGCAACTGATATTGATGAATCTGAAATACCAAATCCTTGTAGTGATGGTATAGATAATGATGGAGATGGTAAAATGGATTTTGATGCATCTACCTGGCCATCATGGTTTACTGGGCCAAAAGACCCAACTTGTAAAACTGCACAAGGTAAAACCGAAAAAGGTGGAATCTTCTGGGAAAGATAATAGAGCAATACCAATTAAAAAACTCCTTATATAAGGAGTTTTTTAATTGGTGCGCCCTGAGGGATTTGAATCTTACAGATTCAGTACAGGTGTCGTATCATACCGACTTTTAGTCGGAATGATATACTCCACCTTTTCAAACCCCTCACATAAGCCAAGTAGTTGGCTTACTAGGGCACACAAAATAAAAACCCTTTCGGGTATTATATTTTGTGCGCCCTGAGGGATTTGAACCCCCGACCTTTGCTGTGTAAAAGCACTGCTCTACCAACTGAGCTAAGAGCGCATATTAAATTTTTACCTATAATTATTTACAAACACATTTAGTTGACTGGTCCTACCAAGACAGCTAAGAGCGCATATTTAATTCACTACTATATCCTTAATGGAGTATACACTAATTTTTAAAAAACTTCAAATTATGCTACAATCTTTTTGCCTGCCCTTGTAGTTAAATGGATATAACTGCGGACTTCTAAGCCGTTATTCTAGGTTCGATTCCTAGCGAGGGCACCAATACATTTATATTGTCTCTAACGTAATGCAGACAAAAAAGCCGTTATTCTAGGTTCGATTCCTAGCGAGGGCACAAAATAATGAGCACCAAAAGGTGTTTTTATTTTGTGCTCGAGAGTGGCTGAACTGCTTCAGTCACGTCTAGGAATTGAAAAGCTTTTCCTTGTATTTTTGACTGAAAGGAAAAAATACGGAAAAGGTGTACTGTTCGTGTAACGAAAGATTCCTAGTGAGGGTACAAAATTGTGCGACAATTTTGTACACGAGAGAAAGCCAACAAATGGACGCTCTTTCTTTTTTGATATACAGTATAGATATGCAAATCCTTCTCGAAACAAATGAATACATGGTCATCAATAAGCCAGCAGGAATGGCGGTACATGGTGATGGTAAATCCGATCAGTATACAGTGGCTGATTGGCTGATGGCAGAGTATCCCGATATCCGTGATGTGGGGGAACCGATGGAGGTAGAGGTGGCGGGTGAGGCCGGAAAATTTTTGAAAAAAATTTTCCGGCCAGGCATCGTCCATCGCCTCGACAAAGACACCACAGGGTGCCTCCTCATCGCAAAGACACAAGCAATGTACCTTTTCCTCAAAAAACAATTCCAAGACCATACGATAGAAAAAATATATCATGCATTTGTGTATGGATCGATCAAAGATACAGATATCTGTGTTACCGATTCTATTGGCCGCAGTCGCAGTAATATCCGTATGTGGGCAGTAGGTAATACTGCTCGTGGTGAGCTTCGCCACGCAGAAACAACCTTCCATGTAATACATCGCATCGGTGTAGAAGATGATAAGGCAAGTACCGAAAAAGGGACGTACACTTTTGTTGAATGTAGACCAAAGACAGGTCGAACACATCAGATTCGTGTTCATTTGCGATCTATCAATCACCCTATTGTCGGTGATACATTGTATGGTGGCAAAAGGGTACTACAGGATCATGTCGGGTGTGGCTTTAATAGACTGGCTTTGCATGCGCGATCGATTGCCTTTACTGATACGAATGGGGATACGATACAGGTTGTGGCCCCCTATCCGCCTGATTTTGAGCATGCTGTCAACTCGATTGCAAAAAAAAACTAAATGTGTTATATTCAATCGTATGAAAACAAATAGTCCAGTAAATATTGAAGAGCGAAAAAAACTCCAATTTTCATCAGGAGATTTACTTCGTGTCTGGTCAAAAATCGAAGATAAGGGAAAAACTCGCCTCCAGGCTTTTGAAGGCATGGTACTCGCACGTAAACACGGTACAGAGCCGGGTGCTACCTTTACCGTCCGCAAAGTTGCATCAGGTGTCGGTGTTGAACGTATCTTTACACTCTTTTCTCCACTTATCGACAAAATAGAACTTGTCCGTCGCTCAAAAGCTCGCCGTTCAAAACTCTACTATGTTCGTGAAAAAGCTGTCAAAGAAGTTCGTCGCAAGATGAAGACTGCCCGCCCAGAAGAAGTCTTTGAAGAAGAAACAACTCAAGCAGAATAATAGAAAGAAAAATCCCCGAAAGGGGATTTTTCTTTCCAAATTATCATTTTTGTGTATAATAGGAACAGATGCTCAGGTGTTGAAACTGGTAGACAAGCTACCTTGAGGTGGTAGTGCTCGCAAGGGCGTGGAGGTTCAAGTCCTCTCCTGGGCACATTGTACAAAACTCTCTTCGGAGAGTTTTTATATTGTGTACGAAGCAAGCCAACTGCTTGGCTTGCGTGAGAGGACTTGAAAATCTTTTCCATGTTTTGAGGATGAAATCCGATAAAACGGGAAAAGATATACTGTCCATGTAATGGAAAAGTCCTCTCCTGGGCACAGTGTATAAAACTCTCTTCGGAGAGTTTTATTTTTATTTCAGATATGTCACAATGTATGTATGGTCACATTCGAACTTATAGAATTTGTCAAAAATCATCTAGAGCAGGGTACTGCGCATGCACATATTCGCGAACTTCTTTCGGCTTCTGGTGGGTGGGTAGAGGATGATATCGAGCAGGCTTTTTTAATCGCGCAATATGGCCACCATATAGGCCCGAGTGATGAGTATGAATAATACTTTTTCTTCCAGGAAATGTATCCCATGCGAAGGTATCGGGCATCCGCTCGAGCAAAAGTTCATCGATGAATATCTGGAATCAATACCACAGTGGAAACAGTCAGATGATCGATTGTCGATTACGCGTAGCTTTAGCTTTCCAGACTTTGCCGCTGGGCTCGCCTTCGTCAACGCAGTCGGCGCCATTGCCGAAGCCGAAGGTCATCACCCCGATGTCCTCCTCACCTACACCACGGTCACCATCACGCTCTCAACCCATTCCCTCGGCGGCCTGACCGAAAACGATTTTATCGTCGCGAGTAAAATTGATGAGTTGAAATAGTAAAAACCCATGAAGGGCTTTTACTATTTTTTTGGGGGACTACTGGGAATCGGCTATTACATAGCCAGGTACTTTTCGGCTCGATTTCGTTTCTCTCATCGAGCATCGAAAAGTCTTTCGATTTCCAGACGCAAGTGAAGCAGTTCACTTGCTTAGTCCCCCATACCAAAAAAGAGCCTCTCGGCTCATTCTTGTTATGGGGGACTACTGGGAATCGAACCCAGATCGAAGGTTCCACAAACCTCAGTGTTAACCGTTACACCATAATCCCCATGAAACGATATAAAATTGCATACAACTGTATGCATGTATACCATAACATAATTTAATTCATTTTTCCAGCACAGGTATCATACTTTAGAAACCCATATGCTATACTCTACCTATGACACAAGAAGAGGCGTTGAAAATTTTGAAAACAGGGGCGAATGTTTTTCTGACCGGGGAACCGGGAAGTGGTAAAACATACACCACCAATGCCTATATCGAATATCTACGCAGTCATGGGATAGAGCCAGCGATCACTGCATCGACGGGTATTGCCGCGACGCACCTTCATGGGATGACCATTCATTCTTTTTCTGGAATGGGTATTAGCAAAAACTTGACCGACTATGATGTCGAACGGATTGCACATGTGCAATACATCAACAAACGTATTAGTAAAACAACAGTACTCCTCATCGATGAAATATCGATGCTCGACGGGGTCATGCTTGCTGACCTCGACAAGATTTGTCGCGAAGTCAAACAGAATGAGTATCCGTTTGGTGGTATCCAGGTTGTATTGATCGGGGATTTTTTTCAGCTCCCACCAGTGACCCAAGGCTATGAAGCGAAAAATTACGCCTTTCAGTCTGGTATCTGGGGCAAACTCGGGCTCATTACCTGTTACCTTACCGAACAGCATCGCCAAGTAGATGACGACGATACACTCCTTTCTGTACTCAAAGCGATCCGGAGTAATGATGTCGATCAAATGCATATAGAATACATCGAATCTCGCAAAACCACGATCGATATGGTATCTGATATGACCACCAAACTCTATACCAAAAACTTTGCCGTTGATAGCCTCAATGATAAAGAATTGGCTAAAATCGCAACTGATGAAAAAAAGTTTACCATGTATACGACTGGTCGCGAAAACCTCGTCAATCAGCTGATCAAAGGCTGCCTGTCGCCCCAGGAACTTGTATTAAAAAAAGGTGCTATTGTCATGTGTACGAAAAACAATGCCCAAGCAGGATTCTATAACGGTACATTGGGGACAGTAATCGAATTCCAAAAGTATACAAATTATCCTGTCATAAAGACGAAAAACGGACAGACGATAACCGTCGAGCCGATGGATTGGAGTATTGATGAAGATGGTAAAGTCAAAGCCAAGATAACTCAGATTCCACTGCGACTCGCATGGGCTATCACTATCCACAAAAGCCAGGGTATGAGCATGGATACAGCGGTGATGGACCTCTCTGATACATTCGAATACGGGCAGGGGTATGTGGCATTGTCACGATTGCGGACACTCGATGGATTACATTTGCTCGGTTTTAATCAGAAGGCTTTTCAGGTACATGGTGATGTCCTCGAGCAAGATATCATGTTCAAAAGGCAATCACAAGAAGCCCAAGATGCATTTAATGAACTCGGCGATGAAGAAGTCGAGCGCATGCATGCCAATTTCCTACGGAGCATTGGTGCCACTGGTGTACCCAAGAAAGAAAAAAAGCTCAGTACGCTCGATGAAACACTCGTATACATACAAGATGGTAAAAGCATCGAAGAAATCGCCGAATTAAAAGGTATTAAGACAGAAACAATCTATGATCATATCTACAAATTGGCACAGAATAAAAAAATCACTCAACCAGAGATAGCTCGATTGATCGATGGTATCGAAGACAAAGATATTGTGCATATACAAAATGCATTCAAAAAATTTGGCACAGAAAGACTGACTCCAGTGTTTGAATATTGTAATGGTGTGTATACGTATGAACAAATTAAGTTGGTTCGTGCATATTGTGTGGTATGATAGAAGTATGAAATTTTGTACTTTTATTATCACACTACTTTTTTTATTTCCTTTTATCACTCATGCAGTTGAAGTCCCTATAGAAGATAAAGTCGATCAGATGATCATGATCGGTTTTCGTGGTACTTCTCTAGAAAAAGACAGTGATATAGCAAAGATACTCGCTACGAGTAATGTCGGTGGGGTTATCTTATTTGACTATGATACAGCAACCAAGACATACAATAGAAATATTCATAATCGCGCACAGCTTACAACACTGACGACTGATTTACAGAAAGCTGCCAAATCCAAACTATTTATCGCAATCGACCAAGAAGGTGGCTTGGTCAACAGGCTTAAATCAGTCTATGGCTTTCCGACGTGGATGAGCGCACAGTCGATAGCATACTTTGGTGAAACAAAAGTACGCAATGAATACAGAAGCATTGCCCAGACACTAGCGAGTATTGGTATCAATGTTAACTTTGGCCCAGTAGTTGATGTCGCTACCCATCCACAATCGACACTCTATACCCAGAAACGCATCTATTCAAAAAATGTGAATACAGTACTCTACTATGCCCGATTGTGGATTGATGAACATACCAAATCCCATATCCTCTCTGTTGCGAAACACTACCCAGGGCTCGGGGGTCTGGTATTTGATACGCATGATACTATCGGTACGATGACCAAATTCAATACTCTGGCGCTCATCCCCTATAATGAATTGATCCTGTCCAAAGTACTCCACGGCGTCATGGTCGGCCATGTGATTGTATCTGATGTAGATAGCATACCCGCGAGCCTTTCTGCCAAACATATCCATATATTACGAAACGGACTCAAATTTAATGGTATCATTTTTACCGATGATTTGGAGATGAAAAGTGTTGCCGATATGTATACGCTTGCCGAACGGGTTACGCTGGCAGTCAATGCAGGTGATACGGTACTTATTTTCTCTAACAATATGGGGACCTATGACCCAGAGTTATTTTTCAAAGTTCGTACGATCATCCTAGCCGGAATCAAAGACGGCAGTATCGAAGAAGCCAAGATTAATGATGCATACAATAGAATCATTGAAGCCAAAAAAGATTTGTAAAGAAAATTTCTCATACACATATTTTATGCTATAGTAGCTGTATGAAAATGTCAGCCAAAAAACCAAATCCTCGTATACAAAACAATACCAAGTCCAAAAATAAACTTCCGCATCTATTTACTAACTTTTTCTCAGTTATATTTGTATTTGCAGTGCTTGTTTTATTGTATGGCCAAGTTGCCGGTAAATCAAAAAAGGATACACCTATATCATTATCAGAAGTCGCAACCCTGGTGGGTGGTGATACTGTGAAAAGTATCGAAGTTGCCGGGCGTGATGTCACTGTAGAGCTCACTGATGGCAGTATCAAAAAAGCTCGCAAAGAAGACGAAAGCTCGCTCTCGGAGACGCTCAAAAATTATGGCGTTGATAGTGCCAAACTTATCACAACACCAATCACAGTCAAGAGTGAATCAGGATTCCTCTTTGTGTTGATGAATGTACTTCCATTTTTATTACCGATACTCATTATCGGATTCCTCATCTGGTCACTGACCCGATCTGTCAAAGGCGCAGGCATGCAGGCATTTTCTTTTGGTCAATCAAAGGCCAAGCTGACCAATCCATCTGATACCAAACACAAAATCACTTTTAAAGACGTTGCTGGTGCCAAAGAAGCCAAACAAGAATTAGAAGAAATAGTAGACTTTCTCAAAAACCCACAAAAATTCCTCGATATCGGTGCACGAATCCCCAAAGGAGTATTACTCACTGGGGCACCAGGAACAGGCAAGACCATGCTCGCCCGCGCTGTCGCTGGCGAGGCCAATGTACCATTTTTTTATCTTTCTGGGTCTGAATTTGTCGAAATGTTTGTCGGAGTCGGTGCATCACGTGTCCGTGATTTATTCCAACAAGCCAAGAAAGCATCCCCAGCAATTGTCTTTATCGACGAGATAGACGCAGTCGGGCGTGTCCGTGGACATGGTATGGGTGGTGGTAATGATGAACGTGAACAAACACTCAACCAAATATTGGTAGAAATGGATGGCTTTGAACCGACCGAAAAGGTGATTGTCATGGCAGCAACCAACAGAAGCGATGTGCTCGACCCGGCACTATTGCGCCCAGGACGATTTGACCGTCGCGTCGTGCTCGACTTGCCTGATAGGAATGATCGTGAAGCAATCCTAATAGTCCATAGTAAAGAAAAACCACTCGAAGGAGATGTCAATCTGCGTGTCATTGCCGAACGAACCCCAGGATTTTCTGGAGCAGATTTGTTTTCACTCATGAATGAGGGTGCGATCGTCGCTGCACGTGATAATCGCAAAAAGGTAAAACAAGATGATCTGATCAAATCTATCGAGAAAGTCATGCTCGGCCCAGAACGTAAAAGCCACCTCATGTCCAAAGAAGAAAAGGCTATCACAGCATACCACGAAGCAGGGCATGCACTTATTTCATCTGTACTTACTCATGCTGACCCTGTGCACAAGGTAACGATTATTTCTCGGGGGAGTGCTGGTGGGTATACGCTCAAACTTCCACTCGAAGAAAGAAAATTGCAGAGCAAGAAAGAATTTATCGATGATTTGGCAGTGTCGCTCGGTGGGTATGTTGCCGAGAATACGATATTTGGTGATATCACTACTGGTCCATCCAATGATTTGCAGGTAGCAACATCGCTTGCCAGGGCTATGGTCACACGTTGGGGGATGTCAGATACTATCGGGCCGATAGCGTTCGAATCTAATGGTGGTAAACCACTTTTTGGGCGCGGTGTAGAAGACAAAGATTATTCAGAAAAAATGTCTGCATTGATCGATGATGAGGTAAAGAAATTGATGACCGGTGCGCTCCATACTGCAGAAAAGGTCATTACCCAGTATCGAGTCG
>JACCDG011800798.1_pt1 | contig 14959 bp, 18 predicted proteins | sample 7442471 | NCBI WGS metagenome assembly JACCDG01 (sample SAMN15323444, study PRJNA562643) | freshwater metagenome | isolation source: river surface water | place: USA:Blue River Watershed | collected 2017-08-17
GAATTCCTACCTAACCCGTATATCCATAGACGCCACGTGCTTGATCTCTGATGACATGACCAGCATCTAACTCGATAACTCGTTTTCTCATCTGGTCCACAATTCCTGCATCATGTGTAGCCATCACCACGGTGGTGCCTTCTCGATTAATCCGATCTAGTAATTTCATAATTCCAACAGATGTAGCTGGATCTAAGTTTCCGGTTGGTTCATCAGCAATAAGAATTGCCGGATTACTTACATACGCTCTAGCGATTGCAACTCTTTGCTGTTCGCCACCTGATAACTCACCTGGTTTGCGATCGCCTTTATCCTCAAGGCCAACTAATTCGAGAACTTCAGGTACTTCACGTGCAATCTCTTTTCTAGAAAAGCCAAGAACGTGAAGTGTGAAAGCGACATTCTCCGAGACTGTTTTATTTGGAAGCAATCTAAAATCTTGAAATACGGTGCCGACCTGGCGACGAAGTTCTGGAACTTTCCAATTTGAAAGGGTTGTTAGATCTTTCCCAGCAACGTGGATTTTTCCTGATGTTGGCTTTTCTTCTCGGAGAACTAATCGCAGAAAAGTAGATTTTCCTGAGCCTGATAGACCGACTAGAAATACAAACTCTCCCTTTTCTACTTCGAGAGGAATATTGTCGAGTGCTGGTCTATCTGCTTTCGAATAGACCTTGGTTACGTTCTCGAACTTAATCACGGGTGGATTCTAGGTAATCAAAGGCAGAAAGGTCGGGATATGAGCGATACAAAGGTGAGAATTAGGCGTGAATTACATAATTCTCATTGAATCCCGCTCGGTTTCTACCGAAAAATCGGTTGCCAATCTGGGTATCAATCGATGGTAGCTGCAGCAATTAATTAAATTGATTTATTGCGACGCCACTTGATTCCCGCCGCCACAAATCCCTCTAAATCGCCATCCAATACTGCTTGTGTATTTCCGGTTTCAAAATCTGTTCGATGATCTTTGACCATTTGATAGGGATGTAAAACATAAGAACGTATCTGATTTCCCCACGATCCTGAGTTATCACCACGAAGCGCATCGATTTTGGCACGCTCTTCTTGATTTCTGCGCTCTAGTAGCTTTGACTGCAAAACAGCCATCGCAGTTGCTTTATTTTGAATTTGTGATCGCTCGTTCTGACAGGAAACAACTATTCCAGTTGGTATGTGTGTAATTCGAACTGCAGAATCTGTTGTATTGACTCCTTGGCCGCCAGGACCAGAAGATCGATATACATCAACCCGAATCTCTTTTTCGTCAATTTCAATGTGATCACTCTGTTCAACTACTGGAACGACTTCAACTCCTGCGAAAGAAGTGTGTCGACGATTTTGACTATCAAACGGTGAGATTCTCACTAATCTATGCGTTCCCTGTTCCACAGATAAGGTCCCATATGCATAAGGACCAGAAACTTTAAAAGTCGTAGATTTAATACCTGCTTCCTCTGCATAAGATGTTTCTAGAACGCTCACCGAAAAAGCTTTTTGTTCGCAGAAACGTAAATACATTCTAGATACCATTTCTGCCCAATCAGCCGCATCTACACCACCGGCTTCAGATCGAATTGTTACCAGCGCATCTCGGTGATCATATTCACCGCTAAGAAGAGTTTGAACTTCTAATTCACTAATCAATTTAGTGAGTTGACTTAACTCTCCCGCAATTTCATTTTCGACCGTTGACTTATTCTCTGGTTCAGCTTCTGCCAACTCCAACATCACAGGCAAATCATCAAGTCGTTTACGAAGAGAGGTGATGCGATTTATTAAAGTCTGAACTCTGGAGAGTGCGCTCGTAATCTTCTGCGCATTTTCAGGATTATTCCAAAGATCTGGAGCGCCTGCCTTTTCTTCTAACTCGGTAGCTTCCTTTGTCAGTTTTGAGATATCCAAGACAGTTTCAATTCCAGAAAGAGTCTTGGATAACTCAGATATCTCTATCGGAAAGTCTCGATCTGCCACTGGTAAAGAATAGTGGCGATTTCAAATACTTTTTACATCAATTTGAGACCTTAAATGCTCAGTTCATCAAGTACGTTGAGTCCGTTGCGACTGATACTCGATTGTGAAAAGAAGTTAAATCTAAGAATCGGAGTTGAAATATGAGATCTCTCCTCTCCTCAACACTTGCAAAAAGTTCACGTCCATTGCATTCAAAATCTCTAATGACTAAATTTGCATCTGTCTGGCCAACGCTTAGAATCTCTCGAAATCGAGTTTTTGCATCAGTGCAATCTATTGGAACTTTAAGTTCGCCTTTGTGAATTGAATTATCGGCAAAATACTCAGTTATTGGGCTGGAATAGTAATACTTAAACTCGTCTAATTCTTGAGCCGCAGCGCTTAACGCAGCTTCTGTTCTCGATGTTAATTCGCGATGAGATATATAAGCGGCTCCGATGTTCGAAATTATGAAAGTTAGAAAGAGTACTATTGAAAAATAGAAAATTATAAGAGGTGAAATAGACCCCTCTTCAGAAAAACGATTTGATTTATTTGAAGGATTAACTTCTTTTGATTTTGACATAAGAGTAATTAGATCTTGATATTTAATTTATCGTCGCGCCATTTAGCGCCATTTGTCAACGTATGCAGTAGCACTTGCAATCGCTCTCCTATCTCCATTTATTCTCGAAGGGGATTTATTAATTGCAGCTATTTTGTTCTCAACTGAGTATTCAAGATACAAAGTCAGTTGAACCTTTACGCCCGGAGCTATGCAAGGATTAGCTTCACAATCAACTACATAGCTAATACGTTGATCTGTTGAATTATGAGGGTTATTAAAATTATTCTCTTCAATCTTCGTTCTAATCTCTTGATAATATAATTTCTCATATTCTTTTAAAAGGAGTCTGACTCTGGAGTGAGCTCGACCATCGTCTTGACCGCTGACAAATGCTGACACGGCCTGACGGGCCAACATGGAGGCCTCCATCTCTGAATTTATCGAATTAGCTAAAGTGATAAAGAAGAGCAGCGCAGGCAGAAAAAGCGGAAGCGCAAGTAGTACAAATTCAGCAACTGCTGAACCTTCCTCATCGCATAAAGCTGCTTCTCTTGCTTTTAATCCATTTTTATCGACTGTTGCTTTCATTCAATCGCAATCGCACTTAGCTTTAATCTGAAACCTTCCATGCCCAGGTATTCGATAAGTGATCCATAAACTGGAATTCTTTGTTCAGATTTATAGGTATTTACGACACCATATTTTGTCTCGATTTTCTTTGATTCAATTCCAAGATTTGTTGAGTCAAACGTCATCTTCGCTGACTCATCACGTGAACTCAATTGAGATAGAGATTCTTTAACTACATAGTCGTGAAGCTTGGCTCGTCCCATAACTTGCCAGGAGCCAGCGAGAACAATTTGTAGCAAAATTATAAAGAATAAAGTTGTTGGTATAAGTACTAACCCGGCCTCAACTGAACCTGCCTCAGATCTATCGATTTGAAAGCTCTTCACGGTAATTTCTTTATCTTGCATATTTAACGAATATTGTTCATCGAATCTAGAGAGCTCTTGAGAATTTGACTCAATCGCGGTGCTGCAATTGTCCAAAGAGCAGTTACTAGGCCTGTAGTCATCAATACAACTAGCACCCAACCTGGTACATCGCCTCTCTCGTCATCAGAGAAAGCTGGCTTGAGAAATGTTGAGGATTTCCCATGTTCACCAATTCCCAGAAATCTATTCCTATGTGCTTTGTACTCATTGTTAATATGCAGAATCTTCTTACGAATGGCACCAGGAATTAGATTGAAAATCGAATTCCCAATAATTTCTAGAGTCTTTTCGATCAAGTAAGCCAAATTAGCTAATGCATTTACTACTTTCATTTCTCCCCCTTAAAATTATTTGATTGACTCTTAGCAAACCTTTACCTACAGAATTATTGAGTTTTGGTCACTCCACTTCTTGATTTCTACATTTAGCTTTACCCAATATTCCCCAATCACTGAGAACTTTTCTTTGAAAAAGGGTTAACTGTGGAAAAGTCTTAATGTTATTAATAGGCGCACTTTCGGGGTTTTTGCGCATTAGAAGATCTGGAGTTGAGTTAGTGATGGAAATAGAGCAAATAGAACGGAGATCGGAAGTAATAGAAAAACTATCGGAATCATTAGAGCAATCTCTGCCTTTCCTGCGCTCCGTAACATTGCATTCTTAGCGTCAACTCTGCTATCTCTAATCAAAGAAGTTAATACTGGAACTAATGGGGTTCCTCGATCTAGGGCAATAATCATTGAGTTGGCAAAACGTCGCGCTGCTTGCGTCTCGGTTCGTCTAACAAACTCCTCCAAACCTTGGATTATCGTCGCTCCGTTGTGGATTTGAATTATCAGATATTGCATCTCTCCTAGGATTACGGATCTTTTTGGGTTTGAGGTCTCAGCATTTTCTTGCCTAACCTGATTACTTCGCGTTGAAATTATCTCGATTGCTCGCAGTGGCGATAACCCTGAAGAAATCATCAAGGTCAAATATTGAATAAATGTTGGGAGCTCTCCGTCCAATAGACGTTTGCGTTCCTTAGCTGATCTCTCCTCTCTACCCAAAAAGTGTAGAGAGTAGATAATCGCGATAACAAAAAGAAAAAAGATTGGAAAGGTAAAATTCTTCCAAAAGGTGATGAGTATCAAGATTACAAGGAGTATTGCGATTGTTAGTGCAACTTCAAGATTCTCCAACTTTCTTGACTTAAAAAAGCTTTTGGTGACTCTACTCTGACTCCATTCACTTCCTAAGAGAGTTTCACTTACAACAAACCAAATTCCGGTGGCAAGTAATGGAGCAATAGTGATGAAGATCAGCATTAAATCTCCGCTAACTTATCTTTAATATCGAGCTGCTTAGATCGATTTGATTCAGATACATTGGAACTTGGAATTAATCTAATTGGTGCGGGCAGGCGGGAGACTCGATCCATCCAGATATATGCAATTCCAGTTGCGATCACCCCAATAGACAAGACAGTTTTTCCTGCAGTTGTCGCGTAAGCAAGGACAGTATTACGTTGTGTTGATAGCAGCGCCAAAAGCAACCAAGGCGCGATTGTCCCCAGAAACGCGGAATTTCTAACCCAGCCAAATCTAGTCTCGATTTCCTCAATAGCTTCGTCTTGTTCACGTAAAAAAGCTGCAAGTAGTCGAAGCGTTGTTGTTACATCTCGCCCACCATATTCTTTTGCGAGTAAAAGAGAATTTAAAGTCTGATCTGCAACCGCATTTTCTAGTATCTCCATTTCAAGCAAAATAGAATTTTCTAGAGAGGTTCCAATTAAAGTTCGAGCTTGAATTCTCTTAAAGACTGCCCTCAATTGGATTGGCCCATGTTGCGTTAAGGCATTTATCGCCTCTGCGATGGATTGACCGGCCTGAAGTGCCGAGACGATATTCTCAATCGCTTCAGGCCATTCACGTTCTCTCTCGCGCTCTAATTTCCTAAATTTCTTCTTCGAGACTATAAAAGGTATCGCAGAACTCAAAAGTGCAATTGAAAAACTTATTTCTCTGGAGGAAGTTAAAAGGAGAGATATAAGAAATGTAGATACGCTCACTAATACAATGGCAAATATTTCTGATATTCGAACTTTTCCTACTGAACTTTCTTTGTAAGAATTACTGCTTTTGCCTAAATTATTCTGACCTACCTGCTCTAGCTCTCCGGATACCTGGCTTCTTTCGCTCTGTGAACCTTGTACCTTCAAGCTCGCTCTCGAATTCTCAAGATTGACTTGATTGAAATTCAAATCGATTTCGCGTTCAAGATATCTCCAACCAATAAAAGCTAAGCTTGCTGCGATTAATGAAATTAGAATAGGTGAAAAATACTCGCCAAATTTGAGTGCAGATAGATTAATCATTTGAGCGAACTATCGACTTTCCAATTCCGCTCTGATAAGAATCGCCAGTCCAAAAATAGATTGCGTCACTATCTATATGACTTCCCTCTGTTCTGTCTCCCACCGCTAATAATTGAAGTACCCGGCGCTCACCATCTGAATCCATACCCACATGGACGACAATGTCGATAGCTCTTGCAACGGTGGGGGTCAGAAAATCTTGCGTAATGTTTTCACCGGCCAATAGCGGCAAAGTCTGCAATTTACGAATCGCTTCCTCGGCAGAATTAGCATGAATCGTCGCCATCCCTGGAATTCCAGAATTTAGTGCAATTAAAAGGTCTAAGGATTCAGCTTCTCTAATCTCGCCGATAACAATTCTGGAGGGGCGCATACGTAGGGATTCCTTGATCAATCTTCGAATCCCAATTTCACCACTTCCATCAAGATTCTCGCCTCGAGTTTGAAGAGCAACACAATCAGGAAGTTTGGGTTTTAACTCAAAGACTTCTTCGATAGTAATTACACGCTCCGTTACTGGTATCGAACTGACTAAAGCATTCAATAAAGTTGTTTTGCCTGCTTGGGTAGAGCCGCTAACCAAGATGTTTAATCTGCGCTCAACTGCATCCTTCAAGAATTCTGCTATCTCATTACTCATCACATTGAGATCAATCAAATCCGAAATCGATTTTCCTCGATATAAGTGTTTTCTAATATTTATGGCCCAATGTTCGGAAGTAATTTCAGGGATTGCGATATGTAGTCGACTTCCATCAGGCAATCGAGCATCAACAAATGGTTGGGAAAGATCAATACGTTTTCCGCTCCAGAGAAGAATGCGGTCCATAAGTGCTTTGACCTCATCACTTGTTAGGACAATATTTGTTAATTGACTCTTACCTTTTCTTGCGATAAAAATTCGTTGCGGCGAATTAATCCAGATCTCTTCAATCTCTGAATCATCAAGAAGGACTTGAAGTGGACCGTATGGCAATTCCTTGGCCGCCTCTTTCTGCGGCAATTTCTCAGTAAATGGCACTGGACGTTGATACTTTAATTTTTGCCGCCACGATTTTGCCGTGAAAGAGAATGTGGACAACATCGCCTCTGACTTTTGATTCAAAATCATCCGATAGACTTCTCCACACGTGTGGGCGTAGCTCCGCTGGTAGAGCACCCGGTTGTGGTCCGGGATGTCGCGGGTTCGACCCCCGTCGCTCACCCCAAATTTTCCAATTTTCATTACCTATCCATATTCAAGTGATGCATCACGCTCGCGTTAACCAAGTTCTCGGTAGAAGAAGACTGCGCGACGCAGATAGGCTTACTTTCTGTGACAGGTATGACTCCCGACAATAAATTTGGCGGCTCATTTGGTCCAAATGAGTGGCTTGTCGATGAGATGTATGAGCAATACCTGCAAGATCCAAATTCCATTGATGAAAATTGGCGAACTTTCTTTGCTGGTTACAAGCCTGGATCCGTTAATGGTTCAGTAAATGGCGCAAGTAAGAACGGAACGCCGCCAGTTCCTAAGCGGGATCAGAAAGTTAATGCTCAGCCTGCAGTAATAAATACCCCTCAAGTAAATGAGCAATCAAATATTCAACAATCGATAAATCAACAACCGGCAAATCAACAAGTTGTAAGACCCGCGCAACAAGCAACTCCAACTCCGGCGCAACCAGTTTCTAAACCAGTTAAGGAGATAGCAACTCCTTCCGCGGCTCGAGTTGAACCGCTGCGCGGAGTCGCAAGCCGCGTTGTGCAAAGCATGGAAGCATCGCTTTCAGTTCCAACTGCAACCAGCGTTCGAGCTGTTCCAGCAAAATTAATGATTGATAATCGAACTGTTATTAATAACCATCTAAAACGTGCACGTGGTGGAAAAGTCTCATTTACCCACATCATCGGTTACGCAATGATTCGAGCTCTTCGCGAAATGCCAGAGATGAATGTCTTCTTTACCGAACAAGATGGCAAGCCAGCAATTGGATTCCCCGAACATATCAATCTTGGTATCGCAATTGATTTAGCTAAGGAAGATGGTTCAAGACAATTACTTGTTCCATCGATTAAGGGCTGCGAAGCAATGGATTTCGGCCAGTTCTGGGCTACTTATGAAAGCACAGTGAAGAAAGCTCGTAAGGGAGCGCTAACTGTTGAAGATTTCGCAGGAACTACTTGTTCGCTAACCAATCCTGGCACTATCGGAACTGTCCACTCAGTGCCGCGATTAGTTCAAGGTCAGGGACTAATTCTTGGCGTTGGCGCTTTGGATTATCCGGCAGAATTCCAAGGAGCAAGTGAAGATACATTGGCACGACTAGCGATCTCAAAAGTAGTAACTCTTACTTCTACTTACGATCATCGCGTAATTCAAGGTGCACAATCAGGCGATTTTTTAAGAAGAATTCATGAAATATTGCTTGGTGAAGATGGTTTTTACGATGAGATTTTTGCAGCTCTGCGAATTCCTTATGTTCCAATCCGTTGGCACGTTGATATGCAATTTGAGAGCGAATCACAAGTAAATAAAGCGGCGCGTGTTCAACAGCTTATAAATTCATATCGCACATTTGGCCATCTAATGGCTGACATTGATCCTTTGGAATATCAACAGCGGATGCATCCAGATTTGGATGTAGTAACTCACGGTTTAACTCTCTGGGATCTTGATCGGGAGTTCGCAACTGGCGGCTTTGGTGGTCGCTCCTCAGCAAAACTACGTAATATTTTAGGAACGCTCCGTGATTCTTACTGCCGCTCAATTGGTGTTGAGTACATGTATATCGAATCACCAGAAGAGCGAAAGTGGATTCAAGATCAGATTGAAGTGGGTGCGCCGTTCTTCCAGCGTGAAGAGCAGTTACGAATTCTCCGCAAATTAAACTCTGCAGAAGCATTTGAAACTTTCTTGCATACGAAATTCGTTGGTCAGAAGCGATTCTCACTTGAAGGCGGCGAATCAGTTATTCCACTTCTTGACACAATAGCTAGATATGCGGCAAAAGCATCTTTGGATGAAGTATGTATTGGTATGCCACATCGTGGTCGATTAAATGTCTTAGCGAATGTTGCAGGAAAATCCTATGGACAGATTTTTCAAGAGTTTGAAGGTCATTACCAAGAGAATTCAGTTCAGGGCTCAGGCGATGTTAAGTATCACCTTGGAACATATGGAGATTTCGTCTCTGAAGGTGGCGAGAAAACTAAAATTTATCTCGCTGCAAATCCATCTCACCTAGAAGCCGTCAATCCAGTTCTTGAAGGAATTGTCCGCGCAAAGCAAGATAAAAAGAATATTAAAAATGCGTTCTCGATACTTCCAGTATTAATTCACGGAGATGCAGCATTTGCCGGTCAAGGTGTAGTTGCTGAAACGTTGAATATGTCGCAACTTCGGGGCTACAAGACTGGTGGCACAATCCACGTTGTTATCAATAACCAAGTTGGCTTTACTACTTCACCAGAATCTGCACGTTCTTCTCGATATTCAACTGATGTTGCAAAGATGATTCAAGCTCCAGTCTTCCACGTCAATGGTGACGATCCAGAAGCTTGTGTTCGAGTCGCTCGGGTTGCATTTGAGTATCGACAAACATTTAATAAAGATGTAATTATCGACATGGTTTGTTACCGCCGACGTGGTCATAACGAAGGTGATGAACCAAGTTTCACTCAGCCACGTATGTACAAAATGATTGATAGCAAGCGGACTACTCGCGTTCTTTATGCCGAAGCGCTAGTTGGACGTGGCGATATCACCCAAGAAGAAGCTGATGCGATTGCCAAAGAATTCCAGACTCAACTTGAAGGAATCTTTGCTTCGGTACATGACAAGATGCCAGAGAAGCCAGAGTTTGATCGCCTTGTGGAAGCAGATCCGCGAAATACCGCGACTGCAATATCTGAAGAGACGGCAAGAAAGATTGCAGCAACTCAAGTTGCGATTCCAGAAAACTTCAAAGTTCATCCAAAACTGCTACCTCAATTACAACGTCGAGTCACGATGCTCGACGATGGAACCATCGATTGGTCAGGTGGCGAGATGCTTGCATTCGGATCTTTACTTCTTGAGGGCCATCCAATTCGAATTGCCGGTCAAGATGTTGGACGCGGCACTTTCTCCAATCGCCATGCAGTCGTTCGCGACCATAATGATGGCAGCGAGTGGATTCCGCTTCGAGCATTACTTGCAGGCGGTGCCGATGAAGATCAATTTAATCATCAGTTCTTTGTTGTTGATTCACTTCTATCCGAATATGCAGCAATGGGATTTGAATATGGCTATTCATTAGAGCGTGAAAATGCGCTGGTTCTATGGGAAGGACAATTCGGAGATTTCGCGAATGGCGCGCAAACTGTGATTGATGAATTTATCTCATCTTCACTTCAAAAGTGGGGCGAGCGCTCATCTCTAGTTCTTTTGCTACCTCATGGTTATGAAGGTCAAGGTCCGGATCATTCATCTGGACGAATTGAAAGATTCTTAACGCTCTGTGCAGAAAACAATATGACAGTTGCCCAACCTTCTTCAGCGGCTTCCTTCTTCCACCTACTTCGCTGGCAGATGAAGAATCCAGCACGCAAACCATTGATTGTCTTCGAGCCTAAGTCAATGCTCCGGTTAAAGGCTGCAGCTTCCAAACTTTCCGATTTCACTTCTGGAAACTTCAAAACATTTATCGGTGAAAGTTCTTCAGAAATTCCAGCTTCCGCAGAACGATTAATTCTTTGCAGTGGAAAGATATATTGGGAATTATTGGCAGAACGCGCTCGCCTAGGAGATAAGAAAACTGCAATCGCTAGAGTCGAACAGCTTTATCCATTGCCAACAGGTGAGATATTGGAAGAGATCAAACGCTTTGCAAATGCAAAAATTCTCTGGGTTCAAGATGAACCAGCAAATCAGGGACCATGGCCTTTTGTCTCCGCGACAATCCGTGAAGAAATTGGTAATAAACTAAATGGACGAGAAGTAATTCGCGTTTCTAGACGTGCCGCAGCTAGCCCTGCGACCGGCAGCGTTCATGTTCACGAAGAAGAGCAGAAAGCTTTAGTAGCAGAAGTATTCAATAGCTAGTTTTTCAGTTTATTCATCTTGCGAGAAATAAATAGTTTTCCCTTTATTTCATCTTTTCTAATGAGACCCCAAGATTGCGAATCATTCATACGGCTCTGCACCTCGGGATCTTTGTTATCGCCCTCAACCCAAAAGGAGTCACCTTCAATTTTTGTTACACGTTTAATAAAAAATATCCCAGGCATAACTTCACGCTCAATTAGAACTACATTTCCAGGTGAAATTCTTGACGCTGCGCCCTTAAATAAACGGACCAGAACGAGCTCTCCGGATTTATATGTGGGAGCCATTGATTCACCGCTTATTCTGGCCAATCTGATTGGCCAGAGGTCCGTTAGCTTCATCATCAAATTCTAAGGAAATAACCTTTAGAAAATGATCTCTGGCTTTGCTTGAGAAGCGCGCTCGCGCTGGGGGCGGTACTCTTTCGCCAGAACTTCAAATAGCGCCCAAGGCATCTATTTGAGTCATTATTGAAAATAGATATTTATCGAAACGAGGATGAAATGTTAACTCTCCACGCACACTGCGACCTTCCATGTGGCGTTTACGATCCTGCGCAAGCAAAGATTGAGGCACAATCAGTAAAAGCATGTATGGAGAAATACGCAGCTTCCAGCGATGTAGATTTTAAAGCTCGTGCAGTTTCAATTAAAGAAGAACGTTCTAACATGGTTAAAGAACATCTCTGGGTCCTATGGACTGATTACTTTAAGCCAAATCACTTTGAAGCATATCCCCAACTTCATGGTCTCTTCAATGAGGCAACCAAGCTTGCTGGTGCCGCTGGCACAAAGGGAACAAATGATGTTGCCGTCGCTGAGAAGCTAATTTCGAAGATCGATGAGATTGCAGAAATCTTCTGGGCAACTAAGAAGTAGTAAGTATTTATCAATCTCTAGGCGCTTGCTGTGACAACACAGCAAGCGCCGCACTTTTTGCCAAATAATTAACGCGATCAACTAGCTTTCGCCAGACTCTGCCCGCGGCAACCAATCGGTCGCCATCATGAATTTCAAAAGCAAATTGTAAAATTCCATCTTCAATCTCTGTACAAGTGGCAGCACCTTGAATTTCGGAACCGATTCCAACTGGATTGTTTACTTCCAACTCAATTTTCGCTGTAACAGTTGATTCGCCGTTATCCAAGATCTCGGCAATCGCAGAATTACAAGCGCTTTCCATTAACGTAATTAAGAAACTAGTAGAGAGTATGGCCATATCACCACTGCCATGCGCCAAAGCGGTATCACCGGGACGTACCACCATTTGTGATATCCCGACTGCGCCAATCAAATTCTCTAATTGCATCAGGTTTAATCTAACCGGTATTTCCGCAATTCTCGGGTATCTTTACCGGAATGAGTTCAGCAAAAAACTCCGGGAAAGTCACCGATTACCAACTCCGTAGCTTTTACCCCTTAATTGCAGCGATATTTTGCTCGTTACTATTAATTTCAAATATTGGGGCAACCAAATTTATAGATTTCGGCCCCATTAAGACAGACGGTGGCGCCTTCTTATTTCCGCTTACATATATCTTGGGCGATCTCTTAACAGAGGTTTATGGTTTCAAAGCGGCCCGAAGAATTATTTTCACTGGCTTTGGAATTGGAATTCTTGCCGGACTTACTTTCTGGTTGGTGCAAATCTCCCCGGCTGCCGATGGTTGGGAGAACCAAGCAGCATTTGAATCGATCCTCGGTTTTGTCCCTCAAATTGTTGCAGCTAGCGTCCTAGCCTTTTTATGTGGTCAATTATCAAATTCCTGGACATTGGTATGGATAAAGCAGAGAACTAATGGAAACAAACTCTGGGCACGTTTAATTGGTTCAACAATCGTCGGCGAACTTGTCGATACTTTTGTCTTTACCCTTGTGGCATCGCTAGGTAGATTAAATCTAAGTGAGTTCTTAAATTACCTTGCTACCGGTTACGTTTATAAAACAATGTATGAAGTTATTCTCTTACCAATAACCTATCGAGTAATTTCAGCAGTGAAAAAACATGAGGCAACAATTATTCAAGAGGGAAATCGCGCCTAATTTCGTGTGAAGTCTCAATTTCAATTTGAGTCTGGCCGTCAATAGTGATCTCGGTTCGTCGATATTGAGTGATGATTTCGGTCTGTGAATAACCCGCCATTTGCTGCAATTGAATTAGGTGTAATTGATGGGCAATTCGCTCTTGTAAAGTCTCAGGTGCAGTCTCGCAACAGGTTCTTGCTAGCAACGCCCGCATAACATCAATAGTTCGTCGTTCTAACTCAAGTTGAGTTCTACATTCATGGCAATCTTGCAAGTGATAGGCAATCTCATTAAAGACTGCAGAGTCTTCGATTTGATTATCTAAAAATGGGACTAGCCATTCTTGGCATATCTGGCAGGGCATTGAACTCATGACGAACCCCCCTTCACATATCCAAGCTCGCGGGCATATCCAGTTAACTTCTCTCGTAGCTGTTTTCTTCCCCGATGGAGGCGCGACATGATGGTTCCGGTTGGAACTCCCACAATCTCTGCAATTTCTTTATATGAGAAGCCTTCAACATCGGCTAAATAGACCGCGATTCGAAACTCCTCAGGAATTTCAAGAAGGGCTCGCTTGATATCACTATCTGGAAGATTTTCTAACGCAACATCCTCGGCAGACTTTCCTTGATCGCTGGTATGTGATGCCGCATCGGCTAATTGCCAATCCTCGACCTCAGAATCCGCTGTTTGGGGGCGACGTTGATCTTTTCGATAAGTATTAATAAAAGTAGTTGTTAAAACACGGTATAGCCAAGCTTTTAGATTTGTTCCTGGTTCAAATTGATGGAATGAGGTGTAAGCCTTTGCATATGTATCTTGAACTAAATCTTGTGCGTCATCTGCATCTCGGGTGTATCGAAGGGCTGCGGCATAAAGTTGGTTCATATACTGAAGCGCATCTTTTTCAAATCGCTTTGCGCGTTCAGCCGCCGATTCTTTCTCTCTATCGATGCGAACCAATGCACCAGATTGGGTGCTTTGCGAATCTTGCGAATTCGATTGGTTGCTCACAAAATAAGTTTATCTTGGCTTGTGGCTACCGGCTAAACAGATTCAAAATAAGGTCTCCGGCTCGCCTGCTTCAATCGGTTCAATCAACTCGGGTCCATTATTTCGAATTGAATTGACCAGTGGCCGCACAGGCCAAAATTGCAGTTCTTGATCATCTTCACGTTTCTCAATTAATACTTTTAATTTATCTTGATTTGTGAAGTCTGGATTAAGCCACGAATCCCAATCATCTCTCGGCAAAAAAACAGGCATACGATTATGGATTTTTGCCAATTCACCTTGGGCATCGCAGGTAATGATTGCTGCACTCTTTCTAACTACACCCTCTGGGGAAACCCAACTGCTAAAAATTCCAGCAAAAGCCAGAAGTTGGGAATCTTTTCTTGAGATGTAAACCGGCTGCTTACTTTTAAAACTACCTAATTCAGTCGCCCATTCATAGTAACCAGATGCCGGAATTAAACATCGAGTTTTTCGAAATGCACTTCGAAATGTCGGCTTTTCCGCAACTGATTCAGATCGCGCATTTATTGCTTGCGATTGCGAACGAAGCGCTGCTGCGCCATCTTTCGCCCAAGGTGCGATTAGGCCCCAACTAACAGCATCAATTTTTCTTTGATTATCAACACTCTTAATAATGTAGATATCTTCAGTTGGCTTAATATTCCAATTAACTGGCAAAGTACGTTCCGGAACTCCGACTGTTGTAAATTCTTCAGCAATTTCTGCAATCATTGCTGATAACGCGTATCTGCCGCACATCGGCATAATCTAGGTCAATTACTCCGATTTTCTCCAACCGCTAGAATTAGGCGATGACAAATTGGCGCGCCCCCTATCGTGATGCTGCGCCAATTCATGCGACTTTAACAATTCCAGGTTCTAAATCAGTTACAAACCGAGCTCTAATTTTGGCCGCGATTGCAGATTCACCTTCTAGATTGCGACGGCCACTACATTCCAGAGATA
>JACCDG011542997.1_pt1 | contig 14955 bp, 19 predicted proteins | sample 7442471 | NCBI WGS metagenome assembly JACCDG01 (sample SAMN15323444, study PRJNA562643) | freshwater metagenome | isolation source: river surface water | place: USA:Blue River Watershed | collected 2017-08-17
AACCCTGCAATCGCCGCCGGCTATGCCAAAGTACAAATCACTTACCAAGATGGCAGCTCAAAAGTTGCAACTGTGACCTCCCAATATGACTCTAAAAATGACTGGATCAATCTACGCGCTTACGGATTCACTTATTCGACACCGCAATTGGCTATCAGTTTTAAAAAACCTGAAGAGGCCGCCAAGCAAGAGACAAAGGTAGTCGCACCAAAGAAAACAACGATCACCTGCGTCAAGGGCAAGACCACTAAGAAGGTCAGTGGTGTTGCACCGAAATGTCCTAAAGGATTCAAGAAAAAGTAGAGTGCCGTGTAGTCTCTAGGCTATTCATCTTGAAAGTAAAAAGAAGGTGGTAGCAAAAATAAACTAGCGTTGCGCGGGAGAGATTGTTAGCAATTTACCGCTGTCGGTGGTGGCAATCATGTGTCCATCTTTACTAATCTCGAGATCACGAATGCGTTCGCCCACGTTTACTTCGGTGATTTGGCCAACTGTGGTGCGATTTGTTAATTGGATGAATATGAGTGACTCTTCACGCAAGGTGCCCATAACGATCTGAGATGACCATTGGCCCCAAGACTTTGGTAACTGAACGAGCTCAGTTGGCGCAACGGAAGGAACCCAATAAGTAAGTGGTTTGGTAAATCCTTCATGGCTACCGGTAACACCAGGCTTTATGTAATCGCCTGAAGAGTATGGCTGACCGAATGAAACTGCTGGCCATCCGTAATCTTGGCCGCGAGTGATGAGGTTGAGTTCATCTCCTCCACGTGGGCCGTGTTCTGATGTGTAGAGGTCGTTTCCAATCAGGAGAATCCCCTGCTGATTGCGATGGCCTTGTGAAATCTTTTCGACTTTAGATTTATTTATCTTAAAAACCGAACCTAGATCTTGTCGTGTCTTTACTTGATCGATTTTTGTAAAGCCAAGATCCCCTACTGTCAGATAAACATTTGATTTATCGATGACTTCGATGCGTCCTGCTGCATGTTGAACGGCGCTCACTGGAACACATGGCTTACTGGTAAACCAAGTTGCAGTGCGCTTAACCGATAGTTTTGCACCGAGATCAATTTGGTAGGCACCGAGGACAACGTTTACGCAATCGCGAGTGCGGTCATAGCGTGGGTAGGAGACCACAGCATCTACGCGGTTAGCGCTCTGTGAAAGTACTCCGATATCGGTGATGGCAAAACGTGAATCATTAAATCGTTGGTTGTAGTTCTCAACCTTGCCGAGGATCTTCTCGCTGCCAGTTGCTGGATCAAAGAGATAGAGCGCAAAGCCGTTCTTGCCGCCACCCAGTAGGTATCGCCCATCGCTGAGTACTGCAATAGCTGCACCGCGTTCGCCATTTGAAGATTGAACGTGTGATCGTGGAAGATCAACACTTGTAATCGTTAGTTGAGGTTTAGCGATTTCGGCGTTTGCTCGAGCATCGATGAAAACACCGAGTGCGAAGGATGCAGCAATGATGGCAATCCATGTGATCACTTGGCGCTTCATGTCATGAGAATAACTAGTTAAGTGCGATGCGGCCACTTTTGGTTTAGAAGTTCTGTACAAAATGTTTATTGGTTTCAACAGGACGTTTATTCGTTGCGAAAGTAATCTAGGGCCATGAAGAAACTCGTTGTTATAGCAGCATCACTCGCAGGACTCTTATTTCTCGGCAGCGCTGCAGTGAACTTTGTATCTGGACTTGGATCGCAAGTATCTAGCGTGACATCACAATTTACTGACTTGCTACCAGGTGGTGATGCATATGCTCTCGGTCTCGAAGAGGGTAAGAAGATCCTAGAGAACACTGACTATGTAGATCAGATGAATATTGCGGTTCTTCCTGGTGCTACCGAATTAATCAATAACCTTAAGTCGGGTCAGGTCACCGAAGAGCGAATTTCTCAGATTGCTAACTTGTATTTTCCTGTCGCAGCGGTAAAGGCTGGGATCTTGAATATCTCTTCTGAAAATCGTGCAGAGTTTGTGCGTGGAATGATTGAAGGATATTTCCCGAAGTAGGGGCTAGTTAGTTGTTCCTTACGTACTCTGCTGCGTGAGGAAAGCCGTTAGCTTCGAGCTTCTCAGCCATCTCAGCTTTTACAGCCTTAACGACCTTGTGTGTTCCGTCGCAGTTCTTCTCTTCATCTCTTGTGTATGTACAAGTACAAGCGCCCATGATTTTCCTCTTTCGCTAAAGGTGTATGACGGATTCTATCGGGCAGAGGTTGATTCTGTGCTTTAAAGACTCTCTAGGTCTAGATCGATCTCGTCACCATGGCTATATGCATGAGTGGGTAAACCTTTAAGCACATGCACTTTGGCTTCTCCATGAACTTGCCAGGTTGATTGAGTAGATCTCTTAACGAGGGCTGTGAGTTCATCGATGCCGATTACGATCTGATCATCTGGTGCGTGTAGCAATACGGTAGCTGCGCTATCTGGGATCCATTTAAAGAACTTATTGAAATGTGGGATTACACGGATATCTGGCAAGAGTGAAAGGCCAGGCGTTGGTTCGCGCTTGAGCATTCGAAAGTTAGGAATGTGAGCACTTAAGACCATTGCTCCTGCGCTACATCCAGCAAGTGAAGATCCTGTCTTCCAATTCTTTACAATTGAATCCCAGACCGGTGTATCGCGAAGACTTTCAGCTAGATGGTGTGGGTCTCCACCGGATAAATAGATAAGTGCGGAGTCATTGATCTGTTCTGCGAGGACGGGATTGAGTGCGCCTTCGCGGTTATAGATCGGAAGAAAGATTTGCTCGACGCCTAATTTGTCAGCCTGCGCTTTACCGAGTGCGCGCCAGTAATCGAGGCGATCTTGGCTTTCACGTCCTGCGGCAGTTGGAATCTGAATGTAGGTAGGTTTCTTGCCAAGAGCTAGGGCATCATCAATCAGAGATTTCTCGAAGTCGGCCATCGCGGGAAGGTATTCACCTGATCCAACTAGTGCGATTGATCCTGGCATGGGTGAGAGTCTATGACGCTCACGGGGTGGTCGATACTCTGAAATTAACCAAAAATTCTGAATTTTGAACTAGAACTTCCTGTCCCAAGGCCTTAACCTCTTACAAATCCAGAGTGGATTTAAGTAATCACGGAGGCTTTCAATGGATGAAGAATCACTACTCGAGCAGTGGAATGGAATGCGTTCCCAGATCATTCAATCACAGGTAGCACCTGCCCTTGTTCTGATCGGCATCATGGTTCTTGCTTCACTCGGTGTATTTGAAGATGCAGCAGATTCAGCTAAGTATCTGACTCTAGGAGTCGCAGCGATTACAGGAATCTTGGCAACAATTAGCCAGTACGCAGCAGTGCGCGAAGGTGAAGCTCTCTTGGTTGATCTACGTAGACTTGCAAATCCTTCAGCACTATCTACTAAGATCGCAGATTCACGCGGATTGCTTTCACTTTCTGCAATCACCATCGTTCTCTTTGATATCGCTATGTTCGCACTTGTTGTGTGGGCAGTCCTAGGCGCGTAAAGAGTGGTAGAAGTTGCAATAGTCGCGATTTACGCTGTCGTTGTATTGGTTATCGTGACGCGATTTGATCGCCCATCGAAAAAGGGTCCAAGAATTACCGGCCGCGGCGGAGATTTCGAGTAAGTCTTCGAACTTCTTTTTCAGGGAGTAAGTGGTCCTAGTAGGTATTGCGCTAAGCGATTTGTAGGTTTGCTCTGGCCCTCGTGCTGTGCTTTATAAGCGTTGCTGCCATCAGTGCCACATAGGAATGTTATTGCTGCTGCCCCGCCTGGATGGCTTGAGATCCAGGCGGTGAGGTCATAAACATTTCCGTCAATTGCGCTCCAGCACTTCGCTCTTGTATTTGCCTTCTTCACATCTGCCATCGTGTAACCGGCTTGCGTTGCAGATGGGGTTGAGGTTGGTGTTGGTGTTGCTGATGGCTTTGGTGCCGCAGCGGTAGGTGTTGGTGATGGAGTAGCAGTAGGGGTTGGCGTTGGTTTTGCTCCGCGGATAACTTCGCCAGGTACTTCACGTTCACCGACTGCAATTGTTACTGCAGATTTCGCGCGAGAAGTAAGCATAAAGTTATATGTGCCAGCCTCTGCGCTTGCGCTGTAGCGAGAGAGGTAGAGATAGTTTGTCTTTCCGTAAGGCTCAAAAAACTTAGTTCGTTCGGTGATCTTTAGCGTCACAGACTTTCCCGATGGAGATGTGATGACTAGCTGCGGTAGTAGAGAATTCCTTAGGGCGTTCTCTGGTTTCTTATCAACGATCAAATACTGAACGGCGAGTGCATCCCCAGCTTTGAAATCTGCTCTAAATGCTCGCTTCTCCCCTGCCTTGTTAAATGATGCACGTACTGCAAAGGAGACAGTTCCATCTACCAATAGCGGGCCTCTTGCAGCGGTTGTATCGGTACTTAGTAATTCAACTGGTTGATGAGCATGCGCTGAAGCGCTTCCAAAGAAGGTAAGAAGCAGAAGGATGGCGAGGGCGCGTTTCACATGCCTAGGATATTTGGTGGATCTGAACTTGTCGCTTCGAATCAGAAGCGGGAAAACTAAACTCTTTTCTTACTCCACCAGGTCTTGTAGATGCCGAAGAGTAAGAGATAGACGGGAAAAGCGATGAGCATGATGTCTGTAAATAAATTGTCCTGAACCCCGGTCGTCTTGGAGAAGGTCCAGGATAGATATGTCAGAGTTCCCAGATAGATCATTCCAAAAGGAAGAGTGATACGGCGAAGCTGATCGACGCGAACAATGTGAGGGACTTTGAAGTAAGTCAGTTGTGACATTCCTAGGACCATTGTGAAGATTGCGACTTCAGTCGGAGTCATATCAAATACTAAGAATGTTGGAACGGCTAGGTTCCAGACTGCCGGAAAACCGTTAAACCAGTGGTCATCTGTTTCAATATCAGAACGAGCAAACCAGAGCGCTGAAGTGAGAAATATGAAGCCAGCGATAAGCGCTTCATATTTTTCAGGGAGCATTCCAAAGTTGAGCATGAATGCAACTGGAACAACGACGCAAGTCACGTAATCAACGACTAGATCGAGAATATTTCCATCTATTAGCGGAGCATGAATCTCTACATCTAATCCGCGTGCAATCGGTCCATCGAGTCCGTCAAGAATTTGAGATGCGATCATCCATAGAAGAGCGATGCGTATTTCACCATCAACAACACCTTGTAGGGCGAGCATTCCAATGACCGCGCCACTTGCAGTAAGAACGTGCAGAGCATAGCCCGCGCGTCGGGCAACATTTGGTGTCAGATTACTCATTGTTCTCGTAGTCCTTCATATTCTTTGCAAACTCAGTAACATCCCAGTTATCGTAAGAGTCACCGTTTGGAAGTAACGCGCCATTCCTAGTATTGACCGAAAGATAGCGAAGTACTCGTTTACCTTCAATGATCTCTATTCCGTTTAGGAAGAGATCAACTTCTTCTTCAACTCTCGTTCCTTCGGCACAACTTGGTTCACAGAGATTCTCAGAATATGTCCCCGTGCCCTCTGCCCCGTTATATCCCCAGTACTTCCACTTGATGTCATAAACGAGCACACCGGCATCGGCACAGAACTTGGTTAATTGTTCAGGTCTTTGTTCAAGATATTCGCAGTCGTATGTATAGATATTACGTGCGTAAGACTTTCCGAATGCGAGAACTGATCCAGCGGTCAGGGCGATGATGATCAACCCTGCGATCAGACCAGTTCTCTTCATAGAGTTATCGTACTTGTGTGATGGGGTGAAATTAATCCCCACTCGGTGGTGAGTAGCCATGGGAAAGTCGGACCTTCGCCGAATAACCTCTGAGTGTTGAGGCAGTTACTTCCCTAGTTAGCCTTAAAATTTAGGTACATATTTGAAGCAAGATGAATATCCCAGTTCGAGCCCAGAGAAATGTGAGCCAGCCATGGCAGTAAAGAAGAACAAGGAATCGATGATCGATCCTGCAAACTCTAATGAGTTCCATATTGAGAGTTATGTAGAGCGTATCCTCTTCGGTGGTCGTTGGATGTTGGCACCTTTATATGTTGGGCTTTTGTTGAGTCTTCTTCCTATTGTCTATCGCTTCTTTATTGAGTTCATTCACCTCATGCAAGATGTTGCTATTTTGGAGATGAAGGACATCACTCTCAAAGTGCTTGAGCTGCTCGATGTGGTGCTTCTTGGAAACCTCATCATTATTGTGATCTTTGCAGGATACGAAAACTTCGTTTCACGTATCAATGTCGCTAAAAACTCTATCGATCGCCCTCATTGGATGGGTCGCGTTGATTACAGTGGACTCAAGATCAAGCTGATTGGATCGTTGGTTGCTATCTCTGTTATTGAACTCTTGAAGGACTTCATGATGGAAGGTGACTATGACGATAAGAGACAGATGTGGAGAATCATTATTCACATGACCTTCGTCGTTTCCGGCGTACTCTTTGCGCTCATGGATTTGCTCGCAGATAAGCGAGATTCCGTAGACTTGTCAGAGCGCCCAAGTAAAGGTGAAAAGTAGGTAGCTAGATGTCATATATCGATCCCTTGAGAGAGTCTGTTGAACCAATGCGTTATGCATCCTTCCAACATCGTTTAGGTGCTTACGCACTCGACATCTTGATCTCATCCCTGACATTTGGAATCGGATGGCTGGTCTGGTCATTTATTACCTGGGGTGAAGGACAAACTCCTGGAAAGAGGATTCTTAAGATTCGTGTCCGTAACTTCGATACTGGTGCTGTAGCAACGTGGGGCCATATGGCTGTTCGTGAACTACTCGTGCCACTCACAGTTGCGATCGCAGTCATTTTAACTTCAGGGCTCGCAGCAGTTGCTTGGGTCATTCTTGAAGTTGTCTTCTACTACACAAAGAACAACCGCACACTCCGCGATTACTGGGTCAAAACCGCTGTCATTAACGAAGCATAAACTTTTGTGAATCAGTAATACGTAGCCCCGAAGGGATTCGAACCCTCGTAGCTGGCTTGAGAAGCCAGAGTCCTAGGCCGCTAGACGACGGGGCCCTAGTACATATTTTTACTGCGGTACTGCGCTGGGGTACCAGGACTCGAACCTAGACTTACTGAACCAGAATCAGCAGGGCTGCCAATTACCCCATACCCCAAAAGGCGTGAACCTTATGTGGGAGAAGTTTACCCCACACACTAGAGCGAAATTGCCCCAGTAATTCTGGCCAAGCAGGCCTCCTTACCCAGTAATTCCATTGATTCAAAGAGGGGTGGCGAAATTGTGCTGCCCGTTGTGGCGATGCGCAATGCGGTGAATGCAATGCGTGGCTTGAGACCCATCTCTTCGATCAGAGATGCACGCAGGGCGGCCTCGATAGATGTGTGATCCCATGTTGATAGCGGTGTGAGTTCGGCAAGTGATCGCTTCAAAATATCTTTCGATGGAGCATCAGAGATTTTAGAAACGCTCGCCTCTTCAACGGCAAAGTTTGTGGTGAAGAGGAATTTAAGCATCGGTGGAACTTCACTTAACGTCACGATGCGCTCTTGGATAAGTGGCAATGCAGCCTTAACCAGCGCTATTTCAGAATCTGTACCTGTGATGACGCCGGCATCCTTAAGAAATGGCAGCGACCAGTTGAGGAACTCATCGAGAGTGAGCGCGCGAATCTTGTCACCGTTAATTGCCTCAAGCTTCTTCATATCAAAGCGCGCTGGTGAAGAGTGAACTTTTTCAACGGTAAAGAGTTCGGTTAGCTCCTTCATCGTGATGTTTTCACGATCATCTCCTGGCGACCAACCAAGGAGTGCAAGGTAGTTACAGATTGCTTCAGGCAAGTAACCCATCTGGCGATACCAGGCGATTGAAACTTCGCCATTGCGCTTAGATAACTTTGCATTGTCTTGTCCCATAACAAAGGGAAGGTGGGCAAAGACTGGGTAATCCTCGAGCGCAACGCCCATTGCTTGATAGACACGAATCTGACGTGGAGTTGAAGAGAGAAGATCTTCACCACGTAGAACGTGGGTGACTTTCATCAAAACGTCATCAACAGCAACTGCCAAGGTGTAGAGAGGTGATCCATCTGCGCGAACGAGAACAAAATCAGGAACGAATTTGTGATCGAAAGTAACTTCGCCGCGGATCTCATCTTTAAATGTTGTGCTGCCATCCGGCATACGCATACGAACAACAGCCTCGCGACCTTGGGCTTTATACGCTGCTATCTGTTCTGCGGTGAGGTCGCGACAATGTCCGTTATAACCAGGTGCCACATTTGCTTTGCGTTGCTCTTCGCGAACCGCCTCTAACTCTTCAGGTGAGCAGTAGCAGTGATAGGCATCTTTATTATCAAGAAATGTTTGTGCCCACTTAGCGTAGATATCCAAACGCTGAGATTGTAAGTAAGGCCCGTTATCACCGCCGACTTCAGGACCCTCATCCCAATTAAGACCGAGCCATTTGAGAGTATCAATCGCTGCTTGGATGTATTCATCGGTAACGCGAGTGGTATCTGTATCTTCAATGCGGAATAAGAATGTGCCGCCTGTGTGACGGGCATAGGCCCAATCAAAGAGAGCTGTACGAATATTTCCTACATGCAGGTCACCGGTTGGAGATGGTGCAAAGCGGACCTTTACTTTTTTAGTTGCATTGCCACTCATGGTTGCGCACTCACTCTATTTGTTAGTTGGCCAAGGCCTTCGATGGATACTGCAATAGTTGATTTAGCGGGCATCGGTCCGATTCCAGCCGGTGTTCCAGTGATGATGACATCTCCTGGAAGAAGTGTCATGACTTGAGAGACAAAGTGAATGATGTCTGGGACTTTAAAGATCATGTCATTGAGGTGAGCGTCTTGCTTGATCTCACCATTAAGTGTTGCGGTGATGCGTTGTGTGCCTGGCACAAAGTCGGTTTCGATCCATGGTCCAAGTGGGCAGAAGGTGTCAAAGCCCTTAGCGCGAGTCCACTGACCATCTTTCTTCTGTAACTCACGACAAGTCACATCATTTGCCAGCGTGTATCCAAAGATCACATCGTTCACTTTTTCTTTAGGAACATCTTTGCAGATACGACCGATAACAATGGCTAACTCAGCCTCGTAATCAATGGTGGGTGCCATTGCGGGCCAGACGATTGTGTCGCCAGGGCCGATGATGGTGGTATTTGCCTTCAAGAAAATAATTGGTTCATCAGGAACAACGCTGCCCATCTCGGCTGCGTGATCGGCGTAATTCTTACCGATTGCAACGACCTTGCTACGCGGAATAACAGGCGCAAGAAGGCGGACTTTGGTGAGTTCGATGCGTGCGGCAGTTTTTACAACGCCTTGATAGATCGGGTCTCCATCAATAATGGTGATGAGGTTATCTTCATCGAGAATGCCAAAGAGTGGGTCGGTACCCAACCCTGCATCTGGACCTGGAGAGAAGCGAACAATGCGCATTGGGCTATCTTAGCGCAGCGATTACACCTAACTCATCAATATGAAAGATCGTAGCTGCAGGTGAATGTGTGGTGATGACGCTGGTATCACCCGTTGCAACGCCAGCAATAACAACTCCTTCAATACCTGAAATCTGCGATGCCATCGCAACGGTAAATACTGCTTGGATCGCATCGAGGGTAAGTGATGGAGATGCGATTGCAATAGCAACGTAGGTGCGACCTGTTGAATCACGGAGTGCTGCAGCCTGCGCGGCTCCGGTGCGCTTTAAGGTCGATGTTGCAAGAGTTGCCAACTTTTGATCTTCTGGATTTTGAAAGTTATTCATTATTTTCAATCTCTTCACTGCGCTCAATAATCACCGAGCTAATGCGACGACGGCGACCAACTGGGCGCTCTGAAGTGATCTTCCAACCCTTCAAAGTGATGGTCGATCCTGCGATTGGAACGCGTCCAAGTTTCTGTGCCATCAAGCCACCGATGGTGTCGACATCTTCTGAATCCGCTTCATCGAAATCGATCTTAAGTTCATCTGCTAAATCTTCAATATGTAGAGTCGCTTTAGCGCGCGCTTTATCTTCTGAGATCCATGTGAAAGCTTCTACTCCGTCATCGAATTCATCAGCAATCTCTCCGACGATCTCTTCAATAATGTCTTCAATGGTGATGATGCCGGCAGTTCCGCCGTACTCATCGACGACTATCGCTAAGTGGATCTGATCGCGCTGCATCTCTTTAAGAAGTTCTGCCGCAATCTTGATCTCTGGAACAAAGACAGCTGGGCGCATCAGTTCGACCACTCGCTGCGTTGTCTCAGCCTCGTGGTGATCAAGTGCGCGCTTTGCTAAATCTTTTACATAGGCAATACCAATGATGTTATCGAGGTTCTCCCCCACGACAGGTACACGTGAATATCCAGAGCGAAGTGCCAGCGAAAGTCCCTGGCGAAGAGTCTTATCTCCTTCAATCCAGACCATATCTGTGCGGTGCACCATCAACTCGCGAACCAATGTGTCGCCAAGTTCAAATACTGAGTGGATCATCTCGTGTTCATCTGATTCCACAAGACCACGTTCGTGCGCCTGATCTACCAGGTCACGTAACTCTGCTTCATTGGTAAATGGGCCAGATCTAAATCCTTTACCTGGCGTAATCGCATTACCGACGGCGATGAGTAACTTTGTTACTGGGCCAAGAATCAGAGCTAAGAATGCAGAGACAACGATGCCGGCACGAGCCCAACGATGAGGATTCTGGCGGCCCATAGTGCGCGGGCCGACACCGATAACAACGTATGAGATCACAACCATAATGATCACCGTATAAAGGTAGGCATACCCAGTTGTATATGACTGCTGGAGCAGACGAAGAATTAATACAGCCGCGGTAAATTCGCAGACTTTGCGCACCAACAAGATGACGTTAAGGAATCGCGCAGGTTGGGCAGAGTACTTCTTGAGTAAGTGTCCTCCACGCTTTGATTCAAGCTCTTCAATGAGAACGCGTGAGATTGAGGTGAGCGCTGATTCAGATGCTGCGAGAAATCCTGCAAATCCAATAAGCGCAACGATCGTTATGACCGAGACAAGGTCCACTAGGACTCTCCCCATTCCTTCACTAATTTTTCCTGAAGTGCAAACATTACTTTTTCATCTGCCGGATTGGCGTGGTCATATCCAAGAATATGCAATAAACCGTGCGCTGCCAAAATGAAAATCTCGTGATTAATAGAGTGACCTGCGCTGGCTGCTTGACGCGCTGCAACCGTTGGACAGATCACGATATCGCCCAGAGTTACTGCCTCTCCGACACTTTCTGGCATATCCATTGGAAATGAAAGTACGTCGGTAGGTCCTGGTTCATCCATCCACTTAATGTGAAGCTCAGTCATCTCTGCTTCGTCGACGAAGGTAATGCTGACTTCGCACTCAGCGTTTAGTCCAAGTTCTCCTAATGAGTATTGGATAAGTGAAGTTACATCATCGCTTGGAACAAGTTCTCCTGAGCGATTGTTTGATTCAATCGTCATGGGCGTATCAGCTGTTTCGAATATTTCGTGGGGCTTGGAGTGCGCTGTCGAAGGCGTCGTAAGCCTTGACGATGTCACCAATCAGGCGGTGGCGCACAACATCTTCTGCAGTTAATTCACTAAATGAGATGTCATCAATGTTGCCCAAAATATCGCGAATAATTCGAAGTCCAGATTTAGCTCCATTAGGAAGATCAACCTGAGTTACATCGCCGGTAATCACCATCTTTGATCCAAAACCTAAACGGGTGAGAAACATCTTCATCTGTTCAGGCGTGGTGTTCTGCGCTTCATCCAAGATGATAAATGAATCGTTGAGCGTGCGACCACGCATAAAGGCAAGTGGAGCAACTTCAATAACGCCGCTCTGCATCAGACGTGGAATTGAATCTGGATCGATCATGTCATGGAGAGCATCAAAGAGCGGGCGCAGATATGGATCAATCTTCTCTGTCAGTGTGCCTGGCAAGAAGCCCAACTTTTCGCCGGCTTCAACTGCAGGTCGAGTCAAAATAATTCGATTGACCTTCTTGGCCTGAAGTGCAGCGACTGCCTTTGCCATTGCAAGGTAGGTCTTACCTGTACCTGCAGGTCCAATACCAAAAGTAATTGTGTTCTCATCAATGGCATCTACATAATGCTTCTGGTTGGCAGTCTTTGGTCTGATTGTGCGACCGCGATTGCTGACAATGTTGAGTGAGAGAACTTCTGCAGGATGTTCAATTGGATCTGCTGCCAACATATCGATGCTGCGCTTCACCGCATCGGTTGTGAGAGCTTGTCCTGATCGGATGACAACCATCATCTCGGCAAATAACTTTTCGAGTGCAAGGCAGTCAATATGTGGCCCGCGCAGTGTGATTTCATTCCCGCGCACTGTCATAGCGACAGAAGGAAATGCCGCTTCAATGATGTTGATATTGCTATCGCCAACTCCGACGAGTGCGACCATGGGAATGGCAGGTGGGACGGTGATCAGAGTGCGTTCCATATGTGGGTAAATCTAGTGCTAGCCAGGAGGCCAGGCCAGTCCACGGCCACCAATGAGATGTAGGTGAGCGTGAAAAACACTCTGGCCGGCATCGGCCCCAGTGTTAAAAACAGATCGATAGCCAGTCAGGCCTCGCTCGGCTGCGATCGCATCTGCCGCCCGATGCATCGCTGCGATGATCGTTGGAGAGATTGCAGAGACAGCGGCGGCATTTTCTGCGTGCAGGGTTGGAATAATCAAAACGTGTGTAGGTGCTTGTGGATTGAGGTCATTAAATGCAACTACGTTTTCATTGCGATAAATGATTTCGGCGGGAATCTGACCTTCAATAATCCTGCAGAAGATGCACTCTGGATCTAGCGTCATAAGAAAAGGGTACTGCTCTACCAACTCTTAAGAAGTGTTTGTACTGCGGCAAGTCCAGCAATTCCTGCATGCGCGCTACGAAATATTGGTCTACCCATCAAGGCAATCTTTGCGCCACTTGAAGTAAATGCCTCGAGCTCTTCATCAGTAATTCCACCTTCAGGTCCAATAATGATGAGGGCTTTTGCAACCTTAGGTGCTGTGATCGCAGAGAGTTTGCTCGTCGCACCTTCGTGGAAGAGGAATGCGATATCTGTACGTGCAATCTCATCGATGACTTGCGCAGTTGTTAGCGGTCCAACAATTTCTGGAATGCGAAAACGTCGCGCTTGCTTACTTGCCTCGCGCACAGTCACATCCAACTTATCTAGAGTCTTATCGGCCTTACCGATACTGCGTGCTGATGACCAGAAGACAAGGCGATCTGCACCAGCTTCTGTCAGTAATTGTGCGCATGCCTTGAGTCGATCACCCTTTGGGAGCGCTTGGATAACTGTGTATTCAATATCAAGTGGTTCTTGGAATTCACTTTCGAGCACTTCACATTGCATGGACTTCTTCGCAACTTCGATTGCCTTAACCGTTGAGAAGTTTCCTTTGCCATCACTGAGCCAGAAAACTTCACCGGGGCCAGTACGCAATACACGGATGGCGTGGAGAGCATCCTCATTATCAAAGGTGTAGATCTGACCCACTGTTGTAGGTAGGTCATCGACGAAGAAGAGTGTGCGCATTTATCGTCCGAAGGAATCTCTGAACTTACCGAGGAAGCTCTGATTCTTCCCCTTGGTGGTGGAATCGCCGACAACTTCGCCACGAGATTTTGCAAAGTCCTTGAGCAATTTCTCTTGTTCACGAGAAAGCTTGGTCGGTGTCATGACGACAATGTGCACAATCAGATCACCACGGCTATTGCTGCGTAGACGAGTCATGCCGTGTCCCTTGAGCGCAACAGTCGAACCAGTCTGTGTGCCTGCCTTGATCGCAAGCTCTGATTGACCATCGAGAGTATCAACGGTGATCTTGGTGCCGAGCGCTGCTGCTGCAAATGAAATTTCAACTTCCATATGCAAGGTATCGCCATCGCGAACCAAAAACTCATGTTCTTCTTCAACGATCTCAACATAGAGATCTCCTGCTGGGCCGCCTCCTGCACCAACTTCACCACGGCCCGCTAATTGCATACGGTTTCCTGTTTCAACACCGGCAGGAATCTTTACTGGAATATTCTGTCGAGCACGTACGCGACCTTCACCGGCACACTCGCGGCATGGTTCTTGAATTACTGTTCCGAATCCAGAACATGTACCGCATGCACGGGATGTCATTACTTGACCTAAGAATGACTTTTGAATCTGTTGCGTTTCACCGCGTCCCTTACAGACCTGACACATTGTTGGTGCGGTGCCCTTGGCACATCCTGAACCTGTACAGGTTGGACAGACAACTGCATTCTCAATCGTGAGTTCGCGTTCGGTTCCAAAGCATGCTTCAGCCAAAGTTACTTGTACGCGAATAAGTGCATCCTGGCCTTGGCGCATACGTGCGCGTGGTCCGCGATTGCCCCCGCCGCCGAAGAATGCATCCATGATGTCGCTAAAGCCACCAAAACCTTGGCCACCACCAAAACCACCAAAACCCTGGCCACCCATGTCATATTGCTGACGCTTCTGTGGATCGCTCAAAACTTCATAGGCCGCAGTGACATCTTTAAATTTATCTTGCACTGCTGGATCTGGATTTACATCAGGGTGGAGTTCGCGAGCAATCTTTCGGTACGCCTTTTTGATCTCATCGGCAGATGCTTCGCGGGCAACGCCCAACATCTCATACAAATCTGCCATTACTTATAGCTTCCCTCTGTAATAAATCGACCTACATAACGGGCAACTGCACCTACTGCTGCCATGGAGCCAGCATAATCCATGCGCGTAGGTCCAAGAATTCCGAGTGCGCCAAATGGCGTCAAACTATCTCCGTAACCAACAGTGACAAGAGATGTAGTCTTTAAATTCTTCTCGCTCTGCTCAGAACCAATACGAACCTTTACTGTATCGGCCGCATCACCAAGTAGTCGCAAGAGAACAACTTGCTCTTCAAGTGCTTCCAGTACTGGGTGCATTGATGTTGGGAAATCATCGCTAAAACGGGCAAGATTTGCAGTACCTGCCA
>JACCDG011401874.1_pt1 | contig 14952 bp, 14 predicted proteins | sample 7442471 | NCBI WGS metagenome assembly JACCDG01 (sample SAMN15323444, study PRJNA562643) | freshwater metagenome | isolation source: river surface water | place: USA:Blue River Watershed | collected 2017-08-17
CCAAAGGCAGGGGTTGAGCCAGCAGCAAACCAATGGCGGCGACGATCATCGGGATGCCCACGAAGTGGGTGGCGATGTTGCGCCGATCACGGTGATAAGCGGCGTATTGGCTCAGGTGTTGGGTCAGGTTTTTCATGGGCAGTAGGGTTCAGGGGCGGAGATGAGCGCATCCTAAGCGGCACACCATTTTTGCCTTGTCAGTTAGACGACGTTCAGGGGTTTACCAGTACTTTTGAACCCCGCCCAAGCATTCCCTTTGTGTGCCCTGGTTCTGGCGGCGCTTCCACTGGCATTGGAGGACGAGGTTCACGCTGCGGTTGAGTTGGAGGCGCTGATCCAGTCGAGCCCCCGCTTCTTTGGGTTGGTGGTCAAGGAAAACCTTGCCGTAAAGCTCGGCCTGGATGCGCCATGTCGGTGTGGCATCCCAGATCAGGCCTGTGGCAATGCCGCTGCCAGCCGCCAGCTTTTGCTTGGGCAATGCAGGGTCTAACCAGATTTGGTTGTCCATGAAGGCGTAACCAAGAAGCGTTTGGTTATCGAGCAATTCAGTGGCCCACCCGGGGCCGCCGTTGATTTCGGCGGCCAACTCTCTTTGTCGGACGGGATCAGACCCAGGTTTGGCCCAACTGCGTGTCAGACCAAATCGAACGCGCCAGGAGCGCGTGCCAATGAGCCCGTCAGAAGGGCTCAAAGAGACGATGTCGACGGGAGTTAACTTCTCCAGTTGGATGGAGCCGGATTCGGCGCGCGTCAGCTCAAGGCGAAAGAACTGAATGGCGGAGCCACGTTGGAAGCCACCCTCAGGATCCAGCAGGTCGTGATAGGCGGGGCGGGCGTTGAGTTGGACGAGGGTGCGCCCGTTGCGCTGCCCGGTCAACACATCGATGCGGCTGGTGCCGTGCCCGTCTTGCGGTTGGATTGTGGGTGCAGGGACTTCGATGGCGTCGCCGCTGGGCAAAGATGCGCGAGCAGACAGGAAGCGCATGCGTTGGGATTGGACATAGGCCTCGCCCAGAGCGCGTTGAGTGGCGTCATAAGCCATGTAGCGCTCGGCGACTTCCAGCATGCGTGCGCGCATGGCTGGGTCAGGCTCCGCTTGTGTCAATTCGCTGGGAGGGACCTCGTCCAAGGCAACTTGCTTGGCCAGAGCGGTTCGGCTGGGGCCAATGAGGGTGCTGCGGTAGCGTAGTTCTGTGCTGTTGGAGGCGCGGTAGTGGGTGGCTTTGAGTAAGCCAGGGGTGTTGGTCACAGCGCGAACCGTGTCAATGGGAATGGCTTTCCAGGTGAAACCATCGGTGAGGTTCAAGCCAGGGCGAGCTGCATCAAGCAGTGCCAGCAGGTGATAAGAGCAATTTTCGTCGAAAAAGAAGTAATCGAAGCGGGTGGGGCCCAACTCCCAGGCATGGGCCAGCAGGCGATTCATCTCTGGCTGGCTCAGGTTCAGGTCGTACTCCCAGATGTCGCGGTTTTCGAGGTCGTTGTAGTCCCGAATGCGCAGGTAGTAGGGGGAGTTGGTGAATTGGCCTTCGTACAAGCCTGTCAACCCTTTGATGGCAAAGGCCAGGCCTTCTGCTTCATTGCCGTTGGCCGCGTAGTTGATGGCGTAAGACAGCAAGGGGCTGCGGGGCGTGTCAGGCGTGGATGGTGGATCGAGCCGTAGGAAGGTGTGCCCGTACATGGATGCGGGACTGTTGAGGTAGGCGGCGGGGAAAACCAGAGAGGCACTGGTGGCGTTCAAGCCTTTGCGCCATTGTTGGTAGCGATCGCAGGCGGGGGCGGGCAGTTGGTGGGGGTCAAAGTGCAAGACTTCGTTCAGCCATTCGAAGCGCGCGATGAAACGGCAGGCCGCAGATTGATCCATGGCCCGGTTGGCTGTGGGGTCAAAAAAGGCGGCCAAGGTGGCGTCCAGTTCGTTTTGAGCGTGGTACTTGCCATCCGTTGCATTGAAAAAATCGACGTCGTCTGCCAGGCTTTGATTGCGGCGGGTGATGGGGTGCACTTTGTAGTGCAACAGGGCTCGCCATGCGTCTTGGTCTGCCAAGCCGAGGCTGCGTGCTTGTTGTTGCAGGGACTGCAGGTAGCTGAGTTGTTGGGCGGTCAGCGCTTGCGCGGCCATGGCGCCGTGGCCGCAAAGCAGGCAACAAGTAGCGAGCAGAGATGCAAGCCAGGTGAACAAGCGTGTCAAAGACATGGTGGGCGCAAAGTTGGCAGGGGCACAAATGAATATGCCCAGCCAGGCTGGGCATAGAGCGAACAGGCGGGGCAAGCCCGCGCCCGTTCAACCGGCGAGCAGGTTGCCGGGCAGCGTGTGATGCTTAGATCTGGGCAGCGTAGCCGGACAGACGGTCGTTGGAAGCCAGCACGTCCTTCAGGTTGGCTGCCACGTTTTCGTTGGCAAACACGGTGGAGAAGTTCGACTTGATGGCCGCAGCGAAAGCAGCGCGGTCGTCAGCCTTGACGCCCATCACGACAGCCAGTGCGTCCAGGTTTTCGCCTTGACCAGCAGCGGCGTCACGGGCCAGAGCCACGCGGGTGCCGTCGATGAACATGGAGATCTTCCAGCTGGAAGAGACCACGCCGTCTTGTGTGCAGCCGGATGTACCGAAGGTGATACCGAAGGTTTGGTTACCCGAGGTGCCGTTGGTGGTAGCGGCCAAGACTTGAGGGGCGACGCCACGTTGGCCGTTGAACACGGCAGAACCCCAGCCGCAGCCGACGTTGTTTTGAGCCATGGCCGACGAACCAGCAGCGATCATCAAAGCGGCAGCAAACAGTTTTTTCATGAATATCCTCCTGTAAAAAGCGCAGGCGAGCGCGAATACTGCAAAGCAGTTAAGCCTCATTCCATTCTACGAATCGGAATATGAATGGAACACTCTGTTGCGCTTGGTGTTTCGCCAGGGCAACATCCTCTTTGTGGGGATTGACGGCAGTTCTAAACGGGTTCAGGCTTGTGGGTTCTGTAAGCGACGTGCTACATTACATCGCATGAAATCCGTTTGCTTTTATTTTTGGCCCTTCCAACTCCCGTCCGTCACCGGCGCAGGAGTGGTTAGCGCATAAGCAAACCACCAAACACCCTGAAAACCGCCGGATCACCCCGGCGGTTTTTTTTCGACAACTTTTTATTGCCTGCAACAGGAAGTCTCATGTCTGCCAAATCCAGTGCCTCTGCCGGTTGGGTGCCGCCCGCCGACAAAACTTCGCAAACCGATGACGAACGCATCCGCAACGTGACGCCCCTGCCCCCACCCGAACACTTGATCCGCTTCTTCCCGATTCGGGGGACGCCGGTGGAGTCTTTGGTTGCGGGTACGCGCAAGGCCATCCGCAAGATCATCAATGGCAAGGACGACCGCATGCTGGTCATCATTGGCCCTTGCTCGATCCATGACCCTGCCGCTGCGCTTGAATACAGCCGCAAGCTGCTGGTGCTGCGTGAACAGTACAAGGACACGCTGGAAGTGGTGATGCGCGTGTACTTTGAAAAGCCCCGCACCACGGTGGGCTGGAAGGGTTTGATCAACGACCCGTATCTGGACGAGAGCTACAAGATTGACGAAGGCCTGCGCATGGCTCGTCATCTGCTGCTGGAAATCAACCGCATGGGCATGCCTGCTGCGAGCGAATTCCTGGACGTGATCTCACCCCAATACATTGGCGACTTGATCAGCTGGGGCGCCATTGGTGCTCGCACGACTGAAAGCCAGATCCACCGCGAATTGGCCTCGGGCATCAGCGCCCCGATTGGTTTCAAGAATGGCACGGATGGCAACATCAAGATTGCAACCGATGCGATCCAATCGGCATCTCAGCCGCACCACTTCTTGTCGGTTCATAAGAACGGGCAAGTGGCCATTGTGGAGACCGGCGGCAACCCTGATTGCCACGTGATCTTGCGTGGTGGTAAGGCGCCGAACTATGACGCTGCCAGCGTGGCCGCGGCTTGCAAGGATCTGGAAGGTGCCAAGTTGCATCCATCATTGATGGTGGACTTCTCGCACGCCAACAGCTCCAAGCAGCATGAGCGTCAAGTGGTGGTGGCACAAGACATCGCCGATCAGGTGTCCGGTGGTTCGACTCAGGTGTTTGGCGTGATGGTGGAAAGCCATCTGTGCGCAGGCGCCCAGAAGTTCAGCCCAGGTAAGGATGATCCTGCCAAGCTGACTTATGGTCAGAGCATCACCGATGCGTGCATTGGCTGGGATGATTCCGAGAAGGTGCTGGAGATCTTGTCCAGCGCGGTCAAAGCCCGTCGCGCTCGTTGATCGAGGCGTGATGAGCTGGTGCAGTCCACATCGCGTGGGCTGCAATCAGGCTGATGGACAGGGCGGCCAGCCACAAGCCTTGTCCCTGGATGCCGGTGTGATCGAGCATCCAGCCGCTGACGATGGGGCCGATGGCCCCGCCCAGCGTGTACGACGCAATCATGGCTGATGTGCCTGCCAGGGCCGATGAATCAGCAAAATCGTGCGCCACACGGATCATGCTCAGTGTGTACATGGCGCCACCGACTGCGCCCCATGTGGCAGCACAGATCCAGATCAGCCAAGGCCAGTGTGAGGCTTGCATGAAGGCCGCGCTGCTGATCAGCAGCATCAAGCCGCCCGCGACAAACAAGCGCCGTGGGGGCCAATGATCGGCCAGCCAGCCCACCGGATATTGCAGCAGGAAGCTGCCGATGCCCATGGCCCCGGCGATGGATGTGGCTTTGGCCAGGTTCAGGCCAATTTGTGATCCGTAGGCTGTGGTGATGGAGCCCAGGCCCACTTCAAAGACGCCACCGACCACTGCAGCCCAGCCCAAGGCGGGCCTGAAGCGCCAGGCCGCCAGCAGGCCCATGGGCACGTGGTCGTCATGGGTGGCGCTGAGCCGGTTGATGTCGGGGGATGCGGTCAGTGCCACGCCGCCAGCCAAGCCCAGGGCCGACAAGGCCATGGCTGTCATGGGGGTGAGGTTGAAGGCTGCGGGCATCAGTGGCCCCAGCGCCATGGCGCACCCCAGTGCGGTTTGATACAGCCCGGTCAAGCGACCGCGATGGGTGGCCGGTACGTTGTGGGCAATCAATGCTTCAGTGGCATTCCAGGCGGCAGCAGCGCCGATGCCGGACATCAGGCCCAGGACGCACCAGATGCGGTAGTCGTCGGTGATGAGGTAACCGAGGCTGGCGATCAACTCCAGTGTCAGCCCGAGCCGGTAGGCCTGGCCCACCCCGATGTGGGCAAACAAGCGAGGCACAGTGGGCACCAACAGCACGATGCTGACAAAGGGCAGCATGGCGATCAAGCCAATGGCGGTGCTACTGGCGCCACTGGTTTGCAGGCGCACGGCCAACACCGGGTTGAGCAAGCTGTAGCTGAGCACCACCAAGGTGGTGCCCAACATGACGCGCCACAGGCCTGGCGGCAAGGTCAGGTGCTTCACGTCAGTTCAGCCAACCCTTGCGACGGAAGTACCAGAACGGCGTCACGATGGACAGCAACATCAAGCTGAGGGCCAGCGGGTATCCCCATTCCTGGCTCAACTCCGGCATGTGCTGGAAGTTCATCCCATAGATGCTGGCGATCAAGGTGGGGGGCAGCAAGGCGACCGAGGCCACCGAGAAGATCTTGATGATCTTGTTCTGGTTGATGTTGATGAAGCCGACGGTGGCGTCCATCAAGAAGTTGATCTTGTCGAACAGGAAGGCGGTGTGGCTGTCCAGCGAGTCGATGTCTCGCAGAATCTGCCGCGCTTCTTCAAACTGGTCGGCGTTGAGCATGCGGGCGCGCATCATGAAGCTGACGGCGCGGCGGGTGTCCATCACGTTGCGGCGGATGCGACCGTTCAAGTCTTCCTGGCGGGCGATGGCGGCCAGCGCTTCGGCGGCGGCCTGGTCGTTCACTTCAGACTTGAGCACGCGGTGGCTGACCTTTTCCAGGTCGTCGTAGATGCCCTCGAGCGTGTCGGCAGAGTATTCCGCATCGGCGTCGTACAGCTTGAGCAGCACGTCTTTGGCGTCTTCAATCAAGGCCGGGATGCGGCGGGCGCGCATGCGCAGCAGCCGGAAGACGGGCAGGTCTTCTCGGTGAACCGAGAACAAGACGTTGTTGTGCAAGATGAAGGCCACGCGAACGTTGCGAGGGGCCTCGTCATCGTCAATCAAAAAGTCGGAACGGATGTGGATCGCGCCGTCTTCTTCATAGAAACGGGCAGATTCTTCCAAGTCGTCATCAATGATGTCACCCGGGATGACCAGACCAAATTTGACGGCGATCCAGCCTTTTTCTTCCGGGGTGGGATCTTCCAGGTCGACCCAGACCGGACGAGCAGGGGTCAACTCGTCGAGGCTGTCGATTTCTTCTTGGAACAGCCGGCCATTGGCCAGCGTGAAGACGTTGAGCATGAGAACTCCAGCGTCAAAAAACGCGCGCAGTGAGAAGGGGTTGTGAATTAGGTACCGCCCCCTCCATGCGACTGGAGTGGGCGGTCACCGAGGGGGAATGTCCAAGGTGATCGCTCCAAAAGTGGGCCATGTCGGCCAAGCCCGTATTATTGCCTGATCATGGCCCTTCCACTGTCTCGTATTGATTTGAACTTGTTCCGCGTCATGGATGCGGTGTTTGTGCACGGCGGCATCTCAGGTGCGGCTCGGCATTTGCACCTCAGCCAGCCTGCGGTCAGCCACGCTTTGGCGCGGCTGCGCGAAGCTTTGGGTGACCCGTTGTTTGTGCGCCAAGGCAACCGCATGTTGCCTACCGAGCTGACGCGCCGGGTGATGGCCGACGTTCAGGGCCACCTGAGGGGGCTGCAGGCGGTGCTGGAGCAAGCCGAGGTATTTGACCCTGGCACCTTGGAGATGACGCTGCGCATTGGCTTGCGGGATGTGCTGGAAGCCATCACCTTGCCCCCCTTGATGCGGTTTTTGAGTGAAACCGCTCCGGGTGTGGTGTTGAGCAGTCAACGTGTGGCGCGTGAGTCGATGGAGCGGGCGCTGACCAGTGGCGAGGTGGATCTGACCTTGGAGCGCCAACTGAGGGTGGGCCCGCGCATTCGGGGTGAAAAGCTGGCCAATGAGGGCTTGACTGTGGTGATGCGGCGGGACCACCCCTTGGCGCAATCACCTATGGATGTGAGTGATTACTTTCACTGTAAGCACGTATTGGTGTCTAACCAGCCAGACGTGCAAGACCCCTTGCAGGCGGCATGGACGCATTTGGGGTTGGGCGAACGCCAGGTGTTGTTGCGCTGCCAGCACTACTTCGCGGCCTGCCAGGTGGTGGCGGACAGTGACGCCTTGCTGACCATGCCCCGCACCTACGCTGACCAACTGGCCTCGGTGTTGCCGGTGATTTGCCGGGATCTGCCGGTGCCCGTGCCGCCGTTGTCGATCTGGATGTACTGGCATGCTGACCGCGATGGTGACCCGGCCCACCAATGGTTGCGACGCCTGGTGGGCCGTGGGGCCAGACAGGCTATGCATGAAATGAATGACTTGTGATGAAAAACCATCACTTGTAGAAAGACCTTCGGGTTGTGAAAATGCCTCCATACCGTCATCGATCCGCATGACATCACGGAGAGCAGAACATGGACTTCCAACCCAGCGAACGCGCCCGGCAAACCGCACAGAGCGTCCGCAACTTCATCCAGACCCACATCGAGCCCGTTGAGAAAGAACATTGGGCCGGCATTTTGGGTGCGCGCCACGGTGGCGACTGGACACAGTGGAAGATCCCTGCCCGTGTGGAGGAGCTGAAAGCCAAGGCCAAAGCCGAAGGCTTGTGGAACCTGTTCATGCCCGATCCTGATCTGGGTGCAGGCTTGAGCGTGCTGGACTACGCCTTCAGCGCCGAAGAAACCGGCCGCTCGATGATGGCGCCCGAGATCTTCAACTGCAATGCGCCTGACTCCGGCAACATGGAAGTGCTGTGGAAGTACGGCAATGCTGAGCAAAAAGAGAAGTGGCTCAAGCCCCTGCTGGCTGGCGACATTCGTTCCGTGTTTTTCATGACCGAGCCCGATGTGGCTTCGTCTGACGCCACCAACATGGCGGCCACGGCTGTGATCGATGGCGATGACATCGTGCTGAACGGCAAGAAGTGGTGGTCGTCTGGCGTGGGTGACCCACGTTGCAAGATCGGCATCTTCATGGCCTTGACCCCTGACGAGAGCAAAGACCGTCACCACCAGCACTCGATGGTGCTGGTGCCGATGGACACCCCCGGTGTTGAGATCAAGCGCATGCTGCCGGTGTTTGGCGAGTATGACGAGCCCCACGGCCACGGCGAGGTGCATTTCACCAATGTGCGCGTGCCGATTGGCAACTTCATCTCTGGCCCGGGCCGGGGCTTTGAAATCGCCCAAGGCCGCTTGGGCCCAGGCCGCATTCACCACTGCATGCGTTGCATTGGCGCGGCTGAAAAATCTTTGGAATTGGCCATCAAGCGCGGCATTGAGCGCAAGGCCTTCCGCAAGTCCTTGATTGATTTGGGGGGCAACCGTGAACGCATTGCCGAAGCGCGTGTGGCCATTGACCAAGCCCGTTTGCTGACCTTGCAAGCCGCCTGGAAGATCGACACCGTGGGTGTGATGGGTGCCTTGACAGACGTGTCAGCCATCAAGGTGGTGGCGCCCAGCATGCTGCAAAACGTGGTGGACTTTGCCATCCAGATCCACGGCGGCATGGGCGTGTCGCATGACACCATGCTGACAGCCTTCTTCAATCAGGCTCGCAGCCTGCGTTTGGCTGACGGCCCCGATGAAGTACACAAGGGCATGATCGCCCGCCTGGAATTGATGAAATACGGAGTGAGCAAGTGACGCAAGCATCGACGCAAGGGTCTGTGCAAGATCAAGGCGGCAGCGTCCGCGCGGGTGAAGAGCTGAATGTGGCCCAAGTGGATGCCTGGTTGCACAACCAGGTACCCGGTCTGCAAGGCCAACCTGAGGTCACGCAGTTTTCAGGCGGTGCGTCCAACTGGACCTACCGGCTGAAATACACCAATGGCGACTACATCTTGCGCCGTCCACCCAAAGGCACCAAAGCCAAGGGCGCGCATGACATGGGCCGCGAGTTCAAGGTGCAGCAGGCGCTCAAGCCGGTGTACCCCGTCGTGCCCAATATGGTCGGCCTGTGTACGGACGAGTCCGTGACCGGTGCCGAGTTCTATGTCATGGAGCGCATCGCCGGCATCATCCCCCGCAAGAACATGCCTCGTGGTTTGTCTTTGGATGCGGCCACCACGCGCAAGCTGTGCACCAACGTGCTGGACAAGTTGGTTGAGCTGCATCAGGTGGATGTGCGTGCGTCGGGGCTGGAATCATTGGGCAAAGGCAGTGGCTATTGCCAACGCCAGATCGAAGGCTGGAGCGACCGCTTCAGCAAGGCCAAGACCTGGAACGTGTCAGGCTTTGGCTATGTGCGTGAATGGCTGAAAGAGCGCACGCCCAAAGACATTGCCAACTGCGTGATCCACAACGACTGGCGCTTTGACAACGTGGTGCTGTCTGAACAAGACCCCACCCAAGTGATTGGCGTGCTGGACTGGGAGATGGCCACCCTGGGCGACCCGCTCATGGACCTGGGCAACAGCCTGGCCTACTGGGTGCAGGCCGATGACGACTTCATCATGAAGGGCGTGCGCCGCCAGCCCACGCACCTGCCCGGCATGTTGCTGCGTAACGAGGTGGTCGACTACTACCTGGACAAGAGCGGCTACAAGGTCGATCGCCAGGGTGAGTGGGCGTTTTACGAGGTGTATGGCCTGTTCCGTCTGGCCGTGATCGCCCAGCAGATCTACTACCGCTATCACCACAAGCAAACGCGCAACCCGGCGTTCAAGAACTTCTGGATCATGGTCAATTACCTGAACTGGCGTTGCAAGCAGGTGATCAAGCAGTCCAAGCGCTGAGGCTGACATGGGTGCCATCTATTTGATCCGTCACGGCCAAGCCTCGTTTGGCGCGGCCAACTACGACCAGTTGTCTGACCTGGGGCACCAACAAAGCCGTGCTTTGGGTGAGGCCCTGCTGCCTCGTATCACGCGTGTGGATGGCGTCGTCACCGGCACCTTGCAGCGCCACCAGGCGACGGCTGCGTCTTGCCAAGAAGCCATGGGCTTGAGCCTGACGCCGCAGGTGCACGCAGGCTTCAATGAGTTCGACCACGAAGAAGTGATCGAGCGTGCAGAGCCTCGTTATGCCGACAAGCTGGTGATGATGTCGGACATGGCGGCATCAGGCAGTCCTCGCCGGGCGTTTCAGCAGTTTTTTGAAAAGGCCGTGCAACGGTGGATGGGGGGTCAGCATGATGCCGATTACCGCGAAACCTGGCCCGCCTTCAAGCTGCGTTGCCATGCGGCGCTGGACGATGTGGTCCAGCAGTCGCAGCAGCAGGCGCCCAATGGCACCACCTTGGTTTTTACATCCGGGGGCTTTATTGCGATCGCCGCGCAACGCCTGTTGGGCATCCCTGACGAACATGCTTTTACACTCAACTGGACATTGGTCAACGCGGGTGTGACCAAGCTGGTGGTGGGCTCTCAAGGCCCTCGCCTGCTGTCGGTGAACGAACACGCCCATTTTGAAGGCCAGCACGCTGCGTTGCTGACCTACCGTTGACCTCATACACAACACGTTGAGGACACAAACATGGCTGGGTTGAACAAGCAATCGATGAAGGGCTCTGTGGCCCTGGTGCTGGGGGGCGTGTTGGCCCTGGCCTTGGTGGGCGGTGCAGTGGGTGTGGCCACGGCCTGGGCACCCGATAAGTCGGTGGCTGAGTTGCAGGCCAAATATGCGCCACCGCCCTCGCAGTTGGTGCCCATTGATGGCATGACGGTGCACTTGCGTGATGAAGGCCCGCGTGATGACCCGCAACCCATCGTGCTGATTCACGGCACCTCGGCCAGCTTGCATACCTGGGACGGCTGGGTGGCTGCGCTCAAAGGCCAACGCCGCGTGATCCGGTTTGACCTGCCCGGATTCGGGCTGACGGGTCCGTCGCCGGACAACCAATACACCACAGCCCGCTACGTTCAGTTCATCTCGGCCGTTTACAACCACCTGGGCCTGAAGCACACCGTGTTGGGTGGCAATTCCTTAGGCGGCGCGCTGGCGTGGGAAACCGCCTTGGCCCTGCCCGATCGGGTTGACAAGTTGATCCTGGTGGATGCGGCGGGTTACCCGATGACCCCGAAGTCCGTACCCATCGGATTCAAGCTGGCCAGTATCAGTGCACTCAAGCCCGTGATGAGCAAGTTGCTGCCGCGCGGCATGATCGAGTCCAGTTTGCGCAATGTCTATGGCGACCCGTCCAAGGTGACGCCTGAGCTGATTGATCGTTATTACGACCTCACCTTGCGTGAAGGCAACCGCACCGCCCTGGGGGAACGGTTCAAGCAAACCGTGTGGGGCGAACATGCCGTCAACATCCCGTTGATCAAGCAGCCCACGCTGATCATCTGGGGCGATCAGGATCAATTGATCCCGCCTGAACACGCGGCCCAGTTCAAACGCGACCTGCCTCAAAGCCAGGTGGTGATGTTCCATGGCTTGGGCCATGTCCCTCATGAAGAAGACCCAGCCAATACCGTGGCGACGGTCAAAACCTTCTTGTCCATTCCCTGATCTTTCAAAGCAAGACCATGTCCAAACCCATCCGCAAGACCATTTTGATCACCGGTGCCAGCTCTGGCCTGGGCGAGGGCATGGCCCGTTTGTTTGCCGCCAAAGGCCGCAACCTGGCTTTGTGCGCACGCCGTCTGGACCGGCTGGAAGCCTTGAAGGCCGAGTTGCTGCAAAAGCACCCCGGCATCCGCATTGAGTTGCGCGCGCTGGACGTGAACCAGCACGACCAGGTCTTTGCGGTGTTCAACGACTTCAAGCAAACCTTTGGCACGATCGACCGCGTCATCGTCAACGCTGGTTTGGGCAAAGGCCAGCCGATTGGCAAAGGCCGCTTTGATGCCAACTTGCAAACAGCGCAGACCAATTTCATTGCGGCGCTGGCCCAGTGTGAAGCGGCCGTGGGCATCTTCCGCGAGCAAAAGGCCGGTCACCTGGTCACCATCTCATCGATGAGCGCCATGCGCGGTCTGCCACGTAACCTGACCACCTATGCCGCCACCAAGGCAGGCCTGGCGGCTTTGACCGAAGGCATCCGGGCCGATTTGCTCAAAACGCCGATCAAGGTCAGTTGCATCTTCCCGGGCTATATCGAGACCGAATTGAGCGGCAAGTCCGCAGGCAAGACACCCCTGATGGTGGATGGCGAGTCGGGCAGCCGCGCTTTGGTGGCCGCCATTGAGCGCGAACCCGCAACCGCCTGCGTGCCCGCCTGGCCGTGGACCCTGATGGGTTGGATCATGCGCAACCTGCCCTTGAGCATGGTTGCCAAGATGAGCTGATCGGGCTCAACGTAGCTGCCTAAAAGCAGCAAAATTGCACGCTCAGCCCGTGGGCTTTTCGCATCATGGGCTTTTCTCGGCTTGTCAGTGGCCGCGGCTGGGTGCAACATCCAAATCGAGTGATTTCGGACTTGGAGTTGTGGCCATGCCCTCTGTCTTACTGGCGCATGCCAACCCCCTGACGCGCGAGAACGCGGCGCCTGCCTTGATCGAGGCTGGGCACACCTGTCTCGTTGTGGCGGATGGCCGGGCTGCTTTTGATGCGGCACTGGCCCATCTTTTTGACGTCATCGTGTTGGACGTGGCCTTGGCCCGCCTGGATGGCGAAAGCTTGCCTGAATTGATCAAGGCAACCGGTTGGGGCGGGCACTGCATTTCCTTGTTGACCAAGGCTGAGCCAGCCATGGATTTGCCTGCTGGCTTCAGTGGGCAAGTCCAGGTCGATGTGGCGGGTGGTGCCGAATGGGTTGGTCAACTGGCGCCCTATTTGCCCAAGTCTGATGATCGCTATGCTGACTTGACGTTTGAATCGCTCAAAGGGTTTGATCGTTTGTCGCAGCGTTATCGAGAGCGCTTACCCGCTGTACTAGCCGATTTGGCAGCAGCTTGTGACGCGGGCAACTGGCCTGATGTGCAACGACGCGCTCATGCCATCAAAGGCGGCGCAGCCTGTTTCGGATTTGATCAATTGACGCAGCTGGCTGCCCAGTTGGAGCAATGCGTGGTGAAAGGAAACACCGCTGATGCTTCCGGGCTTTTGGGGCAGATGCGCATAGCAGGAGGGGTGTGATGAGTGGATCTATGGGTGATGACATCCTCATCGTTGAAGACGTGGGTAGCAGCCGGGAGCTGTTGGCGGGCTTGCTGCGCCAAGTCAATATCCTGCCTGTCAGGGCAGCGCGCAATGCGGCCGAGGCGATGGAGGCCGTGAAAACCCACATGCCGCGGATTGTGTTTCTCGACATCGAGTTGCCAGACCAAAGTGGCCTGGAGATATTGAAAAAGGTTCATGCGCAAGACGCCTCCGTGTTTGTCGTGATGGTGTCGGGTGAGGGCACCCCAGCCAACGTCAAGGTGTCGCGCGAAAGCGGGGCCTCGGGTTTCATCCTGAAGCCCTACAAACCTCAAAAGGTCGTCGAGGCATTGATGATGTTCGAGCGAACCTTCAAAAAACCGGTGCTCAGACCATCGGAAACATGAAAAAAGGGGCCATATTGAGCTGCACCCCAGAAGTTGGACACCAGTTCAACCTCTGGGGTGTTTTTCATGGCGAAGTACGACGAGATTCAGAAGCTTGAAGTTGTTCAGGAGTATTTGTCGGGGGGCATGGGGGCGAAGTCCCTGGCAAAGAAGTACGGCATTGGCCGCACGCGCATCGTTCGCTGGGTAGCGGGTTATCGCCAGCACGGGATCGAGGGGCTGCGGGCCAAGCGCAGCCAGTACAGCGGGGAATTCAAACTGTCCGTGCTGCGCGAGATTGAGCGGCAGGAGTTGTCGCTCAATCAGGCAGAAGTGTTGTTTGACGTGCGTGAAGCGGGGGCCATCGCGAGATGGCTGCGCCAGTATCATGAAGGTGGCCCACAGGCACTCAAACCCAAGCCTCGGGGTCGTCCGAAGAAGATGCCAACACCCAAGCCACCCAAAGTCCTGCCTGCGCAGGTTGACGATGCCAGCGCGCTGGAAGCGCTGCGCAAGGAAAACGAGCACCTGCGCGCGGAAGTGGCTTACCTAAAAAAAGTTCAGGCCTTGGTTCGAGAGAATCGGCAAGCTGCGCCGAAAGGGCGCAAGCCGTCCTCGAGCTGAGGCCAGAGCACGCGTTGGCTACGTTGCTGAAAGTGGCGGGGTTGTCGCGCAGTACGTTCTACTACCAGGTCAAGGTCTTGAGGGTGTGCGACAAGTACGCGAACCTAAAAGCCAGCATCCAAGCCATCTACAAGCGCCACAAGGGCCGTTATGGCTACCGGCGCATCACAGACGCGCTCCACCAAGCGGGGCAGGTGGTGAACCACAAAAAGGTGAAACGGCTGATGGATGAACTGGGCCTGAAGTCGCTGGTTCGCCCCAAGAAGTACCGCTCGTACAGGGGCGAGTACGCCTCAGCGCCCAATTTGCTGGATCGGCAGTTCGAGGCGCAGAGACCGAACGAGAAGTGGGTGACCGATGTGACCGAGTTCAATGTCCGTGGCAAGAAGCTCTACCTGTCGCCAGTCATGGACTTGTATAACGGGGAAATCATTGCCTACGAAATGCAGGAGCGGCCCCTGTACCTACTCGTGGGGAACATGCTCAAGAAGGCGCTGGCCAAGCTCAAAGGGCAAGACAAGGCCCCGCTGCTGCACTCCGATCAGGGCTGGCAATACCAGATGGCCGCCTACCGCAAGCAGCTCGCCAGTCGTGGGCTGACGCAGAGCATGTCTCGCAAGGGGAACTGCCTGGACAACGCTGCGATGGAGAGCTTCTTCGGAACTCTGAAGTCCGAGTTCTTCTACCTCAACAAGTTCACCAGCATCGACGAACTGCGCCAAGGAATATGCCGATACATTCGGTACTACAACCACGCGCG
>JACCDG010721239.1_pt1 | contig 14950 bp, 17 predicted proteins | sample 7442471 | NCBI WGS metagenome assembly JACCDG01 (sample SAMN15323444, study PRJNA562643) | freshwater metagenome | isolation source: river surface water | place: USA:Blue River Watershed | collected 2017-08-17
CCTGTGGCCGCACCTGTGCAAGCGGCTCGCCAAGTCGGAGACACCAGGATGACCGGCCTGTCCGATTTCGACGTGATGGTCGCCCGACTGGTGAATTGGAGCCGCTGGGGCAGGCAGGACAGTGGACGCCCCGATCCCGAGTCCGTGACCGGCGGTATATACAACATGGGCCGCGCCGACCGGCAGGGCGAGGGCGAATCCGGAGAGGATGCCGAAGCGCCTGCCGATCCAATTGACCACCGGGACGCCGACAACCTCGACGGCTACATCATGCGGCTGCGCCCCGACCACAAGCGGTCAATCGTCGTCTACTTCTACAAGCGCCGCCCGGTCCATCGGCCGCTGGTAGACGAGGCGATCCGGTCACTCTGCGATCTTGAGGAGGCCATTCAACGGACTAACGCGAGGATGCGGCGATGACACGACAGGAACGTATATGGACGATCATCCGCGATCAAGGCCCCATCAGCGTTGCGGAGATTGCCGCGCAGATCGGGCTATCGCCCCGGGCAACATCGCACTCCCTGTATGACATGCGGCGGCGAAACAAGCTAGTCGTCGTCGGCGGTGGCTGCCGGCGGGAATGGACAGTCCCCAAGGCAACAACCTACAAGCCGGGCGGGAAGGGCAGCAACCCCAAGAGCCGGAAGAACCTATGCCGCGATAACTGGCAAAAGGGGTTGGCCGCCATCCGCAGCAAGCGCCGCCTCGTGCCACACACAGACCCGACGCTACTCGATCAGTGTTGGGCTAAACTGGTCGCATCGAAAACGGGGCTATTGTGTGGTAATGTCCCTCCAGCGGGGTGGACTAACTCGCCCTAAATTCTGCGAACGCCGGCTAACTGCCGGCTTTTTCGTCTAAGGATGCCATGAATCGCAAGGGCAAAGGAAAGGGCGGCAGCAAACGCTGCTAATCCCCATGGCTGGCGTTCCAGGTATGCACGCGAGGCTTTCCACAAGCCCAACCTATGCCGCTCGCGTGGCCGCGAGGATCAAGGCAGGGGGAATCGTATTTACGCTGCAAGAACATATACTTGGCAAACGCGAAATGACCTCGAGCCAAGTGACCGCAGCTCTCGGCCTGCTGCGCAAAGTGGTGCCCGACCAAACCAAGATCGAGGCGACGCATCGGCGCGAGGAATCGTTGCAAGAGGAACAGGCCCGCCTGATGGCAGAGAGTTATCTTGAATCCAAGCGACGTGCTGCCGCTGGCTCGCCTGAGCCTAATACCGTACACGATAGCGTTCAGGCCGGACTACCGACCGGCTGACATCCACTACCGCATCGCCGGGGCGCTCGAACGGGTAGAGCGCGGGGAATGCCGGCGGTTGATGATTTGGGTTCCTCCGCGTCACGGGAAGTCAATGCTGACGTCGGAGCATTTCCCGCCGTGGTACCTGGGCAGGAATCCGCATAAGTCGATTGTGTGTGCGACGTATGCGCAGGACTTGGCCGACGACTTCGGCCGGCGGGTGCGGAATCAGATGGTGGACCCGTTCTACGGGGAGATATTCCCCGAGTGTACTGTTAGTCCGGATAGCGCAAGCGTTAGCCGGATCGCAACGCAGCAATTCGGGAACTACTACGCTGTGGGCATCGGCGCCGGTCTGACGGGCCGCGGTGCCAACGTGCTGTTGGTGGACGACCCGCACAAGGACCGCGCGGACGCTGATAGCGTCATCATGCGACGCCGGGCGAAGGATTGGTTTCAGTCGGTGGCTTACACGCGACTGATGCCGGACGCGTCGATTGTCATCATGCAGACGCGGTGGCACGAGGACGACCTGTCGGGCTGGCTGTTGCGTGAGCATCCGAACGAGGGCTGGGAGATCATCGATATCCCGGCGGTCCCGGCGCCGTGGCCCGAGGCGTTCCCGGAGGAAAAGCTGAACTCGATCCGCCAGATGATTGGCCCGCGCGAATGGTCTGCGCTGTACATGCAGCGGCCGACGCCTGGTGGCGGCGGTGAGTTCCGGCGGGATTGGCTGCGCGAGTACGAGGCGACGCCCGAGGCGGTCGGCAAGGGCGCGAACAAGTACATCCTTGTCGATCCGGCCGGCGAGAAGCGGCCCGGCAATGACTACACGTCGATATGGGTCATCGGGCTGGGCGCGGACGGGAACTACTACTGGCTGGATGGCATCCGCGACCGCCTGAACCTGACCGAACGCGGTAGCGCGGTTATGCGGCTGCATCGCAAGTGGACGCCGCTGGGCGTGCGGTATGAGCGCTACGGGATGATGGGCGATATCCAATACCTGCGCGAGCTGCAGGACCGGGAGAATTACCGGTTCACGGTCACTGAGGTCGCCGGGAAGCTCAAGAAAGAGGACCGCATCCGCCGTCTGCTGCCGATGATGGAGCAGGGCAAGTTCTACCTGCCGCGCACAATGCACTACACGGACGCCGAGGGCGCCGTGCGTGATCTGGTCAAGGTGTTCGTCGAGGAAGAGCTAACGGCGTTCCCTGCCGGGCTGCACGACGACATGCTGGACGCATTGGCTCGTATTGCCGAGCCGGATTTGCCGCTGACGTGGCCGAGTTCCGGCCCCGTTGTTGACTTGGGCGCATTCAGACCGCGAGGGATCGGGATTGGCTGACGACACGGAGAAGCCGAAGGGCAAGACCAAGCACGAGGACGTGCTGGCCCGCGCCCGCGAACGCTTCCGCTATGTATCCGAGTATGAGGCGGACAATCGAGCCGCGCAGAAAGAGGATACTGAGTTCGTCTACATCCCGGGCGCGCAGTGGCCGACGAAGGCGCGCACGATGCGCGAGCAGTGGGGCGACCCCTGCATGGAGTTCCCGCAGTTAAAGCAATTCGTGTCGCAGGTAGTCAATGACCAGCGGCAGAATCGCCCGGGGATTCGCATCTATCCTGCGGACGGCATCGCGTCAGAGGATACGGCCGAGATTCTGCAGGGCTTGGTGCGCGGGATCGAGTACCAGAGCCGGGCTGAGTCGGTGTATGACTGCGGCTACCAGCACGCTGTTGTGGGCGGCCGTGGCTACTGGCGCGTCGTGTCCGAGTACGAAAACGAGTCATCGTTCAATCAGCGGCTCGTCATTAAGCGGATTGCCGACCCGTTGTCGGTGTTTCTTGACCCGGATTTCCAAGAACCTGACGGCGGCGACCGTCAGTATGGCTTCGTGGTCGAACAGGTCAGCAAAGAGCAGTACAAGAAGCGGTGGCCGGATGCGCCTGTCGTCAGTCTGTCTGCGGAGAATGTGGAATGGATCGTTGACGACGACCATATCCTAGTCGCCGACTACTACGAACGGGTGAGCGTTCCGCGCAAGCTGGTGATGCTGTCGGACGGCACGCAGGCGTATGAGGATGAGTTGCCGCAGATGCCGCCGGGCGTGACGGTGACGGGCGAGCGCAAGGTGGACGTGCATCGCGTCGACTGGTACACCATCGGCGGCGGCATGGACGTGTTGGCCGAGCATGCATGGCCGGGCAAGATCGTCCCGGTTGTGTGTGCGATGGGCGATGAAGTCATTGCCGACAACAAGCGCGTGTATCAGGGCTTGATTCGTCACGCCAAAGATACGCAGACGCTGTTCAATTTCGGCATGACGCAGCAGGCGGTGTCGCTGGCACTGACGCCGAGGGCGCCGTATGTGGCGGCGCTGGGGCAGGTCGCGGCAAATCCGCAGATCAAGGACATGTGGGACAACGCGAACACGCGCAACTACAGCGTCCTGTACTACGAGCCGACCGAGATCAACGGCAACGTCGTCCCGCCGCCGCAGCGGCAGCCGGGGAGTTCGCCCGATTCCGGGTGGCTGAACTGGACGCAGCAGATGTCCATGCTGATGAAGTCCACCATCGGCATGTACGAGAACAACCTTGGGATGCGCGGCCAGGAGACGAGCGGCCGGGCGATTCTCGCCAAGGAGCAGCAGGGCGACAACGCGACGTTCCACTACCTCGATAACCTCGGCCGGGCGATTGCGTTGACCGGGCGGATTCTGGTCGAGTGCGTGCCGACCTACTACGACACTGAGCGGATCGTGCATCTGATCGGCCCGGACGACACGCCGAAACTGGCGACGATCAACCGTGAGCAGCCGAACCCGATGAACCCGATGGAGGCGATCCGCATCGGCGACGTGACTACGGGGCAGTATGCGGTAGTGGTCGAGGCTGGCCCGACCTATGCGACCAAGCGGAAGGAGAAGGCCGACCTGTTGATGGGCATGGTGCAGGCGTATCCGCCGCTGATGCAGATCGCGCCGGACTTGATCGTGAAGGCGCAGGACTTGCCGGACGGCGACATCATTGCCAAGCGGCTGAAACTGACCCTGCCGCCGCCGATTGCGCAGGCGGTCGCGGCCGAGGATCAGGGGCAGACCCCGCCTGACCCGGCGACGATGGCGCAGATGCAGCAAATGCAAGGGCAGATGCAGCAGATGGATGCGCAGATGCAGCAGATGGCGGCCGAGAATCAGCAGTTGAAGGCCGGCGCTGCCGAGAAGCAAGCCGCGGCGCAGATTGACGCCCAGGTGAAGGCGCAGGCGAACGAGCTTGACGCGCAGGTGCGGGCGCAGGCCACGCAGACGGATGCGGCGGTGACGCTGCAGCAGGCGGAGATCAAGGCGCGGGCGGATGCTGACGCCAAGATTCAATCGAAGCTGATTGAAGTGGCCGGGGAGATTGTCGCCAACGCGCTGGTGGCGAAGGTGACTCCGCAGGCGCCGGTTGATGGTGAGATGGGCGAGGTGGCCGAGGCTGCGCCGGCCGTTGTGCCCGATCTGGCGATGGTTATGGCGGCGCTACAGGAGACTGCGGCGGCGCTGGCGGCTGCGGCTGTTGCGCCAAAGGAATTGCGAATAACCGAATTTGCACCGGATGGGACGCCGCTTGCTGGCGTTTCGGCCCCGGTCCTACAGTAGAGGAAACGATGCCGAAATCGACAAGCGCGTGCAACAGCATTCTGGCGCTGATCTTCAACGCGACCACCTGGGCGGACATCGCGGAGAATGACACTTCCGCGCCAGCGACGAACCTGTATCTGTCGCTGCATACGGCCGACCCCGGCGTCGGCGGCGCGCAGACGACGAACGAGACCGCGTACACGAACTATGCGCGGATCGCGGTGGCGCGTACTACTGGCGGATGGGACGTGCCGGTCGGTGGTGCAACGGCGAATGCCGCGCTGGCGCAGTTCGCACAGTGCGGCGCATCGGGTGCGACGCTTACCCATGTGGCCATCGGTACGGCATCGTCCGGTGCTGGGCTGGTGTTGTATGCGGGCGCCCTGTCGTCGTCGCTGGCGGTGGCGAACGGCATCCAGCCGCAGTTCGCCGCGGGCGCGCTCGACGTTACGGAGTCGTGATGACGACGTATTCGTGCAGGCAGTGCGGGGCGGTGGTGCCGCTGGTCAAGGCGGTGCCGACCAAGACCTGCGGGTGCCCGCCGGGGATCATCGCGCACCTGAAGGCGCACGCGACCGGCGAAGGCAAGACGGCGGCGTAGATGGGATTCGCCAACGTCGGGGCGGTGGTGGACGCCGAGCTGTCCGGGAAGGTCCGTTATACGTTCTACCGCAAAGCTCCGGCCGTAGTGACCGTGGCGGGGGCGTGGTTCGACTACAGTATGGCGCCGGGTAATCCGTCGCCGCAGTATTACGCGGCCGCGCCGCTGGTGGCGCAGACGTTGAGCAGGTCGGCTGATGGCGGCATTCAGCACGGCGGCAACGTGAGTCCGTCCACGAAGTACCTGCGGTCGATCACGGCGATGGCGGTGACGGCGGCGGGCGTGCCGCAGCGGTTGTACCTGCTCGACTACCTGATGTTTTATCCGTTCTGCGACATGGGCACGTCCGACGAACAGCCGATGGACAACACGCAGACGCTGACGCGATACACGGACGGCGATGGCGTGCAGATCATGCCGGTGCTGGTCGCGCCGCATGGCCTCGTCGGCGATACGTTTTTCGTGACGTACACGAATCAGGACGGTACGGCGGGGCGGGTAACGCCGCTGCACACGATGACCACGGCGGCGTCGGTGAACGGGACGCTGCTGACGACGCAGACGGCGGGTGCGGGGAGATTCGGCCCGTTCATGGCGCTGCAGGGGCTGGACACCGGCGTGCGGTCGATCGAGGCGGTGCAATGTACGTCGGGGCTAGACGTGGGGCTGTTCACTCTGGTGCTGGTCAAGCCGCTGGCCGAGCTGACTGTGCGCGAGATCACCGCGCCGACGCTTAAGGACTTCGCGCTGGAAGCGGGCATGAAAATGCCGGTGATCGAGGACGACGCCTACCTAAACTTCATCACCTGCCCGAACGGATCGCTGACCGGCATTCCGCTGAACGGCGACGCGACATTTATTTGGGACTGACCAATGGCCGGATTCACAAGCCTTGACGACCTTGTTTCGGAAATGACGGTCAACGGGAAGTTTCGCCGTGCCGACTGGAACAAGCTCACGCACGCGGTCGGCGCGCAGGCGGCCGGGACGTGGTACGCGCTGCCGCACTCGACGGGGAACCCGGGCGCGATGACGCTGGGCGCGGTCGGGACGAACCTTGCGTTCCACCCGGCGTACGACCAGACGGCGGGCGCGATCCCGCACGGCGGCTACGTGTCGCCCGACTACAAGAGCATCGTCAACGCGAGCGCGTTCAGCGCAGCCGCGACGACGATGCCGGCGATCTTCATGCTGGTGGATATGCAGGGCTGGTATCCGGTCACGACGACGACCACGACCGGCAATCAAGCGCTCATCAACAGCAAGACGTTCACCGCGACGGCGGCGACGCCGACCGTGCTGACACTGGCGGCGACCTGGGACGCGCAGACCGGGACGCCGTTCCGCCTGACCAATTCCGGCGGCGCGCTGCCGACCGGGTTGTCGGCCGGAACGACGTACTATTGGTCGCGGACAGGCGCGGGCACTGGCAACGTTGCCACCTCCTACGCCAACCTGCTCGCCGGCACGTTCGTCGCCACTACGGACACCGGTAGCGGCACGCACACGGCGACGCTCTACATCGGCGACCGTCAGCCGACGCACGGCGCGGGCGTGCAGGCGTTCCTGACGCCCTCTGTGGCCCTTGGCGCCGGCACGCCAAACATCCAGTTGACCTACACGAACGCTGCGGGCACGGCCGGCAAGACCACGCCGACGACACTGCCGATCAGCAATGCGACGGCGCCCATCGGGCAAATCGAATACTCGGGCACCGGTGCTGGCAAGTATGGCCCGTTCGTGCCGCTGGCGGCGGGCGATACCGGCATCCGGTTGGTCGAGCAGTTCAACTACTCGGCCACGCATACGTCGGGCACGACGAATGTTGTTCTGTGCCGGCCGCTGCTGACGCTGCCGATGACGACCATCGGGGTTGCGGCGGAGCGCGATCTGGTCAACCAGTTGCCGAGCCTGCCGCGCGTGTACGACGGCGCGTGCCTCGTGTGGCTGATGTACGCGGGGGCGGCGACGCCGGTGACGAGCGCGTTCTACGGCCATCTGGATCTCGCGTGGGGCTGATCGGAAACTATTCGGTGCTGTCGAAGCACCCCGGCCGGAACATCGGCGGGGGCGCTATCGGGCTTGGCAACAACCGCAGCGACTTCAACAAGACGTCGCAGATGGTCGGCGTGTTCAGCGGCGAGTCGTGGGAGGACAAGTCGGGCATCCCTGACGGCTACCGCGCCCCGTACACATGGATGATGCCGCGCACGGCCGGCGGGCTGTCGGCGCGCGGGAACGCAGTCGGCGAAGGCGACCTGACGGCGGGTATCGCCGGCGGGAAGAATGCCGAGGCGACGCTAGCCGGGGCCGGCGACTTGGCCGGCACGCTGCAGCTCATCATCTCGCTGGTAGCGTCGCTGACCGGCAGCGGGACGATCAGCGGCGCGGCGCTGCTGGCGTACCTGCAACTGGCAGCGAGCCTGACCGGCTCGGGCGACCTCACCGGCGCGAGGACGGCTATCGCGCACGCGGCGGCGGTGGCGGATGGCAGCGGCACCATCGCCGGTACGACGGTGGCGACAGCTCTGGGCGAATTGGCGGCGGCGATTACCGTGACCGGGACCGGGCTGACGACGGGCAACGTCGGTGCGGCGGTCTGGTCGGCCATTGCTGCCAGCAACAACGATCCCGGCACGATGGGCGAGAAGCTGAACGACGCCGGCAGTGCCTCGAACCCGTGGACGGAAGTGATTGAATCCGGGTTCACTGCGGCGCAGATCCTGCGGCTGATCGCGGCGGCGGTGCAGGGCAACGCGACCGGGCTGGAGGATGGCACGCCGACGTTCAAGGGCTTGGACGGCGCGACCGATCGGATCACGGCGACGTACAACAGCGGGACGCGCACGGTAACCGACCGCGACGCGGATTGACGTGGCCTGGTTCGGGCAATACTTCGGAACCACGTACACGGGGCAATGGTGGGGCGACCAGCAGGCGCCGGTCCCGCCGGTAGACACCGGCGGCGCGGTCTATACCGGCGGCTGGGAGCAGTGGCTAGCGCGGCGGCTTGACGATGAAGAATGGCGCGATGCAGTAGCGGCCGAAGTGGCCCCGCAGGCGCCGGTCAAGGTCAAGCGGGCGGCTCTGGAGCGTGCCGTCGAGGTCAGCGCAGGCGAATGGCGCGACGCCGAGGCGGCGCTTGATGCGTTGCGGGCCGAGGTCGGGCGGATGCGCCTGGCGTGGCGCGATTTGTACGGCGATTTGCTGCGCGCCTACGTGGTCAGGATCGACCGCGAGCGGGCGGCGCTGGTCGCAACGGAAACCGAATTGAAGCGGCGCAGGGCGGCGGCGATGCTGTTCCTGCTGGCGCAGATGTAGCCTCCTGGCGGCTTGAGCCAGAGCCAAGAGGGCGTCCTACGGGGCGCCCTTTTCATTTGGAGCGGTAAAAATGTCGGATGACATTCTGCATCAAGTGCCAACGGGACCGGCCACCGAACAGGCCGAGGTAGGGCAGCCCAGCGCGCCGGCCGTCGCCGGCACAGCCGAAGGAACGGGCGCTTCGGAACAGCAACAAGCGGTATTGGCTGAACAGCAGGCGGCAGAGCAGCGGATCGAAGAACGGCGGATTCGGCAGGAGCGTGCGCGCAGGAATCAGGAAGCGGCGTTCCGGCGGTTGTCGGCCGAGAAGGATCAACTGCAATCCGCACTGTTGGAGGTAGTCCGCAAGCAAGCCGGCGGACAGCAGGAGCAGGGCCAGACCCGTCCGAGTGACGGCGCTCCCAAGCGAGAGGACTTCTCGTCATGGGAGGACTACGAGGATGCGCGGATTGACTGGCGCGCGGCCCGGAAGGCGCAGGAGTTGGCCGAGAGGAACGAGCGCGAGCTTGCCCAACGGCTGCAGAATGCGTCCCGGCAAGCGTACGACCAGCAGATCACGCAGGCTCACAACGAACGGAACGCGCAGTTTGCGGCAGCAGTGCCGGATTTCGCGGACGTGACGGACCGGGACGACGTGATCGTCCCCGACGTGGCGGCTGAGGCGATCAAGAACGTTCCGAACGGCCCCGAGATTCTGTACGCCATCGGTCGCGATCCCAGTATCGCGGCGCGGATGCACTCCATGACGCCAGCGCAGCAGGCCGCATACGTCGGCCAGATGTCGGCGTCGTTGATGTTCAGGCAACCGCAGGTTTCGCAGGCGCCCGCACCGGGGAAACCCGTAGGCGGGCAATCGTCACCTGTTACGGACCCGGCGAAGATGTCCTACGAAGAATTCGTGAAGTACCGACGTAGGCAGATCGCGGCCCGCAGGTGACACCCTCACCTAAAGGACATTCGAAATGAGCAATACCAACACAGTCATTGACATGGTGGCGAAGGAGGCCCTTCGCATCGCCCACGAAAAGGCGACCTTCATCGGCACCGTGAATCGGTCCTACGACGATTCGTATGCGAAGTCGGGCGCCAAGATCGGCTCGACGCTGCGCGTGCGCGATCCGAACCAGTACATCCGCCGGCAGGGTTCGCGGGTGATGGACGTTCAGGACCAGAACAGCACGACGCAGACCATCACCGTCGCCACGCAGGACGGCGTTGACATGCGGTTCAACAGCGCGGAACTGGCGCTGGAGATCGACGAACTGTCGCGGCGCTACATCGAGCCGGCCATGTCGGTTTTGGTGTCGGGCATCGACGGCGACTGCATCACGACGGCGACCAAGGCGACGTACAACGTGGCCGGCACGCCGGGCACGGTGGTCGGCGCGGTCGCGTCGGGGTTCTCGGACACGTCGGCTCTCGGCAACGCGCGCGCGAAGCTGAACCAGGGCCTCGCGCCGAAGGACCGCAATCGCTTCGTGCAGATGGACTCGATCACGATGGCGTCGGTGGCGAACGGCATCAAGGGCCTGTTCCATCCGAAGTCCGAGGTCGAGAAGGCGTGGCGCGAAGGTTTCATCGGTGAGACGGCGCTTGCCACGTTCTACGAGAACGAGCGGACGTACACGCAGTCCTACATTGCCGACGTGACGGGCACGACCGACGCCGCGTCGCTGGTGACGGACGGCGGCAGCACGGTGGACATGCACACGACGGTCGTTTCCCCGAACGTCGGTTCCGTGTTCACCATCGCTGGCGTGTACGCCTGCCACCCGGAGACGAAGCAGGCTTACGGGCATCTGCAGCAGTTCACGATCACGGTGACGTCGGCCGGCGGGGGCTGCACGGTGTCGCCAGCGATCTACCTCGGGCTGTCGGACTCGACCGCCGCGAAGCAGAACGTGTGCTCGTCCACCGGCGCCAAGCTGGCCCTGACGGACTTCAACAGCAAGGCGTTGACGTTCTCCGGATCGGCCAGCACGTCGTATCGCAACAACCTGATGTATCACTCGGACGCCTTCGCGTTTGTGACGGCCGACCTGCCGCTGATGGACGACGCGCACAAGTGCGTCCGGATGCAGAAGGATGGGCTGTCGCTGCGCGTGTGGCAGGCGAGCGACATCAGGAACGACGAGCTGCTGATGCGGATCGACATCCTGTACGGCTTCCAGACCCTGCGTCCGGCGTGGGCGTGCCGGATCACCAACTAAGGAGACGACAACATGGCAACCTACGAACGCATCGGCTACGGCTCGCCGGATGGCGCGCAGGTGCAGGGGAGCGCGAGCGAAAAGATCGCGTTCTTCGGCACCACGCCGGTTTCGCAGCGTGCGGCGGCGGCGCAAGCCACGTCCACGGTCGGGACCGCCTCGTCCACGGCGATTGACACCAACGTCAAGGCAGCGATCATCGAAATCATGAACACGCTGACCGCGCTGGGGCTGTGGAAGGGTTCGGCGTAATTGCTGAAGGTCGCAATCTGTACCCCAACACGGGATCGGCCGCATCCGGCGTACCTGTCGGCGCTGGAACGGTCGGTCCCGCTGTTGGACCAACATTACGAACACGCTACCGTATTCGAGGTCGGGTGTCCCTACATCAGCGGCGCGCGGGCGACGTGTCTGCGCAAGGCGATGAAGTGGGGCGCGGATGTTTTCGTGTTCATTGACGACGACGTGTCGTGGCAGCCGGAGGACTTGATCGCGCTGATCGACGCGGACGGCGACGTAGTTGGCGGCACGTATCGGTTCAAGGTGGCGGGCGATCCTAAGTACATGGGCCGTTGCTGTCTCGGGGCGAATAATCTGCCGCTGGTGCGCGAGGGTGACGAGGCGATCCAGGCGATTTGTCTGCCGGCCGGGTTCCTCAAAGTGACGCGAGCCGGGATTGATCGCTTCATGGCGGCGTTTCCCGAATTGACCATCAACGCGGACGGGGAGGGTGATTCGCCCGACCTGTTCAACCACGGCGCGCATAAAGGCGTGTGGTTTGGCGAGGACTACGCATTCTGCCGTCGCTGGGGCGAGTTGGGCGGCGACATTTGGCTTCTGCCGAAACTGCAGTTAGACCACAACGGCGCCGACGGAAACAGCTGGCCCGGAAACTTTCACCAGCAATTGTTGGACGACGGGGCGAAGGCATGAAGGTACTGCACGCCGGCTGCGGCGGGGATCGGGTGCCGGAATGGCTGGCCCATTCCGAGGAAACGAGGCTAGACATTGACGAGCAGCATCAACCGGATGTTGTGGCGAGCATTACTGACATGGGCGCTGTCGGCCCGTTTGATGCTGTCTATTGCTCGCATTGCCTTGAACACCTACCGGCGCACGAAGTAGGCGTGGCGCTGCGCGAATTTCTGCGCGTGCTGCGTCCGGGCGGGGTCGCGTGCGTGATCGTGCCGAACCTAGAGGGCATCGCGCCGGATGAGTCGGTGGTGTATCAGTCGGCCGCGGGGCCGATCACCGGGCGCGACATGTACTACGGGCACGCGGATTTGTCGGCCAAGAATCCGTACATGGCGCACAAGACGGGGTTTGTGCCGGATACGCTGCGGCGGGCGTTCATGGACGCTGGATTCATGGCCGCCGAGGCGCGCGGCGACAGGGCGTACAACTTGATCTGCATCGGAGTGAAGGCCAATGGCGACGGTCACTGACATCGTAACGGATGCGCTGTTCGCGCTGGGCGCGTATGGGCAATCCGAGTCGCTGACCGCCGAGGATGGCGCGCTCGCGCTGCGGCGATTGAAGCGCCTGGTTGACTCGTTGGCGAATGACGGCCTGACCGTCTACGCGACCACGGACGGCACGTTTAACACGGTGGCCGGGACGGAGAGCTACAGCACAACGGGACTGTCGGCCGGGCGGCCGGTGTCGATTGCTTCGATCTTCATCCGCGAATCGGATGTTGACTACGCGGTGACGCAGATCACGGAGGCGCAGTACGACGCGATGCCGTACAAGCCGGCCGAGGGCTTGCCTGCCTACTTCTACTACGAGGCGGGCTATCCGAACGGAACGATCTATTTCTACCCCACTCCGGGGCAGGTGTACGAAACGCACGTCAAGGGAAATTATCCGCTGCTGTCGTCGTCGATCACGCTAGGGACGACGGTATCGTTGCCGCCGGGCTATGAGGCGGTGCTGACGGATGCGTTGGCGGTGGATTTGGGTCCGTCGTTCGGGCGGCCGGTTTCTGCGGATTTGAGGAAGTCGGCGCTTGATGCATTGGCGAACGTGAAGCGTACGAACTTCTCGCCGGGGATTTTGGCGACTGGATTGCCGGGGTCTGGCGATGGTTACACGCCGGGCTGGGTGCGGATTCAGGGGGACACGTAATGCCGACCGTGCCGCTGTTTGGGATTGGCACGCAGGGCAAGAGCGCGAACGTCTCGGCGCAGCGGCGGATCAACCTGTACGTGGAGTCGTATGGAGGCGGTGCGGACGACAAGGCACCGCTGGTGCTGTACTCGCGGCCGGGGCTGTCGCCGCGGTTGTTCACCGAGGGCGGCCGGGTGCCGCCGTATCCGGTGCGCGGGATGATTTCGGTCAATGTGGTGATTGACCCAGGGCAGGCGACGCAGCACGCAACCGATTTCCTGTTGATGGCACAGGGCGGCTACGAAGTACACGCGACATCGCCGGACGAGGCGGTGTCGTATGGCTACGCCAATCCGCCGTCGCCAAACACGCCTGCCCTGGTGACCGACTCTGGCCCAGTGGTATTCGCGGATAACGGTGTCGAGGTTGTGTGCGTTGATGGGCGGTCGGCGTATTACGGGCAGTATGCGTCCGCCGGTATTCCGCCCAACTTGATTGACATGGCGACAGACTTAGTTCCGGTTGCCGATTTCCCGTATGGCGCGCGGACGATTTGCAGCCTCGCGGGCCGGTTCATTGCGGAGAATCCAAGCTACCCTGGGCGCTTCTATTGGTCCGGGCTGCTGGACTATTCGGCGTGGGACCCGCTGGATTACGCCACTGCCGAGACGGTGCCCGACGTGCTGTCGGGGGTCTATGCGTTCCGTGGCGAATTGCTGTTGTTCGGCTCGAAGTCGCTTGAGTTCTGGGCGCCGACCGGCGGCACCGACGTGTTCGCGCGCGTGGGCGGTACGGCGGCGCCGTGGGGTCTGGTGACCTACCAGAGCATCCAGCCGGTAGACGATACGCTGTTCTTCGCCGGTCGGCGCGGCGGTGAGATCGAAGTCTGCGCGCTGTCGGGCTACAACGTGTCGATTGTCAGCACGCCCGATGTTGAGTACGACATCAACCGGACGCCGACCGGATTGACGGCATTGACGCTGCGATCCGGCGGGCATTCGTTCTACGTGCTGAACACGAACGATAAGACGTGGGCGTACAACACCAGCTCGGGCGAATGGTCGGAATGGCAGACGGATGGCGGGCGCTTCGCGGGGCAGTATGCGGCCATGTTCAACGGCGTGCAGGTGGTTTCCGACTATCGCAGTAAGAATTGCTACGGCCTCGACCCCGATGCCTACGACGACAACGGCGAGCCGATGCTGCGCGAGGTACAGACGCGGCACTTGTCGGCGGACCTGGACCGCCTGACGCTGTGGGAAGTGGCGCTCGACGTTGAGACTGGCGTCGGGCTGTCGGAGGGGCAGGGTAGCGACCCGCAAGTGATGTTGCAGGTGAGCCGCGACGGCGGGCACACGTTCGGAGTTGAACTGTGGCAATCGCTGGGTGCGTTGGGCCAGTACGCCAAGCGCGTGATCTGGCGTCGTCTGGGCCGGGCGCGTGATCTGGTGCTGCGGTTTCGCGTAACGGATGCGGTCAAGGTCGTGATCTTGGGCGCGTCGATTCGCGTCGAGAAGTAATGGCGATCCCGCTGCCGCGTGACGTGCTGGACGTGCCCGAGCCGCGCGAATCGCGGGCGATGCGGACGTGGATGCAGGCAATCACGGATGCGGTCGCAGCGGCGGGCGGTGGTGGCGGCGGCGACATCTGGCGCGGAAAGCGGATTGCCTACTGCGCCGGCGGCGGCACGCTGACGGCAACCTACCCGGTGGTCGGTGATTCGTTCACCGGGGCGATTGGCACTAGCGCAGTCGGCACGCTGGCGACTACGACGCTGTTGTCATCCATGCCGCGTTATACGTTGACAACGGCGGCTGGCGCGAACA